>Ga0105052_10006482_pt1 | contig 11840 bp, 13 predicted proteins | sample FRY03_FD_78094 | JGI IMG/M metagenome (GOLD analysis project Ga0105052, IMG submission 78094) | Freshwater microbial communities from Lake Fryxell liftoff mats and glacier meltwater in Antarctica - FRY-03 | ecosystem: Environmental > Aquatic > Freshwater > Ice > Glacier meltwater ... | reverse complement strand
TTCTTGAACTGGTTCTTGAACTGTTTTATTAATAACAGGAGCAGTGTTTTTTATGTTTTCAATTATAGAATCATCAACATCATCTTCATCTGAAAAAGTTGTTGCTGCCTCTTGCCTAGTATCTCGGATTGATATTGTTTCGCGTTTTTCACGTTTAACACTAGTCATTTTAGACTGTTCCTTGATTGTTTGATCTGCAGAAAATTCATTTTGAAGTAACTGATAGTGATCACTTTCCAATTTTGTATTTGGATTACTATCAATTTTTACTCCTTTTGATGCAAGGTATTCTGTTAATGTAGAAATACCTACATTTAATTCACCTGCTGCTTTTCCTAATCGTATTGATTTTCCGGCCATAAAATTATGCGTCCTTTTATTTTACTAATTTATTCTTTAATAATTCTTACATGTCCATAGCTGATTAATTATCAAACTCTGCACGAAGAATTCTAAATATCTCTTGAACTGTTTCTTCTTCTAAATCTGTTCTCTTCACTAAGTCTTCAACTCCTAATTCTAAAACAGATTTAGCGCTATCACATCCAACTGCTTTCAACTCATCGATAATCCAACTTTCAATTTCATCAGCAAATTCTTCTAAATCAACATCTTCAACATCAATTTCACCATCACGGTAAACATCAAGCTCATATCCTGTTAATCTTCCTGCTAATTTAATATTGTGTCCACCACGTCCAATCGCTAAAGAAACTTGGTCTGGTTTTAAAAACACTTTCGCTCTTTTTTCTTCTTCTAAAATATCAACTGATGTGATTTTAGCTGGAGACAAAGCTCTTGTGATGAATAATTGTGGATTATTTGTATAATTGATTACATCAATGTTTTCATTTTTTAATTCACGAACAATTCCATGAATACGAGATCCTTTCATTCCAACACAAGCTCCAACAGGGTCTACTCTATCATCGTATGACTCAACCGCAACTTTTGCTCTTTCTCCTGGTTCACGAACAATACGCTTAATAGTAATCAGACCATCAAAAACTTCAGGAACTTCTAATTCAAATAAACGCTCTAAGAATTCTGGAGCAGTTCTAGATAAAATAATAACTGGATTACTGTTTCTCATGTCAACCTTCGCTACAACAGCACGAACACTTTCACCTTTTTTGAAATAATCAGATGGGATTTGTTCAGATTTTGGCAATAATAATTCATTCCCTTCATCGTCAATAACCATGATTTCTTTTTTCCAAACCTGGTAAACTTCACCTGTAACAATCTCTCCAATTTTCTCTTTGTAAACCTTGTAAAGATTATCTTTCTCTAATTCCATGATTCTTGAAATTAGATTCTGACGTAATGAAAGAATATTTCTTCTTCCAAAATCATTGAATTTAAACTCTTCAGTTAATTCTTCTCCAACTTCAAAATCAGGCTCAATTTTAATTGCATCAGAATAAGCAATTTCTGTGTTTGGATCTTCTACCTCTCCATCGTCAACAATTTCCTTATTGACAAATATTTGAACATCTCCTTTATCAATGTTTACAATTACGTCAATATGCTCGTCAGTGTTAAATTTCTTTTTCAACATTGCACGAAAGACATCTTCAAGAACATGTTGCATCGTATTACGATTAATGTTCTTTAATTCCTTGAACTCCAAAAATGACTCAACCAACTCCAAGCTATTCATACTGTTCTCTTATTTAAATGTAATAACAATTTTTGTTTCACTTATTTCATCCATTGCAAAGGATTTTTCCTCTACAACAGTTTCTTTTTTCTTTCCTACTTTTATAACTTCCGAAGTTTCAATCGTCAACTCTTTTTCAGAAGCACTTTTTAAAACTCCTTCTAGCTTCAACCCATCCTTTAACAAAAGCTCAACAACTCGGCCTATGTTTTTAACATACTGAGCATGAATCCTTAAAGGTCTATCTATACCTGCTGAAGAAACATGTAATTCAAAATCTTGTTCTTCTCTGTCAAGATTATGTTCAACGTTTCTTGAAACAGCCATGCAATCAGCCACAGAAACACCGCCTAAATGCTTGTCAATTTCAACTTTAATATTATTAGATTTAGAGATTGATATATCAACCAAAAACAAGCCGTTATCCAACTCTTTAAAGCGTTCATCAATTAATTCTATTACTCTTTTTTTACTAATCATATTTATAAAAAGAGGGGACATTCGCCCCCTCATTAGTTAATCTATAATATTAAATCTGATGCAAATATACGTTAATTTTTTAAAATATTACCAATTTCACATTAATTTTAGATTATATATAGCTTAATTTTAAGACCTTTGCTGTAATTATGTTAATAGAAATTGAAGATAAAGTAGTTTCAACACAAATTTTTGAAAGAAAGTTTGTTTGCGATTTAAATGCGTGTAAAGGTGCGTGCTGTATTAAAGGAGATGCCGGAGCGCCTTTGACTGAAGATGAAGCAAATATTTTAGAAGAAAGCCTTTCTATGATTACTCCCTATATGAGAGAAGAGGGGGTAGAAGCAGTTAATAAATCGGGTGTTTTCTACATAGATCAAGAAAATGAGATGGCAACTACTTTAGTGAACGAAGAAGAATGTGCATTTGTTTATTTTGATGAAAAAGGAATTACAAAGTGTGCAGTTGAAAAAGCACACAATGAAGGAAAAATAAATTTCAAAAAACCTTTGTCTTGTCACTTATACCCTATTAGGGTTAAGAAATTTGATGATTTTACAGCTATAAATTACAATAGTTGGGATATCTGTGAGCCAGCATGTGCATGTGGAGAAGAGTTGAACGTTCCTGTATTTAGATTTTTAAAAGAGCCTATTGAGAGAGCTTTTGGGACTTCTTTTTACAAAGAACTAGAAATTGTTGATGCTGAACTAAAGAAAAACAATTGAACTGATGAAAAGAATTATAGCCTTTAGTCTTATTACATTATCAGCAATATTAATCACTTATTTCACCACTAAAGATAAGAAAAAACCACTCCCTATTATTAACCCAATTGATGTCAACCAAGAAATGGTAGATCCTGAATTGCTAAGGCAGGGCTATGGGCATACTATTGGAGCTTTTGAATTCAACAATCAAATAGGAAAAACAATTACACTGAATGAAATCAGGGGAAAAGTTACGGTGGTAGAATACTTTTTTACAACCTGTATGACAATTTGCCCTAAAATGAATGTTCAAATGCAAGGTGTAAGTAAACATTTCAAGGACAATAAAGATGTTAAAATATTAAGCTTTACGGTTAATCCTGAAGTTGATACGGAAGAAAAAATGAAGGAATACGCTGATGCACATAAAGCAAATCCAGATCAGTGGCACTTTCTAACAGGAAAAAAAGAAGATCTTTATAACCTTGCTAGAAGAAGTTTTTTTGTTTTAAAACCAGCAGAATCTCAGAATTTAGGAGATGCAGGTAACGATTTCATACATACAAACAACTTTGTTTTGATCGATAAACAACTTAGAATTCGTGGATATTATGATGGGACATCCTTAAAAGAAACGCAACAGCTCATAAAAGACATGGCAATATTATTAGAAGAATAAATAATCTAAAAAAAACCTAAAATAAACCTTTAATATTCTTAACATTTAGTATTTTTATAAAAATTAAAAACAACAGATATGTATCCAGAAGAATTAGTTATACCAATGAAACAAGATCTTACGAATGTAGGATTTGAACAATTAACGTCGCCAGTTCAGGTTGACGAAATGATTAAAAACACAGAAGGCTCACTATTAGTAGTCGTTAATTCAGTTTGTGGTTGCGCAGCAGGTAATATGAGACCTGGTGTAAAATTATCATTAGACTCAAGTAAAAAGCCTACTAAACTAGCGACTGTTTTTGCTGGAGTTGATTCTGAAGCAGTGGCACAAGCAAGAAAACACTTTTTGCCTTACCCTCCTTCATCTCCATCAATAGCCTTATTTAAAGATGGTAAATTAGTACACTTTATCGAAAGACATCATATTGAAGGCGGTTCTTCTCTAATGATTGCTGAAAACTTGAAAGAAGCATACAACGAATTTTGCTAGTCAAATAGTTAAAAAATTAACTAAAAAAGATTGGTGCTTTTTTCTTTGAATGTAGATTAATAAAAAAAAATGTTATATTTGCTAACATTAAATATTTGCATTTAGGGCTAATTGAATTGCAATAAACATAAGGAAATTAGATGAGATTCATACTTACATTATTGATTTTGAGCTTTATGAGCGCTGTTTCTTACGGAGCTCTATCTATTGAAGGCAGTTATCAAGGTAAAAACTTGTACGTTCAAAATCCTATGGATGATGATGGTTTCGGTTACTGTGCTACTAAAGTGACAGTTAATGGAGACATCATGCCTGGTGGAACTAACATGGGAGCATTTGAAATTGATTTCTCAATGTTTAATATAGCCATAGGTGAACCTGTATTTATTGTTATTGAGCATAATGATGGATGTAAACCAAAAATCTTAAATCCTGAAGTATTACTTCCTAGAAGTACATTTAAAGTTTCTTCTATCACTATAAAAAACAATGGTATATTAGTTTGGAAAACAACTGATGAAAGAGGTAAATTACCATACATTATTGAACAGTATAGATGGAATAAATGGGTAAGCATTGGAGAAATTCAAGGGAAAGGTAATGTTGGTTCAAATGTTTATGAATTCCAAGCGGTTCCACATTCAGGAGAGAATAAAATTAGAGTAGTACAAATTGACCATTCTGGAGCTAAAAGAACTTCAGAAGATGTTAGATTTATTTCTTCTATTGATGCTGTTGCAATGAGCCCTAAAAAAGTTAAAAATATTATCAACTTCTCATCTAATGGTAAACCAGTAGATACTCGTTACGAAATATTTGATGCATATGGAAGTATTGTCAAAAAAGGAGTTGGAAGTTCGGTTAACTGTGAAAACTTAATTAAAGGTATATACTACATTAATTATGATAATATGAACGAAAAGTTCATTAAAGGTTAATCTTTTTAAAATAAAATTATAAACCTGAAGTTTTCTTCAGGTTTTTTTTTGGAATAAATTATGATAAAAAAAATTGAACATTTAGGTATAGCCGTAGAAAGTATTGATTCTTCATTAAAAGTTTACGAAGCATTACTTGGTGCGAAATGTTATAAAGTTGAAAATGTTGAATCTGAAGGAGTGAAAACAGCTTTTATACAAATAGGTGAATCTAAGATTGAATTATTGGAAGCTACAGATCCTACTTCTCCAATCGCTAAATTTCTTACAAAAAAAGGACAAGGTATCCATCATATCGCTTTTGATACAGATGATATCGAATCAGAAATTAATAGATTAAAGAACGAGGGATTTGAATTAATTCATCAATCACCAAAAAACGGTGCAGACAATAAGATGATTGCTTTTTTACATCCAAAATCAACAGATGGTATATTAGTGGAATTGTGTCAGGAGAGGGTTTTATAGGTGTTGGTTATTAGGTGTTAGATATTGGGTGTTGGATTACTTTAAATTACCTTTTACTAGAAAAAAACAATTGTAGGATATCTCGGCATTCTTTCTCCATAACTCCATTAGTTATTAATGTTTTTGGATGATATAATTCGTTTTTATACCTACCTGCTCCACGTTTTTCATCTCTCGAGCCAAATACTATTTTATCTATCTGAGACCAATATAAAGCACCTGCACACATAACACAAGGCTCTAACGTAACGTAGAGTGTACACCCTTTTAAATATTTCCCCCCTAAATATTCAGCAGCAGCAGTAATTGCCTGAACTTCAGCGTGAGCAGTAACATCATTTAATTTTTCTGTAAAATTATGCGCTCTTGCAATAATCTGATTGTTAGAAACTATTACAGCTCCAACAGGAACTTCGCCAATTGAAAAAGCTCTTTCCGCTTCAAGGTAAGCTTGACGCATAAAATACTCATCGTTAAAAGGATTAATCATAGACTAAAAATAATGAAAACCATTCAAATACACTCAATTTATTCTTCAAAATCTTGCTAAATATTAAAGGAATCAAAATGAAAAAAAATCTCTAAGTTTGTCAAAAGAAAGCTGAAATGAATTCTAAAATTCCATATTTAAGTAAGGGCGATTGTATTTATATAACATCCCCGGCAAAAGCGATTGAAAAAGAGCATATTGATTTCGCTGTTAAAACTATTGAAAAGATGGGTTTTAAAGTTCTCCTTAGTGAAAACTGTTTGCACCATGAAAACTACTTCGCTGGTACAGATTCTCAAAGACGAATAGATTTTCAAAAAGGACTAGATGATCCAACTGTAAAAGCCATCTTGTGTGCAAGAGGCGGTTATGGAAGCGTAAGAATTATTGATGATTTACAATGGGCTGGATTTTTAAGACAACCTAAATGGATCATCGGTTTTAGTGACATCACTTACTTTCATCATAAAATTAACAACTTTAATTTACCGAGTATTCACGCTACAATGCCTCTAAATTTCAGTTCAAATTCTGAAGAATCAATTCGTTCATTATTTGGTGCGCTTTTAGGAGAAAAACGAAAGATTCAAATTACATCTTCACCATTCAATAAAAAAGGAGAGGTGGAAGGTGAATTGATTGGTGGAAATTTATCAATAATTTATGCATTACTTGGCACAAACGATCAAGTTGATTATGCCGGTAAAATTTTATTCATTGAAGATTTAGCGGAAAATTTATATGCTGTCGACAGAATGCTGTATTCACTTAAAAAAGCAGGTGTTCTAGATAAAATTGCAGGCTTAATTATTGGTGGAATGACAGATCTTAAAGACACATTAATCCCTTTTGGTAAAACATACCAGGAAATAATTTTAAATCAATTAACTTATCGAAAGATTCCAATATGTTTCGATTTTCCAGCGGGACATCTAGATGATAATAGAGCACTTGTTTTTGGAGAAGAAGTGAAACTTGTTGTAGAAAACAGTAATTCATTTATAGAATTTTAAACAATACTACCAAGGCTGGGTATAAAATTAATTCCAAGCTATCAGAATATTTCTTTTGGAACATTAAGGCATTAAGGATGAGCTATGTGAAAAGGCATTTTATTTGATTTAGATTATTTAGTCCTACCGATAGCTATCGGTATTAATTTTTCTTAATAATTGACAAGGTCAATCTTAAATAACAGTATCATTTCTTAATCCCTAAATGGTGAAAAAAAGGGTTGGAATATACGTATTTTATACTAATAATTAAATACTTAGACATCAAAATTGAATTCTAAATATCTGTATTTACCTTTAATTCGTTCAATATCTATCACAATTATTGTAACAATTAGTGTCTAGACGGAAATTCATCTAGATTAAATAAAATTCTTATAGCAAAATAAAATAAACCACCAAGGCTTAATTAAATTGATTATAAATAAGCTTTAAAAGGTGATTTATGTCATGTATCGATTAAATTTGTAGTATAATAATATAAAAAATTATAAATCTATGAGTAAGTCAGTTCTTTTAAAATCCTCTATCGCCAAAAAATATTGGATGGCAATAACAGGATTATTTTTATGTCTATTCTTGGTAGGGCATCTATTGGGAAATTTACAATTATTCTCAACAGGAGAAGAAGGAAGGAGAGCATTTAACGAGTATGCTTACTTTATGCAAACAAATCCTTTGATTAAAGTAATGTCTTATTTGACATACATTTCAATATTATTCCATGCAATTGATGGGATTATGTTAGCTGTACAAAATAAGAAAGCAAGACCAGTTCAGTATGCAATGAACAATGCAAAAGCAAATTCGTCATCAGCATCAAGAAAAATGGCGATTTTAGGATCAATTATATTCATTTTTATCATAACTCACATGGTAAACTTTTGGGCTAAAATGCATTTTGGTGGGATTCCATTACACACTTTTAAAGTAGAAATGGCTAATGGCCAAGAAGAAGGAGTAAATGAACAATCATTTTATTATACACATGATATCTCTACACAACCTATTCCGGTAGTAGAAGAAATAATAGTAAAAAATGAATTGGATTTATACATTGCTACACCATCTATCAAAGTTGGAGAAGGATATAAAGATATACATTCAGTAGTAATGGCATTTTTTAGTGGTAAAGAAGTGCATGGTGTACCAGGAAATAAACTTGCTTGGTTGGCAGTTTTACTATACACAATCTCAATGGCTACACTATCTTTCCATTTAATGCATGGATTTGCATCAGCATTTCAATCATTAGGATTACGCCACCCAAGATATACAGCATTAATAGCTAATACTGGAAAATTCTTTTCAATAGTAGTTCCTACATTGTTTGCAATTATACCGTTGTATATTTTCTTTTCATAGGAACTAAGACTTAAAAAATTTAAAAATATGTCAGGTTTAAATTCAAAAATACCAGCAGGTCCATTAAGTACAAAATGGGCAGATTATAAAAATAAAATTAGATTAGTAAATCCAGCTAACAAAAGAAATGTTGACGTAATAGTTGTAGGTACTGGTTTAGCTGGAGGTGCTGCGGCGGCTTCATTAGCTGAATTAGGATATAACGTACAATCATTTTGTTTTCAAGATTCTCCAAGACGTGCGCATTCAATTGCTGCACAAGGAGGTATTAATGCTGCAAAAAACTATCAAGGAGATGGTGATTCAGTGTTTAGATTATTCTATGATACAATTAAAGGTGGAGATTACAGATCACGAGAAGGAAATGTTTATCGATTAGCTGAGGTTTCTACATCAATTATCGATCAATGTGTAGCACAAGGTGTTCCATTTGCCAGAGAATATGGAGGTTTACTAGACAACCGTTCATTTGGTGGAGCTCAAGTATCTCGAACTTTTTACGCAAAGGGTCAAACTGGTCAACAATTATTGTTAGGTGCATATTCTGCAATGTCTAGACAGATTGGTAAAGGTAAAATCAAAATGTACAACCGTCACGAGATGTTAGACATCGTTTTAGTTGATGGAAAAGCAAGAGGAATTATTGCAAGAAACCTTACAACAGGTAAATTAGAACGTTTTTCTGCGCATGCAGTTGTAATTGCTTCAGGTGGTTACGGAAATGTATTCTTCTTATCTACAAATGCAATGGGTTCGAATGTAACTGCTGCATGGAAAATACACAAAAAAGGAGCTTACTTTGCAAATCCTTGTTTTACACAAATTCACCCTACTTGTATTCCTGTTTCTGGTGATCATCAGTCAAAATTGACATTGATGTCAGAATCATTAAGAAATGATGGTAGAATTTGGGTTCCAAAGAAAATAGACGATGCACAGGCAATTAGAGAAGGTAGATTGAAAGCTACTGATTTATCTGCTGATGATAGAGATTATTACTTAGAAAGAAGGTATCCTGCATTTGGAAATTTAGTTCCTCGTGATGTTGCTTCAAGAGCTGCAAAAGAAAGATGTGATGCTGGATATGGAGTAAATGCGACAGGAGAAGCTGTATATTTAGATTTTGCTTCAGCAATCGATAGATATGGTAAAGAAAAAGCAACAACTTCAAATTTAGATAATCCTTCACAAGAAACAATCTTGGATTTAGGTAGAGAAGTAGTAAAAGCGAAATACGGGAATTTATTTCAAATGTATTACAAGATTACTGATCAAGACCCCTATTTAACTCCAATGATGATTTATCCAGCTGTTCATTATACAATGGGTGGTATTTGGGTTGATTATAATTTAATGACAACAATTGAAGGATGCTACGCTACAGGAGAAGCAAATTTCTCTGATCACGGAGCAAACAGATTAGGAGCTTCTGCTTTAATGCAAGGTTTAGCGGATGGATACTTCGTTTTACCTTACACAATAGCAGATTATTTAGCGGATGATATAAGTACAGGTAAAATATCTACCGACCTTCCTGAATTCACTCAAGCAGAGAATGATGTTAAAACTGGAATTGATCGTTTAATGAATATTAAAGGAACAAAAACAGTAGATCATTTCCACAAACGTCTTGGAAAGATTGTGTGGGATCAAGTAGGTATGGCTAGAAATGCTACTGGACTTCAACAAGCAATAGATGATATTCAAAAATTAAGAGATGAATTTTACCAAGATGTAAGAATCCCAGGTACAGTAGATTCATTTAATCCTGAATTAGACAAAGCAAATAGAGTTTGTGATTTCCTTGAACTTGGTGAATTAATGGCAAAAGATGCTTTAACTCGTGAAGAATCATGTGGAGGACATTTTCGTGAAGAACACCAAACTGAAGAAGGTGAAGCGAAAAGAAATGATGCTGAATTTGCATACGTATCAGCTTGGGAGTACACAGGAAAACCAGCTGATGCTATACTTCATAAAGAAGAATTGATATTTGACGAAATTAAATTAGTTGAAAGAAATTATAAGTGATATTAGTTACTAGTTGTTAGAGATTAGTTTTTAGTAAAAAGAATTTAGATAAAAGAAAGTAATGAAAAGTTTTAGAGATTTACAAATTTGGCTAAGGGGATTAGATTTATCTATCTTGATTTATAGCCATACTGTAGATTTTCCTAAAGAAGAACAATTTGGATTAACTTCTCAATTAAGAAGAGCTTCGACATCTGTACCTTTAAACATAGCAGAAGGATGGGGAAGAGGTTCGAATAAATCATTTGCATATTTTTTAAAAATAGCAAGAGGTTCATTATTTGAAGTTGAAACCATATTAGAAATTTGTTCTAGACTTAATTATATCAAAAATGAAACAATTCTAGAACTAAGAAACGAAATTGAGCAAATAGGAAAAATGATAAATAGTTTTATAAAAAGATTAGATAACAATAATGTGATTAACTCAGTTGAGAGTGGTATTCCGCTAAAAACTAACAACTAATCACTAAAAACTTTAAAATATGAAATTAACATTAAAAATTTGGAGACAAAAAAGCCCTAATGACAAAGGTCAAATGGTGACATATCCGATAGATAATATAGATGGTGACATGTCATTTCTTGAGATGTTAGATATATTAAATGAAGAACTAATCATTAAAGGTGAAGAACCTGTTGCATTTGATCATGATTGTCGTGAAGGAATTTGTGGAATGTGTTCTTTATTCATAAATGGTGAAGCCCATGGACCAGATAGAGCAGTAACTACTTGTCAATTACACATGCGTAAATTCAACGATGGAGATACAATTTTCATTGAACCTTGGAGAGCAAAAGCATTCCCTGTAATTAAAGATTTAGTAGTTAACAGAGGGTCTTTTGATAGAATAATGGCATCAGGAGGATTTGTTTCTGTAAATACTTCAGGAAATACTGTTGACGCAAATGCTATTCCTATTCCTAAAGCTGATGCAGATAAAGCATTTGAAGCTGCAACGTGTATTGGTTGTGGAGCTTGTGTTGCATCTTGTGTAAACGCATCAGCAATGTTATTTGTTGCGGCTAAAGTTTCTCAATTGGCACTTTTACCTCAGGGTAAAGTTGAAGCGCAAGAAAGAGTTTTAAATATGGTAAGAACAATGGATGAAGAAGGATTTGGTAACTGTACCAATACTGGAGCTTGTGCTGTTGAATGTCCTAAAGAAATCTCACTAGACAATATTGCTAGAATGAATAGAGAATATTTAAAAGGAATGATTTCTGCTGAATAATTCTTCTAATTATAAAATAATATTAAGCCTGCTTTATTAATAAAGCAGGCTTTTTTTGTTAAAAATATCAAATCACCCCATAAAAACAACAAATAAAAACAAATAAAAACAGTTTGCAACATTTAATTTAAATATACAAATTTCAATAATAATTTTACGCTGCTAAAATTATCAGGGTTAAAATTATTTTGAGGTGCTGGGCTTAAATGACTATTGAAATCCTATAATGAAAAAAGTCTAAATCTCGGCATCCTTTATTCTGGCGAATAGCTTCTT
>Ga0105052_10006473_pt1 | contig 11850 bp, 9 predicted proteins | sample FRY03_FD_78094 | JGI IMG/M metagenome (GOLD analysis project Ga0105052, IMG submission 78094) | Freshwater microbial communities from Lake Fryxell liftoff mats and glacier meltwater in Antarctica - FRY-03 | ecosystem: Environmental > Aquatic > Freshwater > Ice > Glacier meltwater ... | reverse complement strand
GCGGCCTATCCGATCCGCGATCTGGTCGCCGCGATCCGGGCCAGTTCGGGCTTCACCGGCGAGGCGCGCTACAACATGAACCGCTTCGTCGGGGTCCAGTCGCGGCGGCTCGATGTGGCGCTGATCCAGGAAAAGCTGGGCTGGACGGCGACGACCTCGCTGGGCGACGGGATCGCACGGACAACGGCCTGGTATGCCGCCAGCCTCGATGCCTGACGCGCCGATAGGCAGTTTGGCTGGAAAACGCCTCCTGATCGTCGAGGAGGCGCTCAAGGACTTTGTCGGCCACTGGTACGAATATGTGAAAGCCGTGGCCGAGTTGAGCACCGCAGCCGGGGCCGAGGTCGAAGTTGTGGGGCATACCGGGGCGAGCGAGACCCTGCGCAGCAAGTCCGGCGTGCATCCGCTGTTTCCGCGCACGCTGTGGGATGGCGATTACCGCCACGGTTTCGCGGTGTGGCGCAAGCTGGGGCTGGTCCGCCACAACTGGCTGGTGTTCGGCACGATGCGTCGTTTCCTGCGCGCGCACGGGCCGTTCGACGTCACTTTCGTGCCGACCGTCGTCGGCCATCACATCTGGGCGTGGCGGGTGTTGTCGCTGCTTTACCCGCGCCGGATCGGGCGGCTGGTCCTGCTGATCCGCAACAACGCCGCGACCTATGCGCCGGGCAGCACGGTGCCGACATTCAACCGTGCCGCGATACTGCTCAAATGGGGGCTGCGCTCGTTCGCCCGCGACATCGAGGCGGGCCGGGTGGTGTTCGCCACCGACAGCGCGCGGCTGGCCGACGAGTATCGCCAGCTTGCGGGGCAGACCCCGGTGGTGTTCCCCAGCCCGAGGGTCGCGCCGCCTGCTGTTGCCGCGCCGCCTGCTGCTATCGTACCGCCAGCTACTATCGTAGAGGGGGGCCGCGATCCGTCCGCTCCCCTGCTGTTCGCCTGCCTCGGCCCCGCACGGTTCGAAAAAGGGATCGACGTGTTGCAGCAAGCCATAGCGCTTTATCTGGCGAACCCCGCAAATCCTGCCGCGCGCTTCGCGATCCAGTGGCCCCGCCCGATCGAGGACGCGAACGGCGCGCCCTATCCGCCCGACGGCGGGCTGGCGGCCTCGGGCCGGGTCGATTTTCTCGACCAGCCGCTCGACAGCGCGCAATACGACGCGCTGCTGGCCAGCACCGACTGCATGGTCCTGCCCTATCGCCGCAGCTCCTACTTCGCGCGCATTTCGGGCGTGGCGGTGGAGGCAGTGACGGGCGGCATCCCGGTCATCTCGACCAGCGACACCTGGACCGCCGATCTGGTGGCCAAATCGGGCGCGGGGCTCGCGGTGGACGATGGCGATGCGCTGGGCCTCGCGGCGGCAATGGCTGCTCTGGCGCGCGACTATCCGCGCTGGCGCAGCGAGGCCGAAGCAGCGCGGGCCGGGGCACAGGCCGCACATTCGGGCGGGGAATTTCTGGAAAAACTGTGGGGTCAGCCGGTCAGCTGAATCCCGCGAGCGCGTCCACCGCCTCACCAAACCGCGCGGTGTCGGCGGACGATTGCAAAGCGTGCGATGCCTCGCTCATCCTCCCCCAAGCCGCCTCGCTGCTGGCCAGCGCGGTCATCGCCGCCGCCCAGCCCTGGGTTGCATCAGGCGCCAGCACATAGCCGTTGACCAGATTGTGGACCAGCGTGTCGCGCGATCCGGGGGCTTCGCTCGTCACCACCGGCAGGGCAAAGGCCAGCGCTTCGTTGACCACCAGGCCCCATTGCTCTTCGGTGCTGGGGATCAGCAGCGCAAGTCCCCCCGCGAGCCGCCGGGAGACCTCCGCCGCATCGACGAAGCCGGTGATCTCGACCGCTTCGCCCAGCCCCAGCGCGGCGATTTTTGCGCGGACTTCGCCCTCCAGCTCGCCCCCGCCGACCAGCACCAGCCGCCGCGTCGAAGCGCCCGCCTCGCGACGAAAGAGCGCATAGGCCTCCAGCAGGAACGCGATGTTCTTCTTGGCCACGAACCGCCCGACAAACACGAACGGGCGCTGGTCCCAGGCGATGTCCGGTGAGCCTCCTTGTGCCCGCACCCGCGCCAGATCGACCGTGTCGTACCCGGTCAGCACCGGACGTCTGCGGAACCCGGCAAAGCGCATGTAGGCGACATGGCGCGGGCCGCCGACCAGCGCCCCGCTGAACACCGAGAGCAGCATCGATTTCAGCCATTCGCGCCACAGCGAGCGGGAAAAGTCGTCGAACTTGCTCTCGCTCATCACGATCACGCGCCGCCCGGCGAGCCGCAGGGCGAATGCCAGCGCGATCATCTCGGCCTCATGATAGCCGATCCCGATGAACGCGGTGTCGCAACCCCTCAAGGCGGCGTATGCCGCGCGAAACCGGGCCCAGCGCCCGATCTCCTCATAGCGCTGGCCGACGAACAGCACGCGCTTTTCGGCCCCCGCGACCGCACCTGATGGCCCCCACGCATATTCCGTCGAGGCTTGCGCCATCTCGACCGCGATCACCGTTGCGCGCCCCTCCAGCCGCGACGCCGCCGCCGCGCAGCGATCGACATGATAGGCGGCGAACTGGCTGAACAGGATGCCGATCCGGGGAAGAGGAGCGCTCATTGCTCCCGCTCTAGCCACGATCTGCGCCAACTCAACCCGCAGTGCGAGTTCCTAGGGGCTTATCTCGAAGCTCACCGTCCCGCTTGCCAGATTGAGCGGGTTGGCCCCGTTCGTGTTCGTGAAGTAAAAGCTGACCGTGTTGGCCGCGCTGACCCAGGCGGCGATCGCCGCCCCGGCCAGATCGAGCGAGAAGGCCGCGCGGACCTTGTCGCCCGGTGCCGCGCCGTTGACGGTCAGCGCCTGGATCGGCCCGGACGCCGCGAGCGCGAGGCTGGGTGGATCGTAGGCGACCGAACCCTGGGCCAGGGTCGGCGCTTCGATGATCCGCCACTTGGCCCCGTCGTATCCGACCTTGCAGGTGTTGTAATCGCTCGGCAGGACCAGGGCCCGGCCCGACCGGAAATTGCTGCCGGGGATGCGGAGCGCCACACCGGGATTGACCTGGTTGCGCGTAAAGTTGGCAAGGATGATCTCCATGCCGACGTTCACGTTGGTCGGGAGATTGAGCGTGTAGGTTCCGGTTCCAGAGCCGGTGCAAGTCAGGCCGATCAGGGGGTTGGGCGGCAGGGTTGCAGGCGCGCCGGTCTGGATGTCGAACGCACAGGAAAAATTGGTCGGCCAGCTATTGTTGTACTGGAGATTGCGAAACTTGATCGGAGTGCCGGTATAACTGGAATAGCCAATCGGCGCGTTGACCCCGTCGCTTTCGGCCAGCCGCACCTCCAGCCCGTCGCCGAGTGTCCCGTAAGCACTGACCGCAAGGGAAAACACGCGGCCCGCATTGGCGGCAACTTCAGTGCGACGGCAGCGAAGCTCTCCCGCAGTTCTTTCTCCGCCGAGAAACAGGATGGCGCTGCTGGCGGTGGCCTGATCTACAACACTGGTCCAGTCGAACGAACTGTCGTAGCCGCCGCCGACAAATACCGCCGGATTCAAAATATCCAGCTTGGTATCGACCCCGCTGCCCGACAGATTTACCCACGAACCCAGAAAGACCGACCCGCCGTTCACGGCGTGAAATTCAGCGTGGCCAATCGGGGCCACGGCTGCATCTGGCCGGGTAGGATTGAAATACGAACCGGGGACGCCGGGCGTGCTGATGTTGTAAACGCCGCCCTGGATTGCCCCTACATTGGTAACGTTGACGAAGCGCGCCTTGAAGAACCACCCGGCATCGCCGCACACCGCCTCGATCCCCAGCGCCGAGTTGAAGCACAGCGGGTTGTCGATTTCCAGCGTCGCACCGGCAGGGTTGATGCAGCTCCCGTTGGTTTCGCCCAGCACAACATGCGGGCCGATCCGCCACTTGCGCTTTGAAATCTTGTTAAATTCGGATTGCCCGCCGCCCGAATAGAACGCACCATACAGCAGTTCGCCGCGGAAGCCGATGACGCCAGCCTGACCCTCAAGCGTGAGGTCGCCGACATAGTAGTCGTTTGCAAACCAGATACCTTTGTCTGAAATGTCCCAATCGTCGCCGGTTGTCGTGTTCGCCGGGAAGAGGTGGCTGTAGGTCGACCACAGCCCGCCATCGAGAACCACGTCTTTCAGCTTGAAGCTGTATTCGGCATAGTTGGAAGGCTCGCCGAGCGTGCCCTTGCCTCCGACGAATACCCCGCCGCCGCGCCACACGAAGCCGCCCACCACCTGGAAATCGGCCTGCGTCAGCACCGTGCCGTTGGCGGCGATGCGGACGATGCTGCTGGGGACAACCCCGGTCCCGACCCACTCGCTGCCGCGCGCCTCGAACCACAGCCCCGACTTGTCGGTATGCACATCGAAAGAGGTTCCGGTGTGGGGCTGCCGCCGCGCGGCATAAAAGGGCATGTTGAACCCGAGCCCGCGAGCGCCGATCGCGCTGCGATAGTCCTCCGCCGCCTGGATCGCGGCGTGGTCATCGACCGGCGTGCCGATCAGCACCGGCGCGGTCCGCACCGTCTTGTCGAGGATCGGCCCAAGCTGGCCCACCGCCCCGCCGCACGCGACCGGGATCAGCCCCCGCTCGTCGGGCAGCAGCCGGAAACGACGCCCCGCCGCGTCGGCCTTGCAGAACCGGGGGTGCGCCGCAGCCAGGGCCGGGGTGGCCAGCGCGTCGGCGACATAGCTGCCGCGCGCGCCACCAACGCCGGCCTCGATCAATACTGCGCCGGAAGGGATGGTGCGAAGCGGCAGATCGGCGAACTGTGCCAGCGTCGGGAGCCCGCCCTCGCCGGCAGTAGCGGCGAGAGCGATGGTGCGGGCGGAGGCGGCCATTCCCCGCGCGATAAGGTCGAGCGCCATTACTGGGCCAGCCGATAAAGGATCGTACCCGAGGCGGGAGTGAGCTGGAGGTAGAACGTCGCGCCCGCTTCGTTCTCCTCCCACACCGGCTCGCAGATATTGGTGGCAAAGCTGGCATAGGGCGTTCCGCCCAGGCTCAGCGGCAGCCGGGTGATCCCGCCGTCGGTCGAGCGCAGCAGCTTGACCGTGCCGGTCCAGGAGCCCGACAGGGCCAGCACCAGCGGTCGCCCGGCCAGCGGTGCAAACGGCCCGGCGGTGATTGCGACGGCGCTCGATCCGGAGAGCGCGGGCGGCACGCTGCCGGTACTGCCGCCCGAGATCACCGCGACTGGCAGCGGCGTGGCCGAGCTGACCTGCAAGGCGGCCCCGGCAGCGTCGGCATAGGCGAGCGCGAAGCCCGGGGCGAAGCGCCCGGGGTAGGAAATCGGAATATCGGGCACGGCGGGCGCTCCTGGGTCCAGTGATCGATGAAAGAGGCGTTCGATTCGCCGCGTCTCTGGCGTTTAGGCTCGCGATAGGAAAGTAAAAAACCATATCGGTTCAGAGTCGGGTTTTGCGATTCGTTGACTGACGCGGGGGTCTGCTCATAGGATCGCTCCGATGAGCCGCTCCGAACCGTCACCCGAGTTTTCCGAGCAGGGCCGCGTCATCTACGATCTGGGCGCAAACAACGGCGACGACATACCCTACTATCTGTTGAAGGGCGATCTGGTGGTGGCGGTCGAGGCCAGTCCCGCGCTCGCCGCCGGGCTGCACCGCCGTTTCGCCGCCGAAATTGGCGTGGGCCGGGTCAGAATCGAGAACTGCGCGCTGACGGTCGATCCCGATCGTGCCGAGGTTCCGTTCTTTCTCCATCGCAGCAACGACCTGCTCAGCCAGCTACCCCCGCCCGCACCCGATCAACGCGCTCAATTCAAGGAAACCGTGCTTCCCGCCGCGGCGCTGGCGGCGCTGGTCGCGCGCCACGGTGCGCCGTATTACGTCAAGATCGACCTCGAGGGTTACGATGACGTGATCCTGCAAGACCTGTTCCGTTGCGGCATCTTCCCGCCCTACATCTCGGCCGAGGCGCACAGCGTTGATGTGTTCTGCACGCTGGTCGCGCTGGGCGGTTACAGCGCGTTCAAGCTGGTCGAGGGCGAATTCGTCGGGCGTGACTATGCCGCACATCCCATCGCGACGGACGACGGAACCCGGGTTTACCGGTTTCCCTGTCCGCACAGCTCGGGGCCGTTCGGCAACGATGTGGCAGGGCCATGGATGGATCGCGCGCTGTTCCTGCGCTATTTCGCCCACGTCGGGCCGGGCTGGATCGACATCCATGCCAGCCGGGTCGATCCCCCCGCCGCGCCGCCGGTGCGCAAGCTTGCTGAAATCGGCTCCGGCCTGCTCCAGCAGGTCGGGATGCGGCTCGATTCGGACCGGCTGACCGCCATGGGTCGCAAGCTGTGGGGGCAGGGCTGAGCCTGCTCGCGCCTCCGGGCACGCCCGATGTCGCGGTGTTCCACCCCGGCACCCAGCACAGCTGGCAGACCGCCTATGCCCTCCAGCAGCTCGGGCGGCTGGCCTGGTATGCGACCTCGATCTATTACCAGCCCGGCCGCTTCCCCTATGTGTTGGAGCAACTGCCCGGCGCCGCGGGTGCGCGGATCGGCAGCGCGGTGCGAAAATTCGCCCATCCGGCGCTCGATCCGGCGCTGGTTCGCACTTCCGGGCTGATCGAGTGGCTTGAACGGATCGCCTCGGCCGCCGGACAGCGCGGTCTTGCTCAGCGGCTCGATTTCTGGGGCAATCACCGCTTCGGCCGGTCCCTTCGCGGCGCGGTGCGCGATCCCGCCTTGCGCGCGCTGTGGGGTTACAACGGCTCGTCCGCCTCGCTGTTCGAATCTTCCCAGGCGGCGGAACACCACCGCATTCTCGACCGCACCACCGGCGACTGGCGAACCTACAACGCGGCGATGGACCGGGTCGCGGCGGATTATCCGGAATGGTTCCTGGCCGTGGAGCGCCGGGTCGGCCAGCACCAGATCGAGCGCGACCAGCGCGAGTATGTCGCCGCCGATACGATCCTGTGCGGCAGCGAATTCGCCGCTGAAACCGTGCGCCAACAGGGCGGCGCGGCGGCGGCGGGCAAGGTCCGGGTGCTCAACTACTGCTACGACGAGGCGCTGTTCGCGGGACTTCCCGCCCCGCGCGCCCTGGCCAAGGATGAACCGGTCCGGTTCCTGTTCCTCGGCCTGGCGATCCCGCGCAAGGGCATCCACCACGCGCTGGAGGCAATCGCACGGATCCCGCGCTCTGCCGCCACGCTGACCGTGGTGGGCTAGATGGGGGTGCCGCGCGAAGTCATCGCGCGCTATGCCGACCGGATCGAATACCGCCCCAACGTGCCACGCGGCGCGGTGCCCGCGATCCTGGCCGAACACCACGCGCTGGTTTTCCCGACCCATTTCGAAGGCGCGGGGATCGTGCTGTACGAAGCCCTGGCGGCGGGTTGCGCGCTGATCCAGTCGGACCGCGCCGCGCTGGCGGTCACCCCCGCAACCGGCCTGTTGCTGCCCGAACCGACTAGCGACGCGCTGCACGCCGCGATGCTGGAAACCATCGAACAGCGCGATCGGCTCGATGCCTGGCGAGCCGCCGCACAGGCCGAAGCGGCCCGTTACAGCTTCGCCCGCTACCGCGAAGGAATTGCCGCCTTGCTGGGCGAAATCCTGACCTGAAGTTTAATCGCGCGGTTTGCTGGTGAGGTGGAGGAACACGTCCTCGAGGTCCGCCTCGCGGGTCGAGACGTCGGCAATGGCGTAACCCTGCCCCTGGACCAGCGCGAGCACCTCGCCCGCATTCATCCGGTCCTTGTCGTAAGTGATCTCGACGATCCGCTCGGCGGTCAGCGTGCTTTTGACGAAAGCCGGATGGCTTGGAGCCTCGTCGATTGCCCGGTCCAGCGTCAGCACCACCACTTTTTCGCGCGCCATCTCGACCAGTTCGCGGGTTGGCTGGTTGGCAATCAGGCGGCCGTGATTGATGATCGCGATCCGGTCGCACAGTTGCTCGGCTTCCTCGAGGTAATGCGTGGTCAGGACCACCGTCACCCCCTCCTTGTTCAACCGACCGACCAATTCCCACAGTTGCTGGCGCAGTTCGACATCGACCCCGGCGGTCGGCTCGTCGAGCACCAGCACCGGGGGCGAATGGACCATCGCCTTGGCAATCAGCAGCCGCCGCTTCATGCCGCCCGACAGCGTACGGGCATAGGCCGAGGCCTTGTCGGCCAGATGAACCTCGCGCAGCAGTTCCATCGTCCGCCGCGCGGCCTTGGGCACGCCGTAAAGCCCGGCCTGGATTTCCAGGACTTCGGCAGGGGTGAAGAACGGGTCGAAGACGATTTCCTGCGGGACGATGCCAATCGCCGCCTTGGCGTTGCGACGATCGCGGTCGATGTCGAAACCCCAGATTTCCGCGTTTCCCGCGGTCTTGTTGACCAGCCCGGCGAGGATGTTGATCAGCGTCGACTTGCCCGCGCCGTTGGGGCCGAGCAGACCGAAGATCCCGCCCTGCGGCACATCGAACGAAACGTCGTCAAGCGCCAGCTTCGCGGCTGCGCCCTTGTGTCCGGCATAGCGTTTGACGAGGTTGCGGATCGCGATGGCGGGGGGCTGGGACATGCGCCGCGACTGCCCGATGCGGGGGGGAAGGTAAACCCTGCACCGCCTGCGGCACAGGCTGGAAATCGCCGCCACGCGCTGCTAGTCGCAATGACCATGATCCCACCGCCCGAAACCATCCTCGTCACTTCCACCCGCGTCAAATGCGACGGCTCGGGAGAGATCGCTGCCGCCCTCGGTCACCCGCGCGTCTGGCTCGAGATCGACGAGCATGGCTATGTCGATTGCGGCTATTGCGACCGGCGGTTCATCCTTGAGGGCGGCCCTGCCGACGGAGCGGACCAATCGACGCTGCCCGATATTGCGAGTGGCGCCAGCGTTTAGACCGTCAGAGGAGAGACACGATGGTTGAGGCACGATGGAACGGGGCGCTGATCGCCAGCAGCGACGATACCGTGGTGGTCGATGGCAATCACTATTTCCCCGCCGCTGCGGTCGACCCGGCGCTGCTGCGGCCCAGCGCCACGACGAGCACCTGCCCGTGGAAGGGAACCGCGCACTATCACACCCTGCACGTCGCCGGAGCCGACAACCGCGACGCCGCCTGGTTCTATCCCGACCCGAAATCCGCCGCCGAAAACATCCGCGGGCGGATCGCATTCTGGAAAGGGGTGGTGGTTGGGTGAGGGTGGTTGGATGACCGAGAGGGGGTGGGAACCAGTAGGGCGGCTGTTGGGCTTCGCTAAAGAAAGCCCACGATCAGTATCGGCAACCAAACTGATTCCTTCAAGCCCAAAGCAGACGGTCTCGCAATGAACAATTGTCAGGGCACGTTTCCGACCTTACAGGAGGTGGGCTTGGATTGAGAGGCTGAGTATGGATAACACACTTTTCAGCCGGGCCGGGACTAACATAGACACTGCGTATTCGTTTGGATCGGTGCAACAAAATCAAGTCGTCCTGACCGATACTACGTACCGAGGTGATAAGGCCGCACTATGAAGCCGTGGCTTGCATTCCTTTTTGCCGCAGCCACTTTGCCCGCCCCACTTGTCGCCCAAGGCGCGCCCGACGGTCGCGAACGGGTAGCCGAACAAGCGCGGCTTATTGTCGAAGACGCTGCCACCAACGCCGACTTCAACGGGGCCGTTGTGCTTATGCGCGACGGCCAGGTCCTGTTCGAGCAAGCGGTGGGCCTCGCGCAACGCAATCCTGACCGCCTTTTCAGCGTGGACACACCCAGCGACGGCGGCTCGCTAGCCAAGACTCTCACCACCGCAGCGGTTTGGGAATTGGTGGCGGAGGGACGGCTGTCTTGGTCAGACAGCGTAACGCGCTTCGTCCCCGATTACCCCTATGCCAACCAGACTGTGCGCCAGTTGGTCACGCACCGAAACGGCCTGCCAAACTATGCCACCTTCGACGCCGACTTCGCACCCGGCCAAGTGCGCGACACCGTTGACTTGCTGCGCGCCACGCCCAAGCGCCAGCCGCAACCGGTGTTCGCCGATGGTGTGCAGATCGAGTACTCGGACCTAGGTTTCGATACTGCGGCTCTGGTGGTCGAAAGCGTCACCGGCCGCCCCATCGAAGCCTGGTGGGGCGAGCGCTACTTCGCGCCTCTGGCGCTTCAGGGCATGTTTGCTCGCCCAGCGCGCTTTGCCGACTGGCCAGTGCTCCGCACAGTGGGCTACCAACGCACTAGCGGCGGCTTTGTACCGTTCGACGCCTACGATGGCGAAGCCCAGATCGGCGGTTCCAACGTACACGCCAGCGCGCGAGATTGGGCGCGCTGGGGCGACGCCTTTGCGCGCGGTCGCGTGATGGCGCCGGAGTGGCTCGAAGCCGGACTTGCAACACCGATGCTCGATAGCGGCCTTGGTCACAGCCTGAACTTCCTCAGTTGGTATTGTGACGCGTCGCGCCAGCGCTGCCATTACACGGGCCAATACAACGGCTTCTTTTCACAGGTGTATTGGGATCGCTCTCGCCGCGAGGTGGTGGCCTACGTTAGCAACGCCAGCCTAGCACATTGGCGCAGATCAGGGCTTACCCGCGATCTTGTGGCAACACTCGCCGGTCGACCGACGGTGGCCGAGCCAGCGCCGGTGCTCAACCCGATTGCAAAGTCCGATGGCAGTCGCATTGCCGGCCTCTATAACAGCCCGACCCTTGGCCGCCTGCTGATCGAAGTAAACGCTGATGGCCGAGCCTTCCTGCGTGCCAATGCCGGCGAGCGTGTGTCGCTTTTCGCTCTTCCAGACGGCGTTTTCTACGCTCCCATGCTCGAACTTTGGTTGGGCTTTGCCGGTCGAGCCGACGACCCGACGCTACACCTGCGGTCTGTTTTCCTCATGGCAGAGGCGAGGCGAGAGCCTGTGCCTGTCCCCGGTGCCGCAAACTTTTAACTTCGCGTCCGGTATCAGGCGGAGTGTCTGACTAACCGATCGTCCGCTTCTTGGTCGTAAGCGGACATGGCGTCCGAGCCGTAGAGCTCCTATATCGTTCCGATGACCGCATCCAATCCCCGCTCACTGCTTTACGCGCCCGACAAACTGACCCCGGATGAGGCGCAGGCGCTGACCCGCGACGCCCTCGCCCAGTGCGATGACGGCGAGCTGTATCTCCAGTTCATCGCGTCGGAGAGCTTCGGGTTCGATGACGGGCGGCTCAAGACCGCCGATTACAGCCGCGATGCCGGGTTCGGGCTGCGCGGTGTGTCGGGGGAGATGACCGGGTTCGCTCACGCCAACGACATCAGCGCCGCTGCGATCCGCCGCGCCGGGGAAACGCTGGCGCTGCTCGATCCGGCCACCGCCGCACCCGCGCCGCCGCCGCGCCGGAACAACCGCCACCTCTATACCGAAGCCAGCCCGCTCGACGCGGTGCCGTTCGCCGCCAAGGTCGAACTGCTGGAGAAGATCGACGCTGCGGCCCGCGCGCGCGATCCGCGCGTGGCGCAGGTCTCGGCCTCGCTCTCAGGCAGCTGGTCGGTGGTCGAGATCGTCCGCGCCGACGGGTTCGTGGCGCACGACGTGCGGCCGCTGGTCCGGCTCAACGTCTCGATCGTCGCCGAGCGCGACGGTCGGCGCGAGACCGGCAGTTTCGGGATGGGCGGGCGCTGGCTGTACGACAAGCTGTTCGAACCCGAAAGCTGGAACCGCGCGATCGACGAGGCGCTGGCCCAGGCGCTGGTCAACCTCGACAGCGTTGCCGCGCCCGCAGGCGAGTGCCAGGTGCTGCTCGGCCCCGGCTGGCCCGGCGTGCTGCTGCACGAGGCGGTCGGGCACGGGCTCGAGGGCGACTTCAACCGCAAGGGCACCAGCGCGTTTTCGGGCCGGATCGGTGAACGGGTCGGC
>Ga0105052_10006462_pt1 | contig 11867 bp, 12 predicted proteins | sample FRY03_FD_78094 | JGI IMG/M metagenome (GOLD analysis project Ga0105052, IMG submission 78094) | Freshwater microbial communities from Lake Fryxell liftoff mats and glacier meltwater in Antarctica - FRY-03 | ecosystem: Environmental > Aquatic > Freshwater > Ice > Glacier meltwater ... | reverse complement strand
TCCTATGAGTTGTTCCCGATCTGTGTGTTTCTTGCCGGAGGCCTAATCTTGCTGCTGCTCACAGATGCGTTAGCCCCCTACGATATTTTCCTGTCGATCCCACTCAGTTGGAACGCTGGAATTGTCTGCTCTGGAGTCAATCCCCGTGATGCTGGGGTCGTAAATTCAGCGTTGTGGAGGCGTTTTCGTTGGGGAATTATCGGTCTTTCCGTTCTGGTGTCTGTTCAACTGGGTTTGGGTCGAATTGTAAATCACCTAGGATTCACATTCTACGACCTTACGGAAATGGCCCCATGCATGAATTCAGATTCTGAGGTGAAACCGAATCGATCGGCATTAGTGACACCGGTATGCATGTCTTTGTCATACGATGATAGCCCGGAAAAGATGGTCTATGCTGGAGATCGATTCTCGATGGCACTCTGCATACCATTGAACGCGATTCGAGGCAACGAGCTGCGGTTTTTCCTCAGCGGAAATCAGCGTGCGATGAAGGTGCCTGTTGGAACGGAACTTCATTGGGAGCAGATTCCGGTAAGCTACACTCTCACAATGGACGGTATTGTGCTTGCAGCAGGTCCCATTGCGGACTTGGAGACGCCTCGATTTATTGAAAGCTTCGTCGATAAAAGCGTTCGGAGGGATGAGGCGGTACATCTGACATTGCATCTGGATGCTTCAGAGGAATTCGCCACGGATTCAGCAAAATATGTGCCATCGATCGCATTAGAATATCTGCACTAATTAAGAATGGCTTCCGTGCCGAAAGTTCGAATTTCCGCGTTGGGATATGCGAAACGCGGACCGTGATGTCCTAGCATGGACGCCATTCAAGTGCCAGTGAATTCAGTCAGATTTGAAAACCAGATTGAGCGATGCAAATTCCCTTTAACAAACCGTTCATTGCTGGCAAAGAGCTCTACTACATCGCACAGGCCGTGACGATGGGCAACCTCGGTGGTGATGGCTACTTCACGAAGAAGTGTGCCGAACTGATGCAGGAGCGGTTTGGGATCAAAAAGATCCTGATGACCCCATCCTGTACGGCGTCACTGGAAATGGCCGCCCAATTGTGCGATGTTGGGCCGGGTGATGAAGTAATCATGCCGTCCTACACATTCGTGTCGACAGCGTCGGCCTTTGTGCGGATGGGAGCGAAGCCGGTGTTTGTGGACATTCGGCCTGACACTCTCAACATGGATGAAAATCTCATCGAAGCGGCGATCACAGCAAGAACCAAAGTCATCTGTGTGGTTCATTATGCGGGCGTTGCCTGCGAGATGGATCGCATCATGGCCATCGCTCGCGACCACAATTTGAAGGTTGTTGAGGACGCCGCTCAAGGAGTAAACTCATGGTACAATGGCAAGGCCTTGGGTGCCATCGGCGACCTCGGCTGCTATAGCTTTCATGAGACCAAAAACTATATCTGTGGCGAAGGCGGGGCATTATGCATCAACAATCCCGATCTGATTGAGCGGGCTGAGATCATTCGCGACAAGGGTACCAATCGCCAGCGGTTCTTCCGAGGCGAAGTGGACAAATATACGTGGGTTGAAGTCGGCTCGTCGTACGTGCTCAGTGAGATTTGTTCTGCCTTTCTGTATGCACAACTCGAAGAGATGGATCGGATCTCCCAGCGGCGTCGAGAAATCTACCAGAGTTACCGCAAGGCATTGAAGCCAATGGAGGCGTCAGGACTTCTTCGGTTGCCAGTGATCCCGGAGGATTGTGATAGTAACTACCATTTATGCTACGTAATCTTGCCGAGTGCTCTAGATAGGGATCGTGTTCTGGCGGAAATGAAAAATGCTGGCGTAGCAGCACTATTCCACTACGTTCCACTGCACAATTCGCCGAAAGGAATTGAACTCTGCGGTAAGACCTCGTTGCCGGTGACGGAAGATATCAGTGCAAGACTACTTCGTCTGCCAATGTACTTTGAATTCGAATCGCGGCAACAGGCTTACGTCATTCGAATGCTCGCGGAAATTCAGTCAGCAGAAAAAGCTGCAGCAGTTGTCGGCCAATTGTAAAAGGATGCTGGCCAATAAATTTCCTGCGACCGCTGGCTGCACTTCGGGATTCATACATCAGCTCGGCGGGAAACGAACGTGATTGCCTTCCGACAAGTAACCATCGGGGACGCGGAGCAAATGCTTAAGTGGGTATCCAATAAAGAAATTCGCGACAATCTTGGCCTTACGAATGATCCGGATCTGGAAAAGACGCAGACTTGGATTGCTCGATTGAGTGAATCCAAAAACATTCTTGCCATGGCGATCGAGGTGGACAACGTTTATGTTGGGAACGTTGTGCTTGACCAGATGGACAAGAAAGTTCGTTCTGCCCGATTGTCTATCTACATCGGGGACTCTTCCGCCCGGGGAAGGGGCGTAGGTTCACATAGCATCAGTCACGCGTTGAAAACCGCTTTCCAAAGTCTTGAACTGAATAAAGTATGGCTGACAGTCCACTGCAAGAACTCTCAAGCGATCAATGCGTATATCAAATGTGGATTTTTGATCGAAGGCGTTAGACGTCAGGAATTCGCACTCGCCAATCGATTGGTCGACTGTTTTCATATGGGAATCCTGGCCGGTGAATGGTGTGAAGAAAGTAACAGTCCCTAATGAATTGCGTAATTCTACAACCGTCCTACATTCCTTGGCGGGGATATTTTGATCAGATTCGATGCGCAGATGTATTCGTCTTCTATGACGACGTTCAATTCGACAAAGGCGGATGGCGACATCGAAACAAGATTTACACGCCAGCAGGTCCACAGTGGCTTTCGATCCCCGTCAAGAGCAAAGGACATCTCCTAAACGCCCTGCAGGTTAAAGATGTGTTAATCGATTGGAGTCAAAACTGGATCGTCAAACATTGGCGTTCGATTTGCCAGAACTATGCAAGAAGCCCCTTTTTCAATGAAGTGTCATCTATGCTTCAGCCGTTCTATGATTCTCATCCTGAGACTCTTTGCGACTTGGTCATCCCATTAACAATTCGGATTTCCGAATTCCTCGGGTTTTCAACTCGGTTTCTTCGCTCGTCGGACATCAGTATTGGCGGCAGTCAAACAGAACGACTGGTCAATATCGTGAAAGCAAACTCCTGCTCACATTACATTTCGGGACCATCTGCAAGAAGCTACCTCGACGAAACCCAATTCGCCTCATCTGGAATTTCATTGCAGTATGTGGTGTACGATTACCCGGAGTATGCACAGCTACATAAGCCCTTTGAGCCTCAGGTCTCAATTATTGATCTGCTATTCATGGTTGGACCAAACGCAGCAAAATATATCGGCACGGATAAAGACTGAATTAGTGACATCTTCAGTTTCCCAACACTCACACTACGAAATGACGCAATATTCATGCTCGCGCTTGCTCAGCCGTCCAGATAACAAATGATCACTTCCTCTGCACAAAAATTAGACACTTCGGCGGCGACGGACCTGAAGCGTCCACGATATTCGTTTGTCATTCCAATTTTTCGCGACGCAGCTCTCGCAAGGAGCTTCTCTGAAGAATTTTCCAAAACGTTTTCTGCCTTTATTGGGCTGGAAAACTGGTGTGATTATGTGGAACTGCTGTTTGTCTGTGACGGTGGCAGCCCTGACGATTTTCCAATTGTGGAGCAACTTCGAGCCGACTTCCCGTTCGTTCGCTGCCTTGAATTGAGTAGAAACTTCGGGCAGCACATCGCGATTTGCTGCGGTTATGCCCATTCGCGTGGTGCCATTGTCGGCATGTTAAATGTCGATCAACAGGATCCGCCGGCGGAACTGCCCTTACTCATTCGATATGCCGAAGAGAATGACTGTGACATCGTACACGGTACATGTGATTTGCGTTACAGCGGTGTAACGAACCGGATCACTTCTAATCTGTTCAATGTCCTGCTCAACAAGTTGACTGGATACGATCTTCCACTGAATGCCTGTACTGTAAGGATTTTGAAACGTCCTGTCATTGAAGTATTCAATGATCTGGCGGAAAGACATCGCTACATCCCAGGACTCGAGGCTTGGATGGGATTTCGGCACGCATACGTAGCCATTCGTACTCAGCCGCGTTCGGTCGGAAAATCCAGCTATAACCTGCGACGCCGAATGGGGCTCGCGTTGGAAGCAATCATCTCATTTTCGGATACACCACTTCGAATTGGCGTGATGATCGGCGCAGTTCTAGCCACGGGCGGGTTACTTATGGGTTTGGGTTTGCTCATTCAGAAAATCTGGTTCCGAGACTTGGTGCCTGGTTACACATCAACAGTAGTACTGTTGGTCTTCTTCGGAGGAATACAGTTACTTTTCTCCGGCCTCATGTCACTCTACATTGGGCGTGTGCTCACTGAAGTTCAGAGGCGACCGCTATTTATTGTCCGTAGAAGCAGCACTCCGTCAGAATCTCGAGAGAAAAAAGTATGAGCATGTCCGGAACGGAACTTAAGAATGTCATTGAATCAGAGGGTGTCGTCGTTATAGAAAATGTAATCGATGCGGATTTCGTTCGACGGCTAGGGACTGCGATTGAAGATGCCATTCAACAGGATGCTGCCTATCACGTCAACGGACCGCATAAAGACTACGGAATGGTTTTGCTTTGTGCTCTATACGACGACGTTCTTCGAGAAGTCTGCGGGCACCCTGGATTGATGCAGCCATTCGAGGCGGTATTGGGCGAAGGTTGTATTATTTATGCGTACACAAGTTCGTCGATGCCGCCTAGCGACAACAATTATTCATCTCGCATTCACGTTGACTGCCCACGGCTAATTCCCGGATACATAACAAATATGGGCGCTACGATTGCGCTAACCGACTTTACGGAAGACAACGGTGCGACGTACTATATGGCACGTTCCTTTGAGCGTGCGACGGCACCGACAGAAGAAGAATTTTTTGCAAATGCGAAGCGTTTTGTAGCTCCGGCTGGCTCGGTCATGTATTTCAATGCCAGAACCTGGCACGCTGGTGGCACGAACAGAACAGATGCATGGCGGCACGCACTAACGATTAACATGGGGCGAGTCTGGATGAAACAACGAATCGATATTCCCAGAGCACTGTCCCATATTGACACGACGAATCTTTCGGAAAAGGCCCTGCAGAAACTGGGATTTCTGGCTCAGGTGCCGGCTTCCTATGACGAATATTATGCGCCCCCAGAAGAACGAGTTTTTAAACAAAGGTACGAATGATGGCCAATATGAACGAAAAGGTAATTCAAGCAAACATTGATGTGCACACGCGCCTCGCCACTGAATACAACAAGTCTGAACCGCACTTCCGCCAGGAGAACATTGCAAAAATAACTGATCGATTTGCTAGAATAGCTGAGCAAACCAAAGCAACACGGCAGCTCGATCTGGGTTGTGGCACAGGCTTCATGATCAATATCGGCAAAAAATTTGTAAAAGACATTGTGGGCGTTGACGTGACTCAAGCCATGATGGATCAAGTGGACCATAGTGGGGACGCGAAGATCAAGCTTATACGAGGCGATACCGGCACTTTTGTCGACGAAAACGGTACTTTTGACATTGTGACGGCGTACTCCTTTCTCCATCACTTGTTTGACATTCGTCCAACGCTAAAGACTGCATATGATTCACTGCGCAAAGACGGTAGGTTTTACGCAGACCTGGAGCCAAATGCCGCGTACTGGGAAGCAATTGGGACAGTAGCACGCAGCGATAGGAATGATCCGATCATTGCCCGGGAGATCGAACAAGTTACTTACAAAGATGAAGACATTGAGAAACAGTTTGGAGTGGATACTGAAACTTTTAATCACGCAGAATATAACAAAAACATTGCAGGTGGATTTCACGAAACGCAACTGCGAGACGACTTGTTGGCGACCGGTTTCTCAAGGGTTGAGATTTTCCACCAATGGTTTCTAGGTGAAGGGTTTCTAATTAACGATGAATCGATGGAGAAAGAAGAACGTTTTCGATCGGCGGCTGTCATGTCGCAAATGTTGCAACGGGTAATGCCTTTGTCGCGTCATCTTTTTAAGTACATCGGGTTTTATGCAACGAAGTAACAACAACTATTAGTCGACTCAGTGAAGAAAATCCATGCATTACATCTACGTCGCATTCACATTGCTATTCACTGTTTATGGCCAGTTGGTGTTGAAATGGCAGTTAAACGGCCAGAGGCTCCCTGAAAGTTCTGCAGAGAAGTTGTTTTTTTTTTGCGGAAAGATCTTGAATCCATGGATTTTTTCTGGCTTTGTTTCAGCGTTTCTCGCGTCACTTTGCTGGATGGCGGCGATGACAAAACTGAAGCTGAGCGAAGCTTATCCATTCATGAGTCTTGCGTTCGTACTCGTCATGCTGTTGTCGTGGCCACTATTTGGTGAAACGCCAACAGCTCAGCGCACATTGGGAACGATAATTATCGTTTTCGGCCTGATCGTATTAGGTAGATAAACAATGAACCTGACGGTATACGCGAGCGGTTGGGCAAAGCATTCAGATTCGATTTGGCGGTCAGTTAAGGTTGAGTCGGTTTCATATCCCGCCGACGGTAACGAATCATGTTTCCGAATCGAAGACAGTTCATTATTGTTCCTCCATCGGAACCGAATCATTGGCAGTTTTGTTGCCAGTTTTCACCCGAAAGGTGTTTTCTTTGATGTCGGTGGCGGAAATGGATTCGTTTCCAAATCGCTGCAGGACCAAGGGCAAGCGACTGTTCTTGTGGAGCCCGGTGGCCAGGGCGTTGCGAACGCCGTTGCACGAGGTGTTGTAAACGTTGTTCAAAGCATGTGGTCGCCTCAAACTGTAAATGCGGGAGTCGCAGCTGCTGTTGGTTTGTTTGATGTTGTCGAACATATTGAAGACGACTTGAAGTTCCTAAAGGGCGTTCACGAGACACTGGCACCAGACGGACTGGTGTTTATCACCGTGCCTGCCTTCACTTTGTTACGGTCGAGCGAAGACGTTCACGCCGGACACTTTCGCAGGTATCCGCTCAGTCAACTGCGAGCCCTGCTGCAGAAGGCAGGATTCCGCGTCGAGTTCAGTTCGTACTTCTTCAGCCCGCTGACCTTGCCGATTTTTTTGCTGCGAAGCATTCCAAGTTTCATCGGTTTGCGGACAAAAGTAGATTCGGCAACAACAACCAAGGAACACACTCAGAAACTTGGCATAGCGGGTACGGTCCTGCAAAAAACTCTGTCATGGGAAGCAGCCCGCATCGCTGCCGGCAAACAAATCTTTGTTGGCAGCAGTTGTGTCATCGTCGGGCGGAAAATCACCAGCGGCGAACAGTCCAGATGACACAACGGATTCGGGTTTGGTTCCCAAAAGCCATGTGCATGAATGAGGGTGGAATAGCTAAACGGAATGAGTGAGAATGTCGTCACTTTTTGCTCCTACGACAAACCCGGCAGTGTCGGAGGTCCGTTTTCTTGGTTCCGTCGCTTGTTGCCTGCTCTGCGTGAACGCGGTATCGACTGTCGTTGCTTGTTCCTGACCCATTTCGGCGGTACGGGGCCGGTCGTGGAAGGACTGCAAGAGGATCGCTTCGATTGCCGTGTCGTGAACTGTCATGACCGAACTGAGGATCAGGTTCGCTGGATTTTGAACGAGTTGCGAGACAATCCGCCGAATGTGCTCGTACCCAATTTCCTGCCTGCGGCTTGTCATGCGGCTCGCTGGGTTCGGACCGCTGGAATCCCCACAGTGGGTGTCCTGCACTCGGATGACACATTTTATCGTGCCCTTCAGGACGAGTTTATTTTTGGGGCGGAACCCTTGAGGCTTTCCAGTGTTGTGTGTGTCTCTCAGGAACTTGAAGAGCAGGTTCGCCAGCGGAATCCAGTCAACATAATAGTAAAGCGTATTCCCTATGGAGTTTCAATTCCGTCTCGTGCGGTGGAACACACTCCCCGCCGGTTTCGCATCGCCTACGTCGGTCGGATGGCGGAAGAACAAAAGCGAATTTCAGATCTGACTCGTGCACTCATCCGTGTGTGTCGAGCAATCCCAAGTGTTGAAGCGATCCTGTACGGCGACGGCCCCGATAAAAGGAATGTGGAACAGATCCTTGCCGTGGAAGGCACTGGTGTCGCTGTCCGACTTGGAGGAAGTCTTCCGAATTCGGCAGTACAGCAGGAATTGTTAGAGTGCGACGCGATTGTCCTACTGTCGGATTATGAAGGTTTGCCAATTGCATTGCTTGAAGCCATGGCCTGCGGATGTGTGCCTGTTTGCTTGGCGATGCGAAGTGGTATTCCGGAACTCGTTCAACACAACGTGTCTGGTTTGATCGTTGCGGATCGTGAGGATTCGTTTCTGGCGGCAATGAAGACGCTGGCTGCCGACCCAGCATTGCGGCAACGACTTTCAAAAAACGCTCGTCAAACAGTCATTGAACAGTATTCTCAGGAGCAGTCTGCCGACCTCTGGGCCAATCATTTGCACAAACTGGCGAGGCAATCGTCACCTCGAGCGTTCTCTTTGCCGCGTCGCATTGTGCTGCCCAAAAGAAATCCCGCCCTAGAATCGGCTCAACAACGACTCGCTCCCCCATCCGGCGTGAAGGAGTTCCTGCGGAAGTCCCGCATGTGGGCCGGGCGAATTCGCAGGCGGCTGCTTTGAGCGATGGAGTGTGCATGTCGCAACGTTCGGAAATCCGGATCATCGAGAGGTTCCCAACCACATGACACTCTGCATTCTTCAGGGTAGCGATGATTTCTGGAGTTCTTCCTTTGTCCGGGCTCATATTGAGCATCTGCGGGGCGAAAAGATTGTTCTGAAGGGTTATTATCCGGACCTGACATTTGATGGTCGCGACATCCGCTATTTCTACAGCCAGCGGCCGCTGCTCAAGAAAGCAAAAAAGCTGCTGCCGCACTGGTTGTTTCATCGACGCGTGACATTATGGGAAGAAACATTCGATGGTCGACATGATGCCATTGCGGGATTCATGCAGCAGCATCAGGTCGACGTGATCCTGGCGGAGTTTGGCATTCATGGCTGCACAATGACGCCCCATGCAAAGAAACTCGGCATTCCTCTCGTGGTCCACTTTCACGGTCATGATGCGCACCGAGATCCGCTGCTGGTGGAGTTTCTGGATCGCTATCGTGATATGTTCGACTATGCGTCCAGCATTATCAGTGTCTCACATTTCATGACAGAAAAACTGGTACGGATGGGGGCCGATCCAAAGAAGATTGTGTTCAATCCCTACGGACCACGAAACTCGTTTTTTGAGAATCAGTCCAGCTATGATGATGTGCTGCTGGCGATCGGACGCTTTACAGACATCAAGGCCCCGCATCTGACAGTCCTGGCATTCCAGAAAGTTCTGTCGCAATGTCCGAACGCGACTCTCGTGATGGGTGGCCACGGTGAACTGCTCGAAGCGTGTCAGACTCTGGTGTTGGCATTGGGAATGGATAAGAACGTGCAGTTCCTTGGTGCGTTGCGTCACGAACAACTGGTTCCCTTGTTTGAACGAGCCTGTTGTTTCGTCCAACACTCGGTGCAACCAACCTACGGCGATGCCGAAGGAACGCCAGTCGCCATTTTGGAGGCTGGTGCGGCCGGACTGCCCGTTGTGTCAACTCGCCATGCCGGCATTCAAGATGCAGTTGTCGATGGGAAAACAGGATTCCTTGTTGAGGAACGCGACATCGACGGCATGGCGGACGCGATGATTCGATTGCTCAAGGACAAGGAACTCTGTCGCGCAATGGGCGAAAAAGCCCGCGAGCATATTCGAACGAATTACAACATCGATCGACATTTGAGCTGTATTGATGGGCTGATTGAAGCGGCGAGAAAGACAAGAAGTTAGTTGCGTGTTGCGTGTTGCGTGTTGTTAGTTGCCAAAATGCTTGCACATCCATCAGCACTGACGACTGCCTACTGAAAACTTTCCTTACGTTCTCTGCCTCCTGAAAACTGACGACTGCCAACTTTATCCCCTATGCACATCCTCGTTGCCAATATCCCGCTGCCGACCAACCGTTTTCTGGTAGACCTCAATCAGGCTCTGTCGAAGCATGTTGAGATCACTCACGATGCCGACATGTTCTGGAATATGCAGGGAGATTTCGATCTCGTCCATCTGCATTTTCCAGAGTACATGACGTTCGCACTTGAGGAGGCCTACACTCAAGGGCTGACGGATGATTTGATCGCTGCGACAGAAGAACGTCTGCGATACTGGGGGCAGCGAGCGAAGTTGGTGATTACTCGCCATGTCCTGCTGCCCCATGATGCCCTTCAGGATCCTCAATGGGAAAAGATGTACGAGGCTGTCTACCGCCACGTGCATGGTGTTGTGCATTTTGCTCAGGCCAGTGTCGATGAATTCAAGCAGCGGTATGCAAACACGAAGTTTGAGTGTATGAATCTGAAAAAGGTGGCCGTGAGGCCGGATGAGGGAGACGGTCCCAAACATGCAGTTGTGCCGCATCATAATTACACCAGTCTGCCGAATATAATCTCCCGCGAGGAAGCTCGCCGACAACTCGGCATTTCGCAGCAGAGCAGGGTGATGCTGGTCTTTGGAGCCATTCGAAACTTTGAAGAACGTGATCTGATTCTGAACACGTTTCACCAGCTTCGTCAGCCCGGAAAAGTGCTTTTGGTTTCGCGATGGAAAGAGCAACTTGCGAAGGTCAAGTGGATTCGCCTGAAGTACTGGCTGCGAGACATGAGTCGGCACTATTACCGCCTGCACCCGCGCTATAAATTCAACTATGGATTTGTTGAAGAAGCTGACACGCAGCTCTACCTGAACGCGGCCGATGTGCTGTTTATTCCTCGCTTGAAAGTGCTCAACAGCGGGAACATCACCTTGGGCATGACGTTTGGTAAGGTTGTCGTCGGCCCGGATTCCTGGGACGTCGGCGAGCTGCTCAGTGAGACCGGTAACCCTGTGTTTGATCCCGAACGGCCAGAGACTGCCATCGCCGCCATGGAGCTGGGTTTTCGTCTGGCTGAGGAAGGCAAAGTCGGGCCTGCCAATCAAAGGCTGGCGTTGGGCGAATGGTCGGCTGATCAGTGTGCGGAGATGTATGTGGAGTTTTTTAAGAGGCTAGTTGAGACGGGGCGAAGTTGAGTGTTGAGTGTTGAGTGTTGAGTGTTGAGAGTAAAAACCCGCAACCCCGCGAAGCGGCCCTGCAACAAACAACAAACAACCTGCAACCTGCAACCTGCAACGCCGCAAAGCGGCCCGGCAACCCACAACCCACAACCCAGAACCTCGCGCAGCAGCTCCACCAGTAATTGCCAACTCCGCAAAGTCGCTAACCAATGGCCAGCATTGAATCATTCGAAGATCTGGAATGCTACAAGGCTTCTCGACGGTTTCGAATCGACGTGATCAGCTGGGCAAAGCTGTTGCCAGCAGAAGAAAAGTATCGTTTGACTGATCAGGTGATTCGTGCTGCTCGCTCCGTCACGGCAAACATTGCCGAGGGATTTGGAAGGCATCATCCACAGGAGAACCTGCAATTCTGTCGTCAGGCACGCGGCTCTTTGGTTGAAACCCTCGAGCATCTGAACACAGCACTCGACGAGAAACTGATTGTTCCAGAATCGTACGAACCCTTACGAACACAGTGGAACGTAGCCAAGGCATTGCTCGCCGGTTACATCCGATATCTTGAATCCCTCACCACAAAAGACCGTCGATTTACCGAGGGGAAGTAGGTTGCGTGTTGCGTGTTGCGTGTTGAGAGTTGAGAGTTGAGAGTTGAGCGTTGAGCGTAAAAACCCGCAACCCCGCGAAGCGGCCCTGCAACAAACAACCCGCAACCCGCAACCCGCAACCTGCAACCTGCAACCTGCAACCTGCAACCTGCAACCTGCAACCTGCAACGCCG
>Ga0105052_10006454_pt1 | contig 11875 bp, 11 predicted proteins | sample FRY03_FD_78094 | JGI IMG/M metagenome (GOLD analysis project Ga0105052, IMG submission 78094) | Freshwater microbial communities from Lake Fryxell liftoff mats and glacier meltwater in Antarctica - FRY-03 | ecosystem: Environmental > Aquatic > Freshwater > Ice > Glacier meltwater ... | reverse complement strand
CTGGACGGCGACGATCTGCTGCGACCCCTCTACCTCGAACGGAGCGTCGCGGTGCTGGAGCGCGAGCCGCAGGCCCGGCTGGTTACCTGCAATGCGCGCATATTTGGCGCGGTGCCGCGCGAACGGTCGTGCGTCGATGCCGCCCAGGGGCGCGGTGACGGGGTGCGCGGCAGCCTTGCCGATGTGCTCGACCGCAGCTTCGACGTCTATATCGGCAGCACCTTTCGTCGCACCGACTTCGATCTTGTCGGCGGCTTCGACACGCGGATGGCGCAATCGGAGGACTTGGACTTCTGGGTTCGACTGATGCTGCTGGGCGGGCATGCGCATTATCTCGACGAAATCCTTGCCGATTATCGCATCCGCCCCGGCTCGGCATCGGCCAATGGCGAGCGGATGCTGCAGGGCAACATCCGCGTCTACGAGAAGGCGCTGGCGGTGCTGTGCGCCGGACCGGACGAACGCCCCGAGGCTGAAAACGTGCGCGTGATGATCGAACGACAGCGCCGGGCGCTAGCGTTCGAACACGCGGTCGACCGGATCATCGACGGCGACACGCTCCGCGGCCTCGACGAACTGCGCGCGGCCAGCGCGATGGTTTCGGGACCGGTCTGGACGGTGGCCTTTGCCGTCTGGCGCGTGTTCCCCGGTCTCGCTCGCCCGCTGCTGCGCTGGCGCCGCCGCGCGCACCGCCGCGGTAGCAGGGGCCTGGTTTCGGCACCGGCGATTGCGCAGGCCTTCCCCGGTTTCATCGGCATCTGAGATGGCAGCCTGATATGTCAGTGCGTATCGCCGCTGCCTGGGCGCTGGGTTCACAGTATACCAGCTTCACGATCCAGTTCGCGGCGAGCGTGGTGCTGGCGCGCTGGTTCATCGATCCTGCCGAGCTGGGCGAGTTCTCGATCGCCTTTGCGGCGGTCAGTCTGGTCGCATTCCTGCAGGACTTCGGGGTCAACCGCTATATTACCGGCGAGCGCGATCTGACCCCCGACAAAATCCACACCGCGTTCACCATTTCGATCCTGTTCGCCTGGTCGATCGCCGCCCTTGCGCTGCTGGTGGCCGCGCCGATTGCGTGGTTCTACGACAACCCCGCGCTGCTGCCGATCACGCTGGTCATCGCCGCGTCCTACCTCCTGGTCCCGCTGGCCATCGTTCCACAAGCGCTGCGCCAGCGCGCGCTCGACTATCGTTCGAACACCATGATCGAGGTCGGTTCGGCGCTTGCCAATGCGGCGACGGCAGTGACCCTGGCATGGCACGGGTACGGCGCGCTGGCGCTGGCTTGGGGCGCCTTCGCGCAACAGGCGGCGCGGCTGATCGTCAGCCAGTGGCGCGCCGGGCTGGTCCTGCCGTGGCCGTGGCGGCTGAAAGGCGCGCGGCCGGTGCTCGAACTGGGTGCGACCAATTCGGTGCTGTCGGTGGCGGATGCGTTGATCTCGCGCAGCCCGGAACTGGTCATCGGCCGACTGATCGGCTTGGCGGCGACCGGTCTGTTCGCGCGCGGTGCGGGGCTGGCGCTACAATTGCGGCTGCTGGTGGCCGGCGCGGTGACCGGGGTGTTTTACCCCGCGTTTCGCCAGGTGCGCGATTCGGGCGCGCCGCTCGGCCCGCCCTATCTGCGCGTGGTGGCGGCCTATACCGCCGTGACCTGGGCAGCGATGGCGGGCATCGCGGTGCAGGCCGAACCGCTGGTGCGTGTCCTCTATGGCGAGAAGTGGGTAGATGTGGCTCCCTTGCTGGCGTGGCTCGCGCTCGCCCAGTGCTGCTATGTCGCATTGCCGCTGGCGGGAGACCTGCCTGTGCTGCTGGGGCGCAAGACCGCGCTGGTGCGCCTGACGCTGATCAATACGGTGATTTCGCTCGCGCTGCTGGCCGCTGCCGCGCCGTTCGGGCTGGTGTGGATCGCAGCGTCGCGGCTGGCGCATGGGCTGAGCACGGTCGCAGTTCACTGGAAGCTGATGCAAACCATGCTCGGCTATCGCAACCGCGACATCATGGCCATCCAGCTACGCAGCGGGCTGTGCGCAGTGGCGGCCGTGCTGCCAGCGCTGGGCTGCTACCGCTGGTGGAACAATGCGGCGGAAGCCGGTGCCAGCCAGATTGCAGTCTCGGCGGCGGCAGGCGGGATCGCCTGGCTGATTGCGTTGCGACTGTTGCGCCACCCTGCCTTCGTCGAGATCACCGGGCTGGCGATCCAGCTGCTTGGCCCGCTTGCGCCCCATCGCAAGGCCGCTGCGCGCAACTGATCGCACCGCTTGGGAAAGCGCTTCTTCGCGCGTATGCTGGGCGGCGGAGAGACCGTCATGACCAGCTCGATAATCGTAGCCGCTGCTACCGCACTGCTCGCCGGCGTAATGGTCCCGCTGCCGCTTGGCCAAGGCGCGGCACCGTTGGCGGGCGACACCGACATTATCGAGATCGACCGCGACCGCCATGATCGGATGACCGTGCCGGTCACGATCGGCACCGGCGGTCCCTATCGCTTCCTGGTCGATACCGGGTCCGAACGGACCGTGCTGGCGCGGCACGTCGCGGCCGACCTGGCGCTGGCCCCGGCCGGACGGGCCACGGTGATCGGCATTGCAGGCAGCATGGCGGTCGACCTGGTCGAGGTCGACAAGGTCACGCTGGGGCGGCGCAGTTTCTACAGCCTCACCGCGCCGCTGCTCGAGGGCCGCCACATCGGGGCCGACGGGATCATCGGGATCGACGGCCTGCAGGACCAGCGCGTGCTGCTCGATTTCGAGAAGCGGCTGATGGCGGTCAGCGACGCGGCTTCGCTGGGCGGCAACCGGGGATTCGAGATCGTGGTCCGCGCGCGGCGCAAGTCGGGCCAACTGATCATGACCAACGCGCTGGTCGAAGGTGTCCGGACCGATGTGGTGATCGATACCGGCGCGAGCGCCTCGATCGGCAATCGCGCCTTGCAGCGCCAGCTCGCCAAGCGCGGCAAGCTGAGTCAGACCGCGCTGATGTCGGTCACCGGGCAGAGCATCATCGCCGACATGGCGCTGGTCCGCCACATGCGGGTCGGCGATTTGACCATGGACGGCTTTTACATCGCCTTTGCCGACGCCCCGCCGTTCGCCGCTCTCGGGCTGTCCGAAAAACCCGCGATGCTGATGGGGATGAACGAACTGCGCGCGTTCCGCCGCGTCGCGATCGACTTCGAGACCCGCAAGGTGCTGTTCGACCTGCCCGAACAGAGCGGGATCACGGTCCGGCCGATGTATTAGCGCTGGCGCTTCGAGCCTCGCGCCTTATCTGACCGACGATGCCGCCCGACAGTGCCAGTTCCGATCCCGCCGCGCGCCACGACGGCTGGCAGACCCTGCGGCGGTTCCTCCCCTATCTGTGGCCAGCCGATAATCCACCGCTGCGCTGGCGGATCGCGGGGGCGCTGCTGCTGGTACTTGCGGCCAAGGCGGTAACGCTGGCGCTGCCGTTCTTTTACAAGCAGGCGGTCGATCTGATGACGGCTGGCCCCGCGGGGCAAGTCCGCGAACAGGTGTTCACCGTCGCCGCCGCGTTCGTCTTCGCTTACGCCGCCGGGCGCTTTTCGGGCGTGTTGTTCGACAACTTTCGCAACATCGTGTTCGAACGGGTCGGGCAGGACGCCACCCGCCATCTGGCCGAGGACGTGTTCGGGCGGCTCCACCGCCTGTCGCTGCGCTTCCACCTTGCCCGCCGCACCGGCGAAGTCACCAAGGTGATCGAACGCGGGACCAAGAGCATCGACGTGATGCTCTATTTCCTGCTGTTCAACATCGGACCGACGGTGATCGAGCTGATCGCGGTGATGGTCATCTTCTACAGCCATTTCGGGTGGGGACTGGTGACCGCGACCTCGGTGGCGGTGGTCGCCTATATCTTCGTCACCCGCTGGATCACCGAATGGCGCACCGCGCTGCGCGAACAGATGAACCGGCTCGACGGCCAGGCGCTCAGCCGCGCGGTCGATTCGCTGTTGAACTACGAAACGGTCAAATACTTCGGCGCCGAAGCGCGCGAGGAGGCGCGCTATGCCAGCGCGACCCGCGCCTATGCCGATGCGGCGGTCAAAAGCGAGAACAGCCTGGGCCTGCTCACTATGGCGCAAGCCCTGATCGTCAACCTGCTGATGGCCGGCGCAATGGTCTATACCGTGTGGGGCTGGAGCCAGGGCAGGCTGACCGTCGGCGATCTGGTGTTCGTCAATACCTACCTGACCCAGCTGTTCCGCCCGCTCGACATGCTCGGCATGGTCTACCGCACGATCCGCCAGGGCCTGATCGACATGGCCGAGATGTTCCGGCTGATGGATACGCCAGTCGAGGTTTCCGACAAGCCTGGCGCGCCCGCGCTGGTCATCCGCCGCCCGACGCTGGTGTTCGACGACGTGTGGTTCGCTTACGAGGAAAACCGCCAGATCCTCCACGGGCTCAGCTTCGAGGTCGAAGCCGGGAGCCGGGTCGCGCTGGTCGGACCCTCGGGAGCGGGCAAAAGCACCATCGCCCGGCTGCTGTACCGGTTCTACGATCCGCAGCGCGGGCGCATCCTGATCGACGGACAGGACATTTCGGGGGTGACCCAGCAATCCTTGCGCGCCGCTATCGGGATCGTCCCGCAGGACACCGTGCTGTTCAACGACACCATCGGCTACAACATCGCTTACGGCCGCGATGGCGCCGGGATGATCGAGGTCGAGGCGGCGGCGCGCGGTGCGGCGATCGGCCAGTTTATCGAGCGCTTGCCCGAGGGCTGGGAGACCGAGGTCGGCGAACGCGGACTGAAACTGTCGGGCGGCGAGAAACAGCGCGTCGCCATTGCCCGCACGCTGGTCAAGGACCCGCCGATCCTGATTTTCGACGAAGCCACCAGCGCGCTCGATACCCGCACCGAACAGGACATCCTCGCCACGCTGCGCAAGGTCGCCCAGCACCGCACCACCCTGTCCATCGCGCACCGGCTCTCGACCGTGGCGGATTCGGACAAGATCCTGGTGCTGGAGCACGGGCGGCTGGTGGAGCAGGGCAGCCACATCGAACTGCTGCGGCTCGACGGCCTCTATGCCGAAATGTGGGCGCGGCAGGCGGCGGAGCAAGAGGAAGTGGGAGGGGTGGCGGAGTGATGGTGCGCTGCAGTGGAGTCCCAAACCGATGGGCGGTTCCTACTGCTCTTTTGCAATCACCTTCGGTTTAGAGCGGTTTTCGATCATTCTGGATCATATCCGCAGGAGCTGAAGTAGTTGGCGCATTCTGTGGGTTTGAAGATATCGACGAGTTTGCCGATCAGGTCCCACAGACCGTTGACGCTTCGCTCTTCCGCCTTTCGCAGCATGGCTTTGAGTTTGGAGAAGGCCTTTTCGATTGGGTTGAAGTCTGGGCTGTAGGGTGGAAGGAAGCGCAAGGTCGCTCCTGCCGCTTCGATCAGTTCCCGCACAGAGGCCCGCTTGTGGCTCGACAGGTTGTCCATGATCACGACATCGCCGGGCCGCAAATCGGGCACGAGGACTTGGGTGACATAGGCTTCGAACCAGTCGCCATTGATCGGGCCATCCAACACCATCGGCGCGACCATGCCAGTCATACGCAGTCCGGCCACCAGCGTGGTGGTTTTGCGGTGGCCATGCGGAAAGCCCATCCGCAAGCGCTCGCCTTTGGCGCAGCGGCCATGGCTGCGGGTCATGTTGGTGGCGGTCCAGGTTTCATCGATGAACACGAGGCGTTCCGGGTCCAGATCTATCTGGCTGTCGAACCAGTCGTGCCGCTGTTTCAGGACGTCGGGGCGGTCCTGCTCGATTGCGTGAGCAGTCTTTTTTTGCGCGTCATGCCGCGACGCACGAAGAAGCGGTGAAGCCCGGCCACCGAAACCTGCAAACCAATCTCGATCAGGCCCGCGCGCAGTTCTTCAAGCGAGATGTCCTTGCGAGCTCCCCAGAGAGCGAGAATGTCCTCTGCGCGCTCCTCGACACCGCGCGATCGCATGTCACCGCCTTGGGGTTTGGGAGCAAGGCTGCCGGTCTTTCGCCATTGCGCCTGCCAGCGGATCGCCGTCGATGGAGCCACCCCGAAGCGAGCCGCCGCTGAACGGCAACTCATTCCATCATCAATCGCCGCCAGAAGCCGGACACGCAAATCCATCGACAGTGGTTTTCCCATCCATGCCAGCCTCCTCCACCAGCACCGATTCTGAATCAGAAATCACGCCCCAAGGGAATCCCAGATCGATTCATAACGGTCGAAAACCGCTCTAGTGGGCCAAACAGTACCAAGTGTCGCAAATCCAAAAACGAATAATAATATTACCCCTACTATGCCAAGATAAAATAGCATTGATTTAATCACCAATCCCGCTATCCAGAAAATTAAGAACAATACACTCCGATGGATTGGTGCCGTCCAGAATGGAATGAGCAAGCCAGTCGGCCGACGGGTAAAGAACGTCTTAGCGATTCCGCCGACCGCACCTACAACAGCCCACGCTAATGCCAATGTCAATGATACCAAAAGCGCATCAATTGGCTGAAAAATATCCACAGCATTCGTCATGATTACGATTGAAACAAAAGCATACGCCGCAAGTGCCCAAGCTACTGGTCGAGTCCAATCGCGTTTAGTGGAGAATGGCAGCATATCTTTTCCCCATTTTGAGGTTAGACTACCGAATGTTCTCATGGCCGTCGAGAAAATCTAGAATCACAAGATATACTTCGACAAATCGCTGTCCCGCGCCAGCACCGCCAGCTTGTCGCGCACATAGGCCTGATCGACCGTCACCGTGGTTCCCTTGCGGTCCTCGGCCTCGAAGCTGACTTCTTCCAGCAACTTTTCCATCACCGTCTGCAAGCGCCGCGCGCCAATGTTTTCGAGACTTTCGTTGACCTGCGCGGCGATCACCGCGATTTCCCGGATCGCCTCGGGGGTGATGTCCAGCGTGACATCCTCGGTGCCGATCAGCGCGCGGTATTGTTCGACCAGATTGGCGCGGGTTTCGGACAGGATGCGGACGAAATCGTCCACCGTCAGGGCTTTGAGCTCGACCCGGATCGGCAGGCGGCCCTGAAGTTCGGGCAGCATGTCCGAAGGCTTGGCGACATGGAACGCGCCGCTGGCGATGAACAGCACGTGGTCGGTCTTCATCGGCCCATATTTCGTGGCCACAGTGGTGCCCTCGATCAGCGGCAGCAGATCGCGCTGGACGCCCTCGCGGCTGACCGAACCGCCGCGCACGTCCGAAACCGCGATCTTGTCGATCTCGTCGAGGAACACGATCCCGTTGGTCTCGGCATTGGACAGCGCGACCCGGGCGACATCGTCCTGGTCCATGCGTTTTTCCGCTTCTTCGTCGACCAGCTTGTCCCAGGCATCGGCGACGCGCAGCTTGCGGCGCTTGGCGCTGCCCTTGCCCATCGCCTTGGCCATCATGTCGGACAGGTTGATCATGCCGACGTTTCCGCCCATCCCGGGCATCTCGAATGGCATCGAAGGCGCATCGTCGATCTCGATCTCGACCTCCACGTCGTTCATCGCGTTTTCGTGGATGCGCTGGCGAAAGCTTTCGCGAGTGGCTTCCGAGGCTCCGTCGCCGACCAGCGCTTTCAGCAACCGATCCATCGCCGCGCTCGAAGCGGCTTCGCGCACCGCTTCGCGGCGGCGGTCCTTCTCCAGCCGGATCGCTTCCTCGACCAGATCGCGCGCGATCTGCTCGACATCGCGCCCGACGTAGCCGACCTCGGTGAACTTGGTCGCCTCGACCTTGACGAACGGCGCCTCGGCCAGCTTGGCCAGTCGCCGGCTGATCTCGGTCTTGCCGCAGCCCGTCGGGCCGATCATCAGGATGTTCTTGGGCGTCACCTCGTCACGCAGCTCGGGGCTGAGCCGCTGCCGCCGCCAGCGGTTACGCAGTGCGACGGCGACCGCGCGCTTGGCATCGGCCTGCCCGACAATATGCTCGTCGAGCGCGGCGACGATGGCTTTGGGGGTGAGGTTGTCGTGCAACGTTCGTTGTCCCTTCGGTCGTCATCCCCATGCAGGCCGGGACCCATCTCCAGGCCGTGCAATTGGTGCAACGTCGGGAGACAGGTTCCCGCTTTCGCGGGTATGACTGAGTTTGTCAGATCGTTTCCAGCGTGACCCGGTCGTTGGTGAACACGCAGACATCTGCCGCAACCTTCATCGCCTTGCGCGCGATCAATTCGGGGTCGTCCTCGTAATCCATCAGCGCCCGTGCGGCGGCCAGAGCGTAATTGCCACCCGAGCCGATCGCGGCCACTTGCAGGTCCGGCCCGCCCTCGGGCTCCAGCACGTCGCCATTGCCGGTCAGCACCAGCATCACGTCCTTGTCCGCGACGATCATCAGCGCTTCGAGATTTCGCAGATATTTGTCGGTGCGCCAGTCCTTGGCCAGTTCGACCGCCGCGCGCATCAATTGCCCGCGATGGGCCTCGAGCTTCTTTTCGAGCCGTTCGAACAGCGTGAAAGCATCGGCAGTGGCCCCGGCGAACCCGCCGATCACGCTGCCGTCATGCAGCCGCCGCACTTTTCTGGCGTTGGGCTTCATCACCGTGTTGCCCATCGACACCTGGCCATCGCCCGCGATCACGGTACGCGCACCCCGGCGAATGCCGACGATGGTGGTGCCGTGCCACTGGATCAGGCCGTGGCTAGCCCCATGCTGACTGTATGTTCCGTCCATCAGCGCGATATGGGAACAGGACCGCGCGGACGCAAGCGCGGGTCAGGTTCCGGGCTGGCGAGGCGCCCCGCCGCCACCGCCGGCACCGACCGCGCCGATATTGCCGAACAGATCTTCGAAGAAGCTCCGATCACGGCCCAAAGTCGGGGTCTTGTCGCCATCGGGCGAAAGCCGCACGACCCTTTCCGCACCCGTCGTGTTGACCGCGACGACATTCCCGGCGCGGTCGAAATTGACCTTGAGCACGGTCTGCTCGGTGGTCTTGGGCGTGCGGAACGGGGACTGTGCGGTATTGGTGGCGACGTAATACCACGCGGGATCGCCGAACTGGCTGGAGAAGGTCGGACGGCCGAGCGTCTTCTCGACCGACTGGCGATTGTCCACACCGGGCTGGACCGACGCCATCAGCGTCGGGTCGGCCAGATAGCCGCGATGATCCTTGATGCTGACGCACCCCCCAAGAGCCATTGGCGTCAGCGCCAGAACCATCACCGCAGCAAGGCTGCCATTCGAAAACCGGCCAGGTAGGCGCATCGACTTCTCCGTGCAGGCCGGGAGCCCAAGCCGCTTGGCGCAGCCCTCGCCCGTTCCTATATCGCTTCGCGGCCGATCCTTAGGGGCTCGGCCGAAGCCCCACAAGGCCGCAGCGCGCTTGAATTTGCGCTTAACGCTTACCGCCCAAAAGCGGACAAGGAAACCCGATGAAGCTGCTCGACCGCCTGTTCCGCCCAGCACCCGACGATCAGGCCGAGGCTCGCCCGCTGTGGCTCGGGATCATCGCCGAAGCGCGCAGCTCCCGCTGGTATGCCGAACTTGGCGTTGCCGACAGCGTCGAAGGGCGGTTCGACATGGTTACCCTGATCCTTGCGCTGGTGCTGCTGCGGCTGGAGCGCGAGCCCGGCTGCGAGACCGTGGCGGTGCGGCTGACCGAACTGTTCGTCGACGACATGGACGCGCAGTTACGCCAGTCGGGCGTGGGCGACCTGATGGTCGGCAAACACATGGGCAAGCTCATGGCGGTGCTCGGCGGGCGGATCGGTGCGCTGCGCGAGGCGCTTGGCCAGAGTGATAAAGGGGGCGACGATGCGGTGTTGGGCGAGGTGATCGCGCGCAACGCCCGGTTGCTCGAAGGGGCGGGTCCGGAGGGGCTTGCCGCAGCCTTGCGCGCGCTCGACGCGCAGATTGCCGCGAATAAATTGGAACGCCTGCTGGCGGGCGATCTGACGCCGTGACACCCGAATTTTCGCGCCCGATCGACACGCGCCTTCTGGCCGAAGCGCCGCAGCGGATCGGCGCCACCCGCGAGGAATGCGCCGCATTGGCGAGGCGATTCGCGCTCGTTTCGATTGCGCGGCTCGAAGCCACGGTGGCAATTGCTCCCGAAGGCTCAGCGATCCTCGTCAGCGGGCGGTTCAGGGCCGAGATTGTCCAGTCCTGCGCAATTTCGGGCGAGCCGCTGCCGGTGCGGATCGACGAACCGCTCGCGCTGCGCTTCGTCCAGGCCCGCCCGGCGGTTGTGGCTGAGGAAATAGAACTGGCGGCCGAGGAACTCGACGAGATCGAATACGAGGGCTCCGCCTTCGACCTTGGCGAGGCGGTGGCACAGAGCCTGGTGCTGGCGATCGACCCCTATGCGACGGGGTCCGAGGCCGAGACCGTCCGCGATGCGGGTTTACTGGGTGACAAGGTGGCCGGGCCGTTCGCGGTGCTGGCCGGGCTCAAGACCCGGCACTGAGCCCTACAACGGCCAGCTTCTCAGAACGGCCAGCTTCTTAGAACGGAATGTCGTCGTCGAGGTCGTCGGCATAGCCGCCCTTCCCGCCGCCGCCGGAACCAGCCCCGCCGCCGCCGGAGGAGCCGCCGCCCCAATCCTTGCCGCCGCCGCCTGACTTCTGCCCGCCACCCCAGTCATTGCCGCCCGCGCTCTGGCCACCGCCGCCGCCCTGACCGCCGCCTGGTGCGCCATCGAGCATGGTCAGCACGCCGCCCAGCCCGCCCACCGAAACCTCGGTCGAATAGCGATCATTGCCCGAGGCGTCCTGCCACTTGCGGGTGCGAAGCTGGCCTTCGATGTAGATTTTCGAGCCTTTGCGAAGATATCGCTCCGCCACCCCGACCAGCCCGTCCGACTGCAGCACCACCGAATGCCACTCGGTCCGCTCCTTCTTCTCGCCGGTCGTCTTGTCCTTCCAGTTTTCGGAGGTGGCGATCCGCAGATTGGCGATGCGCCCACCGTTCTGGAAGCTCTTGACCTCGGGGTCCGCCCCCAGATTGCCGATCAGGATGACCTTGTTGACGCTGCCTGCCATTTTCGCGGTTCCTAAAGCCCGAGCGCCAGCGCGCTCCAATACGTGATTCCCGCTGCCAGATAGGCCAGTGCGAACAGGTAGAGCAACATGAAGCCCGGCCATTTCCACCCATTCGTTTCGCGCCGCGCAACCGCGATGGTCGAGAGGCACTGCGGGGCGAAGACGAACCAGGCGAGGAATGCCAGCGCGGTCGGCAGCGACCAGCGCGCTTTCAGCTGATCGCCCAGCGCCAGCGCGGTCTGCTCGTCGTCGCCCGCGCTCACCGCATAAGTCGTCGCCAGCGAGGCAACCGCCACCTCGCGCGCGGCCATCGCCGGGATCAGCGCGAGCGCGATGTCGCGGTTAAAGCCGATCGGCTCCACCACCACCGCCAGCCCGTTGGCGATCGTCCCGGCGATCGAGGCGTCGACCTGATCCTCGCCCGGCGCGGCACGGGGGAAATTGAGGAGCAGCCACAGCACGACGGTGACGGTAAAGATGATCGTCCCTGCCCGTCGCAGGAAAATCCACGCCCGCTGGAACAGGCCGAGCGCGAGATCCTTCACGGTCGGCAACTGATATTTGGGCAGTTCCATGATGAAGCCCGATGCGGCACCCTTGGTCACCGAACGGCGCAGCACCAGCGCCACTGCCATCGCCCCGACCACGCCAAGCACATAGAGCCCGAACAGCACCAGCCCCTGAAGCCCGATAAACCCCAGGCCGATCCCCTCCGCCACGCTGCGCTGGGGGATGAACGCGGCGATGATCACCGCATAGACCGGCAGCCGCGCCGAACAGGTCATCAGCGGCGCGATCAGGATGGTGGTCAGGCGGTCTTTGGGGTCGGTGATGCTGCGTGTCGCCATGATGCCGGGGATCGCGCAGGCGAAGCTGGACAACAGCGG
>Ga0105052_10006450_pt1 | contig 11881 bp, 6 predicted proteins | sample FRY03_FD_78094 | JGI IMG/M metagenome (GOLD analysis project Ga0105052, IMG submission 78094) | Freshwater microbial communities from Lake Fryxell liftoff mats and glacier meltwater in Antarctica - FRY-03 | ecosystem: Environmental > Aquatic > Freshwater > Ice > Glacier meltwater ... | reverse complement strand
GAGGAAAAAGAGGGGGAGGGAGGAAAGGAGGGGAAGAAGAAGAGGAGGGGGAAGGATGGGAAGAGGGGAGGGGGGGGGGGGGGGGGGGGGGGGCAGCGAGTGGACAATTTCAAGGAGGGAAAGAAATCAAGGCATGCGCTCGAAGAATTCGTGAAACATATCATATGGTGCTTGTGTGAACGGGAGGCAGTTCGAGGCGCGACGTTGCTCGCTCTGCTCCTTGCATCTCATGACCTCAGTATCGAAGACGGGTATGGAGTCTTTTGTGACCCTAAGAAAGAGATAATCTCATTTCATCGTTTTGAGGACATCTTTCAACGTCTGGCGCCAAGTTTTGGTATCAATGGACCACGGATCGAGTCTTTGTTTCTTGCTCTTGCAGGTGTGGATTCTGTTCCGTACGTCGGGACTTTTGCCAAAAGTACCCCTCTCGCCACACTGCAGGATGCCCAGAAAAGGTGGGTGGAAGTATTTGCCAGTACGGTATCCGTATTATCAGTGAAAGAAATGCACGTGGACAAAGACAGATGGGATCAAAAACTACGAAATGCAGCGAGAAGCGTTGGCAATGCACACTTTCAGAGAGTCTTATTGTCAAAGCGCGCGGTTCCGAATTCTGAGAATCAAGATGCAGAGCAGCAACAGACTGAAACTGATCCTCAGCAATTATATGGCGAACGGCAGCGTCTCCGAGACATCTTTTTCGACTACAAAATTGCTGATAGCACGTCTGGGGCAGAAGTCAAACGGAACTATCCTCCAAAGAGTCGTCTATTCATCAACAGTGAGCAGCTCAAGAAGTCTCTGGCCAAAACAGGGGTAATTTCCTTTGTCCTCTTTCTTTCTTTCTCCTCTCTTTGATCTACTTTTTCTTCCCCGACCAACTGGCCTGTCTCCTTTCAGCAATAAAGACGTGGTCTGTGTGAGTTTTCAACGGTGGTCTATGTCTCAGTAATTGTGAGGTAAGAGCCTAAACGCGTTTGATCAAAACGAATGAGCAGGATCCCTTGATATGCATCGACTGATCTGATCCTTGGTACCATTTGACACCATTCACATCTAGTAAGGCACTCAGTTTAATTGTCAACCCCCGTTGCGGCTAACTTGTCAACGATCCGTTCTCTTTTATTCTTCGGGATGCAGGTATTTGCTATCAAGAATGATGCGCTGGAACCGGAACAAGACATCATGACAAAGAAGGACGGTAACGTCACAAAAGCGATTCGTAGAGGCGGACGAGGCTCCAGAGTTGCCAAAAAAACGGGGGAAGCTCGTGAAGACTTACGTAACGTCGTTACCTTCTGGCATTTTGAAAACGAGGTTGAAAGAAGTCGACTTTCGAGCACCTTCGAGCAATTGAGGCTGCACGACATTTTTGCAAACACTCTGTGCGATGAAATGCAGCAGCAGAAGGGAATCTGTACGCCATTAGGCTTGGAGCAGTTACAGTCGGAACACCTTTTTTCATGGCATCTGTCCTTTGGCCCAGAACGACTAAAAGAATTTCTGGGGCGAACGTATGATTTGAAAAAGAGAGATGTGATTGATCGCATGACTGAAAGTATCCTTGAATTCAAGACGGAAAACAAATCTCAATGTACTGTAAACGGGAATTCAAAGTTTTCTTCGGGAGTCGGTACTCTGAGGAAGGCGCGTTTCGGTACAAACATTTAACACAAAAACAGCGTGATAGAGTTTTTGAACGTTATCACTCTTTGTAACTGTTGTTGTATCTGACACAACGATTCTACGTTTGATCAAATGCTAAATCTTGTGAATTACATGTGCAGGCAAATTAGATGACTTCAAGAAAGGACTAGACAGTTATTTGGGAATGCCATCTTTCAATGTTGCTGCTCAGATGCATCGCGGTAAGACTGAAACACGAACGTTCGCTCGCGCTCGCGCATACACACACGCACACAGACTTGTATGCCCACACATATGCACAAATACACATTCACACACACACTCACACACACACACGCACACACACACACGCACACAAACACACGCAAACACACATACAAATAAACAAACACACACACACACACACACACGCACACACATACACACACACACACACACACACACATACACATGTTTCTCTTTCTTTCTCTCCCTCCCTTTTTCTCTCACACGCACAATCTTAAAATACACACACACGCACGCACACACACACACAATTCTCCAACACGAACGTACCTTTCTCTTTCTCTCTCTCTATCTTTCTAATACTGAACACGCGCACACACTTACAACAGCATCTTCGCTTACAATATTTCTCTTTCACACAGAGCACTGTCTTTCGCACGACTCGAACACCATGTTTTACCCGCCCAACAACAAGGAAATATGGACCTGTCCGGCAACAGAATATGACTATGTCTGCAACTATGATCCAACCAAGAACTATCCTGGGGCATCGTGTAGAAAAAACAATGGCACCGTGCAATTCTTTTTAAAGCTTCCAAAGGCAAAGGAAGCAGGGTTGACAGAGTCTGAAGTGCAGGGGCTGCGCCTTTACAGCGGCCCAATGTTTATTTGCTATAACCTGGTTTTGCGAAAGCAAACGGTAAAGAAGTACGTGACCACGATCCACGCCATTGTCTCTGGCATCATTAAATTAGCATCCGTCTGGAAGATTCCAATTGGTAGGGTGGTTTTCCGAGGTCTGAGTGGGATCCTGTTGCCGGAGCAATTCTGGGACGAGGACGCCTATGGCGCAAAAGGGGGAGTAGAATTCGGAATTATGAGTACGACGACCAGCATGGCGGTGGCAGTGCAATACAGTTCACATGGCCAGGTCCCGACTGTTTTCCAGATCGAGATTGGTCAAGTGGATCGTGGTGCAGAATTAAGCTGGATCTCGGTAAGACATCCCATACAAAGACACTTCCCAAACATGTCTTCCTGCCTCTTTCAGCAATTGTGTCAGTCCATAGCCAGATCTGTTTATGTTGCCGGTCGAAGTAATTTGACACCTTTTTACAACAGCAATTCCCTGGCGAGGAGGAGGTGGTCATGCCACCTCTGTCAAATCTCGAAGTCAAGGGTGAGCCCTACCTCCGGCGTGTAGAGGGAGGGAAGACTCTGATCCTCATTGTGCCGCTGCGCGTCAACGTCAACATCAAATCCAAGACAATAGAGGAACTCGTTGCTACCCGCAAGAACGTAATGCTATCAGCTATGATGGATCTGCAGACTGAGTCGGAACAGGAACTAGCCCAATTATCGCAGGCAATGGGCCAGATCAAGGCACTCGCAGCTCGCGAGGAGACCGAGTGGTTTAACGATCAAGTTGCCCATGCCAACGTCAACGAGGAAGCTTCGGTTGATGCTCAGAAAAAGGCGATGGTGCTCTTCAGGCGACGTAAGGATCTCATGGAAATGTAAGTCAGCCTGAGGTTTTGTTTGACAACTCAGCACACTTTTCGTCTCCGCTCATCATGTTATTTGTCCGGCCCGTACTGACTAATTTGAAATTTGACAGCGTGACCATGACAATCGGGGAGCCTGTCGTCAAGACATGGCAGATTGCTGACGAAATTGTTTCACTCGAACAAACGTTGTGGGCTCACATGGCTACCACAGCTGGCACTCACCAAAAAAAATCTGCCGGCACTCACGCAAAGCAATGCGAGGAGTACGCCAAGACGAATCGTCTTCAGCTTAGATTTGCCTGTAATTTGTGCCCTGACTTGGTCAACGTGTGTCCAGACTTGAAGAATTTTTCCATCAGCAGTCAGGCAAATGGCCCAGCAAAGACGGTTTCACACGAGCCATGCATTGATGAATTCAATCTGCAAGAAATGCTTAATATCTATACAGATATTGTGAGCTCGCTTGATGGGATCGTGGGAAAGGACGCGATGGTAACCATTCTTGCGAGGCACTCAAAGATTTGCATGACAAAGAAAGAAGCAGACGACCAAGTGAAGACATTGAAGGATTTGGTGGCTTCGAAGAAAGAAGCCCTTGATGAGCTACGCAAGCTACTCAGTGATGATGTCAAAACTCTTGATGAGAAATCTAATGGTGACACCGGAGACGTCAAGAAAAAATCTGGCACTAGCAAAGACAAACCTGTAGCACTTGGTTCAAAGTGGATGGACGTCGGCGAGAAAAAGCCAACCTCGGGTAACGAAATCATGAGTGTAGAGCTACGAAAGGCGATACAGCAGAAGCTTGAGTTCTCTGACGAGGAAGTGGCGCAGTTCAATTTGTCCAATCTGACTAATGACTCTTATATCCTGGTGGCGGGAAAATACTTTCAGCCAGAAAGTTTAGAGGAAGCCGATTTGGAAAGCTTGACAGGCAAATTCTTCAAAAACCTCGTCCTAAAAATGGGAGACGAGCGGGCTCGAACAGAATTTATCTTGATGCTTGACACGTGGAAATCTAAGGAATACACTGGCATAAACGCTATTCAAAGTGAAACCGATCAGCGCGCTTGCGTAATCGAGAACAGCTCCAAAAAAATGAAAGAGGTCTGCATCAAATATGCAGATGGTGTTAACAAAGATCTACGGAAGCTGGCATACGATCGTGAACAGGGAAACATTATTGCTCAGGAACGCATCTTGCGGTTTGCAAAAGATGGCTTGATCCAACGGCATGCTCGCGTCAATTTCTTTGTGCCAGTACGACATGGATTGTGGGAACTGGGGAAACTGACCAGCTGGAACAGCAAAATGAAGGTTGAGATCGCGGACTTCACGCAGATCAGACAAGTATTCCATGAGATATTGCGTTGCGAGATCAATTTGGCCGAAAGCATTGCAGTGTCGTTGATCGATTTAGTCGTTCTCAACAGTACAGGCGGAACATGGCAAGAAGCTGGAACTACCTTGGGTCCAGTGCTAGAGAAGATGGAGTGGTTGATACAAGGCCTATCGTCTTCGCTCAATGTCATGAGAAAAACTGCACGAATCTTTCAGCGATTGGCTTTCGATGTATTGAATTCTGCAGACAAACCTAACGTCAAAAATGATGTAAGAAACCTAGCTGATGCATACAATCGTGGGAGCATCGCAGCAAAACAGGTGCAAGCAAGAGCTCGTGCTATGGCTGCTCAAGATTATTTCTCAAGGCAGGACGGCATGCCAGAAAAACAAATCAGCACTTTCTGCAATGAGGACCTGACTTGGATGTGCAACGAGAGTATGACGTCAGAACTCTGGCTGCTCGATTGCAAGTTGTACAAACAAGACTATGCTGACCAGGTCCAGGCGTGGCTCGATCGTTCATGTGTGGGGGGGGAGCTGATGCGGATGGTTTCGCATCTGGATGACGTTACACTACAGCAACCACACTTCCAGAGACGATTTCTTACAATGCTCGCAATCGTCGAGGCAGCGTGCAATGTTCTGCCCGTTACCAGCAAGAATGATTTTATGCCCACTGCGCGCCGCTTCTTCTCTGTCAAAACAGATTTCGAACAAGACTCGAAAAGACTCAGAGAGGGCAAGAATCGAATCCAGAGCCGGTGGAGTGATATGCACAATACGAAAAATGACTATGTGGGATCGTTGGGGGCAATGGACAAGACCTCGCGTTGGGAATTTAGGAGAGCAGAAACACGATTCTGGTACGACATGACACTTTTGTACCTAAAGGAATCTCCAGCTGGTGCGAGGCAGAGCCATATGGAACACATCAGGTCCAACCGGCGAAGTGTGATGAGATGTTTGGAGCTGCTTGATGACACTGTTTTTCCTTTCACTGCAGAAAACTCGGGAAGAATCGCAGAGCTGCACTTGGAATCTGCTGCCGACGAATGGGAAGCCAGAATTATGGGCATGCTGACCCTCCAACACACTTCCTGCAAGTTACATCGTGAGTGTATTGTCAACAATACTAATATGGCTTCGCTGTCGTCGGATTTGCCCATTGGGGATATTGCATCTGGCGATCGAAAGGAGCTTCGTTTGTGCGAGCCGGACCCAATACTTGCCGCATTTCTCGCAAGCTTTGTCGCGTGTGCGTGCCCGAGCAGTGTACGGGTATTCATCCATGACCAGGCTGGGAAAACTGCAAGCCAGGAAGCTCCCATTATCCTTGTTGCTGGGGGCGGTCTTGCACCACACATTTCAACGAGCGAGGACGGCTTAAAGTTACTGGATTTTAGTGGGAAGCGTCTCTCTTGCTATGGCCTACGCTTGCTTGTGGAGGCGGCAAGAGCAGATGAAGACTTAGTTGAAGCGACTCTCGCTGGTGTGAACAGTTTTGATTTTTCAGAGGATGAATCCGCAATCATTCACAATCATGCACAGCATCAATTCAAACGCAAGGAGGTAGTTGAGGTCATGCACTTACAGTCAAACAATTTTGGAAAGGAAGACAGCCTGGAAAGCATCCAAATCATCTGCAATATCATCGTTATCGTGGGGGGGTGTCTCCAAGCCTTGAATTTGGGCTCAAACCACATCACCGCAGCTGGTGCAATGATGCTGGCTAGGTTTTTGGAGCGAGGAGGAGCACCATTTCTGAAGAATTTGTATGTGCCTGACAACCAGTTGCAAGATGACGGAGCTCAACACTTGTCCAGGGTGCTAACAAGCAAAAATCAGGAAATTACTTTGCTTGACATGGCCAAGAATAAGATCGAATGGCAAGGAGCCATGTATATTTCTGATGCAATCGCATCTGCGTCCTGCCTCCTGACAGTGCTGAACTTGGCAGGCAATTCAATAGGAAACCCAGGCCTGGTGGCATTGGCAGCTGCTCTTTCTTTTAATGCATCACTGCATTCTTTGGATATTTCTGAAAACGTCATAGGTGACATAGGGGTTGAGGCGCTGAGTCACAGGTGGCGCCACGACAATGAAAAGGGATCTCTTCATTCACTAACATCGCTCAATCTGCGCAAGAACGACATCACTCTTCTGGGGTCCCAGAAGTTGTTCGGTGTCGACTTTGACAAGCTCGCCCCAAAGCTCTCCTTCCTCAGTTTGAGCGCAAATAAAATTGGGTACAGGGGCATTGAGAGGATTGCACATCTTCTGTCCTCATGCAAAATCCTGCAGTCTCTGTGCCTCGAAACGCAGGAATCTCTGCATTGTTTGAGCGACCTCAACAGACACCAGTTGTTGGTCGACAGCGAGATCTCATCTGACGAGGTGTGCACGAAAGCAGAGGCAAAGCTGCATGTACTCTCCGACCTGCGCCTTTCAACGATCCTCGCGTTGGACAATACAAATGGTGACAGCGAGCTCTCCAAGGCGGTTCGTCACTACTGTTCACCTCAGGATAAAGGCGTGCACATCAAGTCGTCGTCGCCCAGTTTCTATACATCAGATGCTGACAGTTCTGCAGACAAACTGAGCGTGGGAAACGAAGTGCAGCTTTCTGAAATATTTGCAGATTTCGGAGATGCTTCTTCTGGCCCCCTTAAAGCAGGTGTGCTTTTGGTCACTTACATATGCATTTTCATGTATTTGTTGTGACCATTAATGACACACGATGTATAACCCTGTGTACTCGATATTCACCTTCTACAGGTGACATAGGCATAATCTTTGAGTACGACAATTCATCCAAACCATATAATGTGAAGGTAACGACGAGTGGTCAAACATGGCAGTATCATGCGGAGGCCTTGAAAAAAAGAGTCGAGGTTCATGAGACGTATCGTGATACGTATCTAGCGAGAGAGAAAGTTGCCAAAAATCAGTGGGAAAGCGAGAAGTCGAAGCAAGCACGCTCAGATGCTATGATGAAGCTCAAGCACGAGTGGGCACGCGCAGGCAAGCCTCTCAGTCACCTCAACCGGCAGGATTTATCCATGCAAAGTCAAATTGCGTTGCGCGGGCTGTTGGAGTGCAAGGATGCCATGCGCTCCAAAGAGGCCCACTGGTATCTTTCGGACTCGAATTATACCTCATCACTTGCTGAATCAATTGATGCCAAGACAAAATGTGTCGACGACTTTCGCACCAAGGTTTTCTGGAGCCTTCTGCAGACACTTCGATCCGTGCCTCTTCGATCCATGCCAAACGAACACCATGACGAGCTACGTGATTCTGCAGTTGTAGCATTTGAAATGTCAGACAAAGAGTTGAGGTGTGGCGCATTGCATCGTGTGCTTCAATTTCAGCGGTTACACACGCAAAATCGTATCTTTCAACAGGCAGTGGAGCACGCGCTTCGTCTCAATTGTTCTGCTAGCGTCACCATTCCATTTGTCCAAAAGATTCTTCAAGAGCTGCCCGCCTATAAACGCACGTGGTCTAAACAGATTCCAGCGTCGCACACCAGTGACTTGGCCCACCAGATTCTCGCTCACGTTGTGCAAATCTCCATGTGCGAGCTACTCTCTACTCTAGACAGGCAGGCAATACAGGTGCTTCTTGATGAGGATACTAAACGGAAAGTGGTGGCGCTGCAGAGAGATGAGTTGAGCGCGGGTCGACCCTTCTCAGAAGCGGTGACAACTCTAGAACAAATTGGAAAAAGACTCCAGGGTAGTAGTAGCCCAGAAGACTCTTGTGAATTGCCTATTGAATTGCTGAACTCTGACAGGAAGCTCTTGCATGACCTATGCCACAGTCACTACCAGTTGAGTTGCACTGAACACAAAGTGCAATATAAGGAAGTGGAATGCAACGTTCCGGCTGGAGAGGCTACCGTAGAAGCTCTGGTGAGTGAAACAAGCGAATCTGCGATGCTGATGTGGGACTACGAAAACAATCCGGGAAAGGAGTATTTCAGAGTAGAGGGCAATACGGTCACCTATCTCGACGGCGCCCCAGATTACTGCAATGTTCTGTCTGCCAGCCCAATCACCGCAGGCAGGCATGCTTTTAAGTTTGTAATGCACAAAATCGGCGACGAGCAGTGGTGTGGAGTTACCAGTGATTTAAGCCTCGCGGGTACTCGCACAAGTCTGAGGCAGAGAGCACAGTGCTGGACCTATTATTGTGGGCGTCGAAATGGAAACGAGGGTATGCTGAGTGTGGAGGAGGAAGAGACCAAGGAGCTGGAACACATCAAGGACGGCGATATCATTGGCATCATCATCGATTTCAACCAGAGAATGCTGGAGTTCTCCCGAAACGGTGAATTCCAGGCATCGTGTGAGTTTCGATCAGATGTGAAGCAGCTGTATCTGATCACCGAGTTGGATAGCTGCAATGATCGTGTGGAGCTTGTCGCGGAAACGTCGATTGATACCTGCAGAAGACTGGTGCTAACATGTTCGAACATTCGTGACGGAACGACTACACAAGGCAAGGAAAATTCAATTTCGACGGATTTGGCTCACAATACGGTTTCTGATGCGTCTCTGGACCAGAATAAAGTTCCAGGGCTGCACGTTGAATTGTGTAAGCCAGAGCGTCAATGTAACCTATGTCTTGCTGCGCAAGAGCAGCTCGAAGGTGCTCTGCTGAGTGGCCTGGTGTGCGATATAGGCGCGGTACTAAGAGAAGGCGCGTACAAAGTGGCCGACTTGCAATACCACCGTCAGGTGCTGGTGATTTTTAAAGAGAAAGTTGACACAATTCTGCCGGCTGTAACAGAGGATGGTGGCATTTTTGCGCGGGTGGAGCGTGCGCTGAGCTGTCTGCCGGCTGCGCTCTTGGCCGAGCCCCAGTGCTGCCTTCGTATGATGGCAGCCGTGTCATGTCTAACAGTGGCGAGCAACAATCTTCCCTTAGATAAGTGCTATGCGACACTGCCTCTTGGCAGCTGTTTTCTGGTCCCGCCGTTTGAAGAGCTAGGCGACACCCCGCAGATGGACACGCCGCATCTTCTGCGGTGCATCGAGCTTTTAGAGCTTGGCACGGCGGCTTTAGATGTGCAAAACCAAAAGTTGCTTGTTTGGGAAGATAAACACCCCGATGTTTTGTTGTCTGAAGACCTTTCATTGGCAACAGGTGGCAACAAAAGGAATGCTGTAGGCACGCAGTTGGAAATGGGCTCAATTGTCTTTACCTTGGTGTCATTCAAAGGAGACGTCATGGTTGGTGTGGCGCTTGACGGTTTTGATTTTGATACCATGGACTACAGTAGCACTTCAGCCATCTTAGCAGATTCCGAAGGCGGTGGAGTCCCACGGATCAGAGGCAAGGGGAGAAATGAACTTTCATTGCGAGAGATGGGAGTGGGCAGATCCGGGTTGAAAGAGAAAGACACAATCCGAGTAGAATATGATGGGGCATCTGTCGAATTTTTTGTCAATGATGATGCTGAGGCGTGGTTTAAAGTCGAAGATGTGACGGGCGCGGTGCGTCCGTTCGTACACTTCTTTGCCTCAAGCAACGCTATAGTTCAGATGACAGGCCATAGTTTGGCACAGAAGGTCAGGAGTAGTGAGACGAAGAAGCAACAATTGACTATGGACCGGGCTACTGAGTCTTTGCCGCTTGCAAGCATCAGCAAAATGAGTAGCTGGGAGGCTCGGGTGTTTGGCTGCATGTGCGTGTCAACATATACCCTCTCGAGCCCGTTAGGCGAAATCTCTTTGCAGCGCCTTGCAGCCGGCGAGCTTTCTGATCTGACGCTCACGGAGTCTGAATGTACGGGTCGCGAAGCTGCCTTCTTGGCTCATTTTATAGCACGGAGCTGTAGACATCAGGTTTCTTGCCTAATGGCGCAATCTCTCTTATTCCGTGTTGCTGGATTGTGTAGATTTTTTTTTTCCTTTTGTAAAACTTTGTGACTGCGGTGACGCCACTACACGCAAGTCGTAGTGGCTCCACACACAATTCTATTTTCAAGGCCACGTAAAGTGTTATGCCTGTGTACGTGTTTTTTAACTGGCAATTGAAATATTCGTGAAATAACGTGTGTCGTGCATCAGGTGCGGGTCAAGATTGTAGGTGGTAGACCTCGCGCAATAAATTTGACGCTGGTAGGAGGAGGAGGTCTTGAGGCATACATCCGCAAAGATACCCAGTCCTGTGATGAATCCCGCGATAGAATGCTTGTCCTGTCCAACATGGACTTAAGCATCGTTTCCCTGCAACTGCTCATGGAAGCCGCCTTGGCTGGCCTGCAAGACGCTATGATACCTGACGCACTGCCGGATGCAACTGTTAGTGACAATGACGCTAGTGCTCTAGCCGAGTCGTCAGCCAACATCAGAACGGGCCTGGATGATGCGCTGAATACGTCGAAACAGTTAGTGAAATCGCTTGAGACATCCGCTCTATCTATTCAACGGTTGACTGCTAGCAAGACTATCATAGACGGAGAGTGGTCGCTGGATCTGAAAGATGTGGTGCAATCTATCGAGCTAAATCACAACCCGGAAATTGGAAAAGGCAGAAAAGAATCAATGAAGCTCATCGTGCAGCTTTCTTGTCTCACTGCAGGCCAGTACTTAATGTGCCTGCACCTTGATAACAACAACATTGAAGACGAGGGAATGGCCGTTCTCACACGTGCGTTCCTCGCCGGATTTGCTCCGCGAATTGCAATCCTGTGGCTAAATGAGAATTGTATCACTGATGTTGGTGCTGCTATTTTTGGAGGCGCCCTTGAAACTTCGCTTGATTCGCTTGCTGAAATCTATCTCTTCAGGTATTGTTCTTGTCCAGTCTTCTTGTTGCAACGCATTGCAACGCCCTGCAACACACTGCAACACACTGCAACACATTGCAATATACCTGTCTATCTTGGGTTCAGCACTATGCCTCGCATTCTTGTACAATTAGTGACACATGCTTACAACATCCTGACGGCATTGTGGTATCCAGGAACAAATTCACGATGAAAGGAGAGACGCTATTGCGGGAAAAATCCTCCCGCAAGTCGTTGACTATGTATCTTTAAGGGAGGGGGGGGGGAGGAGGGGTTCTGGAGGTAACTGTGCTAAATTGAATGATTCAATTCAATTGAAGCAGGGACGCTGTCTTTTACAGTGTATATTCGGTCT
>Ga0105052_10006446_pt1 | contig 11888 bp, 10 predicted proteins | sample FRY03_FD_78094 | JGI IMG/M metagenome (GOLD analysis project Ga0105052, IMG submission 78094) | Freshwater microbial communities from Lake Fryxell liftoff mats and glacier meltwater in Antarctica - FRY-03 | ecosystem: Environmental > Aquatic > Freshwater > Ice > Glacier meltwater ... | reverse complement strand
TCAGGCCGCCAGCCGCGCCCGTCTTGCGAGCGTCTGAAGTGCGCCGAGAGCCATGTTTTCGTCCATCTTCTCACCGCGCCAGTGGGGGCGGAGCGATAGAGGCGAGAGATCCATGCCAGTCTGGGACGCCACGAGTTGACCCCGGACCACCGGCTGGGCGGCAAAGAACCGAGGGATCGTAGTGCCGTCCGGGCGCGCGAAGTGCCACCCGCCGGCGCCATCGGACACGACCGTAAAGCCGCCCTCGTGGACAAGGCTGTGGTGGCGCCGGCACAGCAGTACGAGGTTATCGAGCTTGGTCTCGCCCCCATCGGCCCAGTGGATGACGTGGTGTCCCTCGACGAAGCGGTCGCAGGTGCAGCCGGGGAAAAGGCAGCCCCCGTCGCGGCGCCGGAGCGCTCGCACAATGGCTGGGAGGATGGTGCGGGTGCGGCGGCCGACGTCGAGCACGTTTCCAGCCGAGTCCTCGGTCATGACGACCAAGCTGGCATCGCACGCAAAACGCCGCGCCGTCGCTTGAGGGATGGCCGGGCCGCCGTCGATATAAGCCTGATGCGTCTCGCAACCGCAGGCAGCGCCGACCTCGCCAACCTCAACAATGATCTGCACCTGGTTTCTCTCGCCAGCAAGGCCCTCGCGGTAGCCCGTCGCCAAGAAGGACTCGGCCACCGCCACTCGCGCGTCCGCTCTGCGTTGCACGAGGGTTTCACCCGATGGCGACGTTACCGCGGTAACGTCCTCGCCTGCCGGTATAGTCTTGAACGGCGCCACCGTCGCGGCTTCGAGGGCCTTGATGACAAGCGCCCCAAGCTCGGCGGGGAGGCGCCCCTCAATGATGAGGCTGCCGTCCACGTCCCAGCGCCAGGCGACCCGCCGCTGCTGCTCGGCCTTTTGGGTGAGGTTGATGGTTTTTTGTTTGCCGTGGCGCCGCGCGAGGCGCACGACCTTCTCGACATGAACAGCAGTGCCATTGAGGGCCAGCGCCAGCAACCACGCCTCGTTGTGCGGCGCGGCGATCCGCGTAAGGGCCCGCACCTTCGAGAAGCTGAGGCGGCCCGCGGCGAAGGCCTCGCTGATCATTGGCACATGCTCAAGGGCTTGCGCGACTCGCACCTTCTCGCGCCCGGCGTTGAGCCCCACACCACAACGCCATGCCAACCAAGAGCGCGGCGCTGCGAAGGCCGTGGGCCGCCCACACCTGGCGCTGGTCAAGCTCGGCTACAAGGCACAAAAAGCGGTACTCGGCCGCCGCGATGTGGGCCGCGAGGGTCGCGATCTCGTCCTCCAACGCGCCATTGGAGAGTTCACGGGGGGCGCAAATATTCGGCTGAATCATGGTAGCTCTCGATGCTGTTGGTGAGTGGCCAATATGCCATCTAAGTTACGACAAATCAAGGCCAAGATACCACTTTCGACGTAGGCGACCGGTTCGGGCTTTCTTTTAGGCCAGTCACGCGATCCTGAATATCTGCGTTTCCGGCTTCAAGGAAGCCTACACATCCGCGACCTCAAACTGCGGGGGCCATAATGCCCATCGCAGAGCCCGACCACGTCACCATCAAATACCTTGGCCGGTAACAGGCGCAGTCGCCAATCGAGGAAGCCAGCGCCAGCCCGAACATGGGGTTATCCTCAAGGACAATCGTCCCGTCGGTCCGCATCCGCCACTTGTTGTCGCCCTCGTGTAAGATGATCGAGGTGCCGATAGCGATGGTCTGGTTTTTGACAGCCAGACCGAAGCCAGGGGCGCCCACCCTCTCGAGGAACTGGAAGTTCACCATATAACAGGGCAGGCCCTCGCAGGGGCGCGTCTCGGTCACTGGGCCACACGCGGCGCCGCCAGGCTGGGCCTCGCGCACGACGGTTCGGGTCCGCGATTGGTCGCCGCTGCCGCAGGACACATCACAGGCGCCCCAGTCGCTCCAGTCGCTCAACAGACAGTTGGACGCCGAGGTCGGCGAGCAATAGCCGAGTGTAGCCCCCGAAAACTGCTCAAGACATTCGGCACCGGTCGGACAATCCTCGTCCCCCTCAGCGACACGACAAAAAGACACGCAGATCTTGTTCGCTTCGGCGTCGATTACGACACAGCGCGTGTTATCATCGCACCACAAACCTTCGGTCTCGCACGCCTCAAAGGGTGGAAGGCGGGGCTCGGCGACGACGGCGGTGCAGACCCCATCCCAAGGATATGAATAACCGCAAACCGCGCCTTCACCGCATCCGGCCTCGCCCGAAAAAGCATAACAGCGCGGCCGGCAGATGCCCTCACCGGGTGCACACTGTGTGCCGGCCTCGCACTCGGTGCTTTGGTTGCAGGGGCCACCCAAGAGCACGTCGCCAGAGGGCGCGCAGATCCCGACGGATTCCGAACGATGCGGCAAGCAGTCGTTGCGGCCCGGCGCGTCGCAGCCATTTTCCGAGGCCGCACCGTACGGCTTGCAGCTCTCAGCGCAGATGCCCCTACCCTCGCCGGTCCCAACACACATGTAGCCGGATTCACAGGTAGATTGGGTCAGTCCGGCATCGGAGGTCTCGCACGGCGCGAAACAGTGGCCCTGCCCTGATTCATAGAACTCAACACACTCGAGGCCCGGGCCGCAGGGCGAGGCCTCATCGCACTCAAGGCCGACCCGCGTCGGGGTGCACGCGCACGCGCCCCAGGCTCCGGCGCTATCGCACGACTGCTGTGAGGTCGCTCCGCCGGGGCATACACACACCTGAACTTCGCCGGAAGCGGCCTGACACATCCCGCCGAGGAACATGCACAGGCGTCCCACGCGCCGTCGGCCTGGCAGACCTGCCCTCCAGAGGCGCCGCTGTTACAGGCGCAGGCTTGCGTGGTCCCGGCGACGCCGCAGATGGGCGCAGGGTCATCACCGCAAGCGGAGATGAGAAGAGAGGCCGCGAGGGTCGCGAAGAGACGGATGAACGGCAAGGGTCGATTAGGCATAGGGAACCTCGGGCGCTTAGATGCAAAAGCCAACGCGCCAACCCTCGCACACCGAGGACCCACGTCGCAAGCGACCGTCGACGCCGCACGCGACCGCACGCGTCTCCGTCATCCGACCTAAGGCCCTTAAAGCACTAGAGATCTACCTCTTCGGCCGACAAGGAGCGCGCCCGCGACACGGACAGGCGCCACGAGAACTTGAAATCGTAGAGATCACGCCTTCGGGCCGCGCAGCCCACCAATCTCGAGGCCCGTCTTCAACTCGATGATACCCTCGATCTCATTGGCCTTTTCGTGCCAGGCTAGGGCCATGCGCGCACCCGTAGCCTCTTTGCCTTTGAGTTTGTAGATTGCGGTCCCTGATCGAAGAGCCGGCCCTACCAGCGTGATCCACTCGAACTCCTCCCACTTGATGTCGCGCTTTTTTAGCCACCACACCTGTATTCCCTCGTCGGTCACACGGATGCGCGCCTTGATGACGAGCAAGAACATGACGATCCCAAGGGGTATGAGGACGACCAAGATTGTGCAGATCACGCCAAGGAAGATGAAGAAGGCTCGCCGGCGGCCGCTCAGATGATAGGTCTTGTCCATCAAGGGCTCCCTCCAAAACTACTTGCACGACTAAATAATACAATCCCCGACCTCATCGAAGTACGCTAAACAAAGGCTGTTCGCGATATCATGGGGATGTCTTGGGCCGCGCGCCATACCTGCCACGCAACTCGGTCTCGTGCAAAAGCGCACGGCGACGATCCGCTGGTATCGTCCAAGCTTTACAGCCCCGGAGTCAGGGACGATGCTCTCGCGATGAAGGACGCGCCTACCATCGCCGACATTGCGGTCGACTCACACCAGCTCGAGACACGGCGGGGCGCTATTGAACGCGCGTCGCTCGTCGGCGGCGTCGCGTGGGTGACCTTCTTCCTCTTCGACGTCCTCGTGCAGCAGCTCCTGTACCCCGAGACCTCTCTCTTGTGGTGCGCGGCGTGGCGGCTGATCGGCCTCGGCTTCGCGGCCATGGGCTGGTTCGGCACCCGACGACCTATGGCGAAGATGGGCGCGTACCGTGCCCTCGCGCTGGTCGTCACGTGCGGCGTGAGCATGACCCTCGGCATGCTCGCCCTCGGTTTCGGCGGCCTCGGCAGCGTCTACACCTTCGCGATGACCTTTATCCTCAGCGCCGTGACCCTCTTCATCATCGAGCGCTGGCAAGTCATGGCGCTCATTGTCTTGGGACCGCTGCTGGCCTATTTCGCGGTGCTGATCCTCGGCGCGCTGCTCGACCCCCTCGGCACCCGCCCGTTTGATGCCCCGGGCGCCCTGCACCAGCTGGCGGTCAACGCCGTGATCGTCGTCGGCTTGGCCGCCTTTAGTCTCATCGGGACCCACCGACAGTGGATCGCCCGCGTCCGCCTCGCCGACGCCAAGCGGCTGGGCCGCTATCGCCTCGAGCGCCTCCTCGGCCGCGGCGGCATGAATGAGGTCTGGCTCGCGTCGGACAGCGCGCTCCCGCGCCGCGTGGCGCTCAAGATCTTGCGGGGCACGACGCGCGACGACATCCGGCTGCAGCGCTTCGAGCGCGAGGCGGAGGCCACGAGCCGACTCAATTCGCCCTTTACCGTGCGGATCTTCGACTACGGCCGAAACCCTGTCGAGGGCACGGCGTGGATCGCCATGGAACACCTGCAGGGGTGCGACCTCGACGGCGTCCTGAAGATCGCCGGTCCCCTACCGGTGGCGCGGGTGCTTCACTTCGCCCGTCAGGCCGCAGCGTCTCTGGCCGAAGCGCACGAGCTTGGCCTCGTGCACCGCGACATTAAGCCTGAAAACATTTTCATCTGCAATAAAGGCGCGCAGCCAGATAGCCTGAAGGTCATCGACTTCGGGATCGCCACCCACGCGACGCACACAGATATGCGCCTCACGCGCGCGGGACTCGTCGTCGGAACGCCCGCCTTCATGGCGCCCGAGCACCTGATGGGCCAACGTGCTGACGCGCGCTGCGACGTCTACGGCCTCGGCGCGACGATCTACACCATGCTCACGGGCGGCCGCGTCCCGATGGACACCGACAACCTAATCGAGCTTGTCGAACCCCAAGCCCGTGCCCGCATCAAGCCGCCCTCGGACCTCCGCGGCGAGCCCGTGCCCGTCGCGCTCGAGGCCTTAGTGATGCGCTGTATCGCTGGCGAGGCCCGCTTTCGGCCGGCGGATGGCGCTGAGCTGTTGATGGCTCTAGAGGCTATCCACGGTCAAGACTGGACCGAGCAGGACGCCGCTGAGGCCTGGTGGTCACACTCGGTCGAGACCACTAGGCGACAGCGAAGCGAAGCGGCGCTTGGCGCGTCTGGCGGGGTCGAGACATTTTCGTGACAAGGTGAGTTTGAAGATCACGGCCGCGGGTGCGTCGACCGCTTTTGTAACCCGCAACCCAGGAGCCCGCCATGATCCGCATGATTTTCGCCGTATTCGCTACCCTGATGGTCACGGCCGGCGCCGCCAACGCGACGACCGTGGTTGCTGTTGAGACTGATGCCATCTGGAGCGCTCGCGACGCCAACGCCATGTGCACGTCCACGGCCGCCTCGTCGAGTTGGACCGGTCATTGGAACACCACCGAGTGGGCGCGGATGTCGGTCTGCAACTGCGAGGTCGGAAACTTCCTGACCGCCCGCTTCGATGTCCAGGCCGGCCCGATCTGGAACCAGCGCCACGCACAACAGGTCTGCCCCCAGGTCTGCGCCTCGGCTGAGTGGACCGGACGGTACAGCACAGCTCGCCGCGGCGCCGCGAGCTCCTGCGACCTCGCCTACAGCGGCCAGATCCAAGGCGCCGTCCGCTTCGTGCCGAGCCGCCCAGTCGCCGTCCACGTCGCCCCGCGGGTCGTCGTCGCGCCCCGCGCTCGGCGCTCCTTGACCTACCGCGCGCCCCGCCGGGGCGCCGATGTCCGCGTCGTCCTAGGATACCCCGGCCGGAACGGACGATTCTAAACCGAGGCGCGACCGCGGGAACCGAAAGGAGACCGCCCCGCGACCCGGGGCGGTTTTTTTATTGCGTATCGTCTCGCACGGCTGAGCCCGCTATTCAGGCAACTCATTGTTTTTACGCAGAATACTGATTCGACCAGCAGTTTAACCGATTTGACAATCCCGTATTCAGCCAGGGTACGACGAAAAAAGTTATTGTTACGCTTGCGCGAACCCCGGAGGGCGGTGCTACTCTCCGTGATTGCATCAGGCTTCCTGTCGGCGCCGTCATCGGCCGACACGCGATGCGAAGGAATTGCATGTTAGGGTTGAGTCGCGGTCGGAAAATCAGTCAAACCTCCCTCATTGTCGTCTCCACGGCGCTGTTGGGCCTCTTTACCTTCCCAAGCGGTCGCGCTGCGGCCGAGTGCGCGGGCGGAACCGTCGTCGGCGCCTGCACCGCGGGTGAGATCGCGTTCGAAGGTTGCTGCACCGCCAAGGCCGAGGTCCACTGGTGCGACGAGGGGACCCTCTGTCAGCTAGACTGCAAGCGAAACAGCGACTATCCGACGAACAGCTGCGGTCAGGAGTCGAGTCAGGGAGGCTGCTGCGACGCCGAGATCATGCGCTGCGTGTGCGACATCGATCCTTTGTGCTGCGATAATCAGAACGGCTTCGGCTGGGACAACTTCTGCGTATCCGAGGCGGTCCAGTTCTGCGGCGGGGTCGGCCAGGCCTGTGACGCCCCCCAGACCGAGTGCGGCTGGAACACGGAAGAGCGCTTCTACGACTGCGTCGCCGAGCCCCGACCCGACCCGACGGGGCAGGCGCCGCTGATGTGTGGGAACGCCTGCGAGCCGCGCTGTGACGGTCGCACCTGCGGTCCTGACGGCTGCGGCGGGGCATGCGGGGCGTGCGAGGCCGGCACGACCTGCTCAAGCGTAGGCCAGTGCACGACGGGCACCTGCCAGCCCCTCTGTGGCAACCGCCAGTGCGGCCCCGACGGGTGTGGCGGTACCTGCGGTCAAGGCTGCGGCGACGGCGTCTGTAACGCCCAGGGACGCTGCGAGGGCGACGTCTGCACGCCGCAATGCGGTGGGCGCGAGTGCGGTCCGAACGGCTGCGGCGGAAACTGTGGTGGGTGCGGAAACGGCGAGGCCTGCTCGGCTGAGGGGATGTGTAAGGCCTCGACCTGTACCCCGAGCTGCAGTGGCCGCGAGTGCGGCCCCGATGGTTGCGGCGGGCGTTGCGGCGCCTGCGATTCCGGCGCACGCTGCGATGCGGCCGGCCAATGCGACGTGGTCGCGTGTGTGCCAGACTGCGACGGCAAGAGCTGTGGCGATGACGGTTGCGGCGACAGCTGCGGGACATGCGCGGTCGGTGAGACCTGCGAGGCAGGCACGGACCAATGTTTGACGCTAACCGGAAAGGAAGACGGCGTGCCCCCCATCAAAACCCCCGGGGGCGCTGTGCCGCAGCCGGCCTTTGGGTGCGCGACGACCGGGGGCCCTAGCGGCCTGTGGTTTGGTCTATTCGTGATGCTGATGCTCGTCGTCAGACGCCGTGTAGCCCAGTCCGATTAGCGCCTCACCTAGTTGTTATAGAATGCAATAAGGGGAGCCCGATGAGGCTCCCCTTATTGCATCTGCAACCAATAACCTTAGGACCGCGGACGGGCACCGACGTCTCGGAGAGCCTTTTGCCAGATCGCCTCTTCGGCTTGGTGGATGTCGGCCTCCTGGAGGGTCCGCTCGGGCCGACGCAAGGTCACGGACCACGCGAGGCTCTTCATACCCTCGGGGACGCCGCCGCCCTCGAAGACGCTCTGGAAGGTGACCTCTTCGATGAGGTCGGGGGCCGCGCCGCGGATCGCCGCTTCAAGGGCGGAGGCCTGGACTGACCTCTCGACGACCATCGCGAAGTCGCGGTAGACCGCAGGGAAACGCGGCAGAGGGTGGTAGCGCTTGGCGACGACGGGTAGTGAACGCCAGAGATCGAGGTTGATCTCCGCAAGCGCGCCGTGCTGCGAGATGTCCAGATGCTTGATAGTCAAAGGATGTATCTCGGCGAGATGGCCGATCGCCACGTCACCGCAGTAGATCACGGCTTGGCGTGCCGGGTGGGCCCACGTATGCGCCACCCCGCCGCGCTCAAGGCGGAGGGCGCCGCGCTCGAGAGCCAGCGAGAGGCCGCCGAGCACGCCCTTGAGGCGCATAAACCAGCTGGCGTCGGTGCGGCTCTTGTCGATGCTGCCGTCGGACGACTTGATGAAGGCCGGTGCGCCTGCGAGGGCGACGCCGAGCATCGTCGGCTGCTCCGGCAGCTCGGCGTCGGAGGGGATAAAGACGCGCCCGATCTCAAAGATGCTGATATCCGTGAAATTACGGGCGTTTTTCTCGATAGCCATCAGCAAGTGGGAGTCGATGGTGCGCCGCATGAACGGCATCTCGGCGCTCATCGGGTTCTTTAGGGCCTCACGCACGCCGGGCGCTAGGCCGAGGCGCGTCACGAACATCTCATCGTCGAAGGAGTAGCTCTGGATCTCGTCAAGCCCCGCCCCAATCGCTAGGTGATGCCGGGTGGTCCTCTCGAAGCGCTTGCGGGTGTTGGCCTCGGGGCGCGTCAGGACAACCGACGGCGCCTCGGGTGGGATATTGTCATAGCCAAAGACCCGACCGACCTCTTCGACGATGTCTTCTCGGATGCTGATGTCTTTGGTCGCGCGATAGCTGGGGACCGTGATCCGGACGTCTTCGGTCCCATCGTTCTCAAGAGTAAAATCAAGATTTTCAAGTATCTGCGTAATATGTCCCGACGAAACGGCGTAGCCAAGGCGCTCGCGGATATAGTCAAAGCTGGTCTCGATGATCGTCGGTGCTGCAAAGAACTGGGCGACATCTTGCAGGGCCGAGCGGACCTCAAGCGCAGGAAATAGTTTTTTGAGAAGCACACAAAATGATCGGGCGGCATCCAGTGGCAGGCGCGGATCAAGGCTCTTCTCAAAGCGTGCAGATGACTCGGTGCGAAGACCAAGGCGCTGGCTCGTCGTGCGGACGCGCGCCGGATCGAAGTTGGCCGCCTCAAGGATGAGGCTAGTCGTATCCTGCCGAATCTCTGAGTGAAGACCGCCCATGATCCCTGCGAGGGCCGTGGCCTTTTCCCCGTCCGTGATGACGACATCGTCGGCCGTCAGCGGGCGGTCGGTCCCATCGAGGGTCGTAAAGACCTCGCCCGCCGTCGCGCGACGCACGCCGATGCGGCCGCCGGCAAGAGCGCGCGCGTCAAAGGCGTGAAGGGGGTTGCCGACGTCGAGCATCACGAAGTTCGTCGCATCGATGATGTTATTGATGGCGCGCATCCCCGTCCGGGCGAGCATGAGGCGCAGCCACAGGGGGCTCGGCGCTACCGAGACCCCTGTGAGGGAGACGGCGCAGTAACGTGGGCAGTCCGCGGGGACCTCGACCGTAATCGTGATCGGCGCCGCATCGGTAAACGGTACATCGAGGTCGAGGGGTTTCAGCGGCCTCACGATGAGCGCGGCGACCTCGCGGGCGATGCCGCGGTGCCCCCAACAGTCCGGCCTATGAGTTAAGCTTTTGTTATCGATAACGAAAATTGTGTCGCTGACGTCGAGGACGGCGTCAAGGCGGGTACCCAGGACGAGACCCCCTTGGAATTCGGCCGGATTCAATACGAGGATGCCGGCGCTCTCGTCCGACAGGCCGAGCTCTTTTTCAGAGCAGATCATGCCGTGCGACGTGATGCCCGCGACGTCGGCGACCTCAATGGTCATGTCACCGAGGCGCTGCCCAGGAAGGGCGATCGCGACGTGTTGGCCGGCCGAAACATTTGGTGCACCACAGATAATCGCGAGGGTCCCGTGGACGCCGCAATCGACGGAAGTCAAACGGACCTTCTTGCCCTCGAGGCCCTGGACATCAAGCACAAACCCAATGACGACGCGGTCGAGGCCCGAGCCGACGTGCTCGATCTCGTCGAGCTCGGCGACGGACATGGTGAAGCGACGACCGAGGCTGACGAGATCGATGTCGGTGAGATCGACGTGGCGTTTCAGCCAGTTACATGAAATTCGCATGGTTCAACCCCGACGGAACTGGGACACGAAACGAAGGTCGCCGCTTAGCAGGTGACGGATGTCTTCGATCTGGTACTTCATCATGACGAGGCGCGACAGCCCAAGGCCAAAGGCCCAGCCCTGCCACTCATCGGGGTCGAGCCCACCGTGGCGGAGGACATTCGGGTGCACGAGGCCGCATGGCAGGAGCTCGACCCAACCCGAGTGCTTGCAGACCGAGCAGCCTGAGCCGCCGCAGACCTGGCACTGGATGTCGAGTTCGAAACCGGGCTCAACGAAGGGGAAAAATCCCGGACGGAGGCGTACGGTGACGTCGCGCTCGAAGATCTCCGAGAGCAAGGTCTTCATAGAGTAGATGAGGTTCGCGACCGAGGTCTTCTTATCGACCATCAGGCCTTCGACCTGATGGAAGGTGTGCTCGTGTGAGGCGTCCGTGCTCTCGTAGCGAAAGACGCGCCCCGGGAAGATGGCCCGAAACGGCGCCTTGTGCGCCCTCATCGTCCGGACCTGGCCCGTCGACGTGTGCGTACGCAGGAGGCGCCCCGGCGACTTCAGCCAGAAGGTGTCCTGCATGTCGCGCGCTGGGTGGGAGGCCGGGATATTGAGCGCATCGAAGTTATTGAATTCCGTCTCGATCTCTGGGTAATCGAGGAGCATAAAGCCCATGGCCCGAAAGACATCCTCGACGTGCTGGGTCACGACCGTCAGCGGGTGAAGGGCGCCCACGGTCGCGGTCGTCGCCTCAGGCGCCGGCAGGCTTGGGTCAAAGGACGGGTCGTCGCAGAGGGCCGCGATGCGGGCGTCTTCGAGGACCGCGCGCCGCTCGGCGATGGCCGCCTCGATTCCAGCCCGGACGTCGTTGACGCGGGCGCCAACGGCGGGTCTGTCGGCGGGCGCGACGTTCTTCATGCCCTTCAGCAGCTCGGTGACCGAGCCCTTCTTACCGAGGAAGCGGACCTCATGGTCGCGCAATTCGTTCGCGTCGACCGCGAGCGCGCAGGCCCCTTGAGCTTCGCTCAGCAGGGCGTCGAGTTCTTCAAACACGTCATATTCTCCGGTGTTTCGGTGGCGCGGCGCCAGACACAACAAAGGGAGGGCGCCGCTTGTGTACAACCCGCGGCGCGCCTCCCGATGTCGATACACTCAAACTCAGGCTGCGACGAGCTTATCCTTCGGCGGAAGCTCGATGATGGCGCCCGGGTGAAGCATCCGGGGGTTGCCATTGTGGGCCTTGAGGGCCGTGAAGAGCTTACCGTTGCCGTAGACGCGCTGAGCGATGCCCCACCAGGACTCGCCCTTCTTGACGGTGTGCTTGGTGGCCTCGACGACGGCCGGGGCGGCCTCGACGGGCTCGGGCTCGACGATGTCGAGGTTGAGCTCGACGCCGGTCACGGCGAAGCTCTCGACGAGGCTGGCGACGGTGTCGCGGTCCTCTTCGCTGGTGACATAGCCGGTGATCGTGGCGAAGCCAGAGTCGTCGACCTGGACGTCAACGCTGGAGATGCCGGCGTGCTCCATGGAGGCCTCGAGCTGGCGATCGATCTCAGCCCAATTCGGGCCGGCGGGCGCGGCAGGCGCAGTGCTCTGAGCGGCGGCGGGGGCCGCTTTCTTCTCGGGCTCGTCCTGCCACAGAGCGGATTTCTTGGCTTCTTCGGCGCGCTTCTTCGCGACATCAAGGATATTGAAGTTAAACATGTTTTCTCCGTGGGTCATCGCCGCACTGGCTGCGGCCTGAACACGAACACATTCGCCCGCGTCCGAGCGGGGTTCTACTACACGCGCCCTCTCAGGAAAAGGCCAGAGCCTTTGAGAACCGGTTAAGGCATCACAAAACAATGATTATGTTGCATTCTATGCCGCGGAATCGCTT
>Ga0105052_10006439_pt1 | contig 11898 bp, 9 predicted proteins | sample FRY03_FD_78094 | JGI IMG/M metagenome (GOLD analysis project Ga0105052, IMG submission 78094) | Freshwater microbial communities from Lake Fryxell liftoff mats and glacier meltwater in Antarctica - FRY-03 | ecosystem: Environmental > Aquatic > Freshwater > Ice > Glacier meltwater ... | reverse complement strand
AATACCCGCGCTGCACAGGCTGCAGGGGTGTTTTTCGGTTTGGCGCGGTTGGGGAGGTGCGGAAGCCGCCCCGCCACCTTCGGCAGGGCGTTTCTTGAATGTTGCGTCAGGAGAAAACCTTGGTCAAAGCCTTGTCAATCGCATGGGTGATCTGGTCGATATCATCCGGCGTGGCAATAAGCGCCGGCGACAGGCAAAGCGTGTTGTTCAGGCCCGTCAGGCTGCGGTTGGTCATGCCGATCAACACGCCTTGTGCGGCACAATCGGCAACCACGGCGGCGACTTTCTTTTCGTCCGCAGGTTCTTTTGTGTCCCGGTCCGCGACCAGTTCCGCGCCGCAAAACAAGCCCTTGCCGCGCACATCACCAATCACGCGGTGCTTGTCCATCAGGTTGCGCAGGTTACCCATCAGGCGGTCCGACATGCGCAAAGTGTTGCCGAGAAGGTCCTCATCCTCCAGAATCCGCATGTTTTCCAAGGCCGCCGCAGGCCCCGCCGTGCAGCCGCCAAAGGTGGAGATATCGCGGAAATAAGACAAAGGATCGTTGGGATCATCCTTGAACATCTCGAACACCGCTTCGGTCGTGACCATGCACGAAATCGCGGCGTAGCCAGAGGCGACCCCTTTGGCCAAGCTTACGAAATCAGGCTTGATGCCGTAGTTCTGGTAACCCATCCAGGTGCCGGTGCGGCCCATGCCGCAAACAACCTCGTCAATGTGCAGCAAGATGTTGTATTTGCGGCAAATCTCTTGCACGCGATCCCAGTAACCTTCGGGGGGTGTAATCACGCCCCCGCCTGCGGTTACGGGCTCCAAACACAGCCCGCCGATGGTGTCGGGGCCTTCGCGCAAAATCACTTCCTCAATCGCATCCGCCGCGCGCAACCCGTAGTTTTCCACGTCCCATTGCTTGCGGTATTCCATGCAATGCGGCACCTCGACGAACCCCGGCGCGAAAGGTCCGTACTGCGCATTACGCTCATTCTGCCCGCCTGCCGACATGGTGGCGAGGGTAGAGCCGTGATAATCGCGGTTGCGGTAGAGGATCTTGTATTTCTTGCCGCCGTGATGGCGGGCCGAAATTTGGCGTATCATCTTGAAGGCTTTCTCATTGGCCTCCGACCCGGAATTTGCATAATAAACCCTGCTCATCCCCGGCATTTTCTCGATCAGTTTTTCGGCAAACAGCGCGCCGGGAACCGAACCTGCCGCGCCACCGTAGAAGTTCATCTTCAAGACCTGATCATAGATCGCGCGGGCGATGGTTTCGCGCCCATAACCCACGTTCACGGTCCAGACCCCACCCGATACGGCGTCGATATGTTCCTTGCCCTTGGCATCCCAGACGCGCAGGCCCTTACCCTCCACGATGATGCGCGGGTCCACAGTCTCATAAGGTTTGTGCTGCACCAAGTGGTGCCAGATATGGGCGCGGTCCGCCTCGATCACGCCGGACATGTCGTTGCTTTGGGTCGTGGTTGCCATGAGGACACCTTTTGGAATTGCGCGCGGGAAGGGCGCGCGTGACTGCACCATATTTGCCCTATATTCGCGCTTTGCCAAGCCGGCGCGTAGGGCCAGACCCGGCGCATATTTAAGGCCAGATTTTGCGGCGCCACTGATTGCAAAACCCGTAGGGTGGGTGCAACCCACCGCCCCCTTGGTCAGCTAAAGGAGCGGATGGTGGCCAGCGCCCCGTCCAGCGCCAATCCCTTCTCATCCTTCAGGGCAGCCTCGTGCAAGCGGCGGGTCCAATCGGCGGCGTCCGGGCGGGTGGCGACAAGGGCCGCGCCTTCCAGCACCCGATCAAACTTGGACAATCCCCGGGTATGCGTGTCGGAATAGCCTTTGACCAACCGGCGGCAGCGCATAATTTCCACCGCAAGATCATAATCTTGCGGCAGATAGCCCAGCGCTGTGGCCAGCCATTGTTCCAGATGCGCCACCTCTTGCGCGTGGCGCAGATTGCCGGGGCGGCGGGGGCGCAGGCCTGCGATGGTGTAAAGCTGCACGAAGGCCCAAAGCCCGTCCGTGCGCAGGCGGCGGCCCTTGTTGAAAAGCCGGTCCACGAACGCCATCGCCCGGGGGCGCGCCGCCATCCAGCGGCCCCAGCGGGCGGGCAAAAGGCCCACGAGTTCTTCGGCCCGAGGGTGCATGAATTCCGTAACCTGCATCATCTGGCCGCCCTGCACGCCCATTTCGCCCTTGATACGCTCAAACCGGCGGGCACGGGTTTTCAGGTCCGCCACGCGGATCACATCATCATAAGCCATTGCATTTGCTATGTATTTTGCGCCCTGCTGGGTGAAGGCGAACCCTTTTTCGGTGCGGTCCAAGGGCACCAACCCCTCCAGTCGCGCAAGATATTGCGCACCGTAGGCAAGGTCTTGGAACCCGACGACCTTGCGCAGACCTGCGAAAGCCAGCGCCTGGACCGAGTCCGGCAGGGCCGCAACCCGGGCCTGCAAGGCCTGCCATTGGGGCAGCATCGCGCTTGGAATGGCATCGAGAAGCGGGGGTTTGACCAGCGCCACCACAGGGATTTCCCCACTTTTGGCCGCCTCAAACCCGGCGGCAAAGGCGCGCAGGCTGGGCTCCACGCCTTTGCCACCCGCACGAATGGCGGCTTCATAAGCTGCGCGCGGGAAAGGCAGCGCGTTTGATCCGGCCAGCGCGCCGAACAGGCTGGCCGAGATGACAGAGCCGTTTTGCAACGCCAGCGCTTCCATATCGCCCAGAACCAGACGCTGTGCGGCAATCTCGGCGGCGGCGCGCACCTCCTCCGCATTCGCAATCCCGTTGCCGGGTTCGATCTTTTCGGACACGGCGAGCGCGCGGTGGGTCGATGCGATCAGGGTGGTGCGATCGGGGGTGACAAAACCGCGCAGAATGGCGCGACCCGCCTCCATCATCTCGGCCGCGATCAGCACATCGACATCGCCCGCCGACGGCGCAAGGGAAAACACCGGGACGCGCGGGCCTATGGGGGCCATTTCCAGATAATAGATGGTAGAGCCGGTGCGCTGCGCCACGCCCGCCACCGATGTTGCCTGCACGGCAAAGCCTTGACCGCGCGCCACAGCCTCGATCCAGCCGCCCAGCACGCCGCCGCCCTGCCCGCCCACAGCCATCACGGCCAGCTTAGTAATCTGGCCCAGCTTCAGGTCTGCCGAAATAGTGCTTTGCAGAGTCATGCCTTGCCCCCGAATTCAATGCGTCGGGCCGCGCGCCGGGCTTGCAGCCAACCGATCACGCTGGCCTGTTTGCCTGCCCACCAGCTTTCCAGCCGGCCCGGATTGTGCACCACGTCCGCACGGTAAAAGCTGGGGCACAGCACGGCGGCATCCGCCACCTCGCCGCAATTGCCGCAGCCTACGCAAGATTGGTCGATGCTGGCAACCGGATCATCACGCAGCGGATCATCCAGTGTTTTCAGAGACAAGGACGGGCAGCCCGACAGGCGGATACAGGCGTGATCACCGGTGCAGACATCTTCGTCCACGCCAAACCGGGGGATGTCGACGCGCCGCCCCGCCTTGATTGCCGCTGTGCGCAACGGCTTTTCGCGGCGCTGTTTGTTCAGCATACATTCCGACGAAGCCACGATCACTTTCGGCCCCTTGTGGTCAGTTGTCAGCGCCTCTCGGAACACATCGCGCATATGGCCGACATCATAGGTATGGTCCACCTGCCGCACCCAATTCACACCGACCCCTTTGAGGGCTTTGCTGATCGGGTTGCCAGTGGATTTCGTGGCGTTCCCCGCACGCGAAGACAGAATGTCCTGCCCACCCGTGGCCGCCGAATAGTAGTTGTCCACGATCACAGCGACGGAATCGGACTGGTTGAACACCATGTTCCCGATGGAGGAGGACAGCCCATTGTGCCAAAACCCGCCATCCCCAAGGATCGACAGCGCCCGGCGTTCGCCCCCACCATCAAAGGCGGCATTGGCGGCGGGGCCAAGCCCATAGCCCATGGTTGCCCCGCCAATTTCAAACGGGGGCAGGCTGGCGAACAGATGGCAGCCGATATCGCCGGTGATTTGCAGCTTGCCCGTTTCTTCCTGCACCAGTTTCAGGGCCGCGAAAATCGGGCGTTCGGGGCAGCCGGTGCAAAAACTCGGGGGGCGGATCGGAACGGTTTTGGAAAGGTCGGGGATGGCAGGCGCATCGGCATTGGGCGCGCGGATCTGGCCGGGCAGCATCGCAGGCGCATGCTGGCGCAAGAACGCCGTAACCCCGTCCAGCAGCACTTGCCCCGTATATTCCCCCGCCATGGGCAGCACATCCTTGCCCGCCAGAACCACATCCGATTTGGCGCGGTACAGCATGGAGCCGAGGGCTTGTTCGATAAACTCCGGCTGGCCTTCTTCTACCACCAACAAGGCCGCTTTGCCCGCCGCAAAACCCAGAAATTCCGATGGAATCAGCGGATAGGTGACGTTCAGAACATAGATCGGGATTTCGCTGTCGCCGTAAATATCGGCCAATCCCAGCCGTTGCAGCGCGCGAATCAACCCATTGTACATGCCGCCCTGCACCACGATGCCGATGGGGGCTACCTGCGGGCCGAACACCTCATTCATCCGGTTTTCAAGGATGAATTTTTCAGCGGCAGGCCAGCGGTTTTTCACTTTGTCTTGTTCATGCACGAAGGACATCGGGGGCAAAACCACGCGATTGAAATCGGACCGGGGGGCGGAAAGTGCATCGCGCACAGTCAGCGGCGGGCGTTGGTTCGCGCGGGTCTGGAACTGCCCCGTTACATGGCATGACCGGATGCGCACCATCAGCATCACCGGGCTGTTGGACGCCTCCGAAAGCGCGAACCCCTGTCCCACCGCTTGCACAATCGACGGCAGGTTGGGGCGCGGGTCTAGCAGCCAGAACTGTGATTTCATCGCAAAGGCATGGCTACGCTCTTGCATGATGGACGAGCCTTCGCCGTAATCCTCGCCCACGATGATCAAAGCGCCGCCCGTAACACCCGAAGAGCACAAGTTCGCCAGCGCGTCCGATGCCACGTTGACGCCAACCGGGCCTTTGAACGTCACCGCCCCCCGGATGGGATAATGCACCGATGCCGCCAGCATCGCCGCTGCCGCCGCCTCGGATGCATTCGCCTCATAGCGCACGCCAAGGCCTGCCAGCAAATCCTCGGCATCGGCCAGCACGTCCATCAGGTGGCTTATCGGCGCGCCTTGATATCCGCCGACATAGCCCACGCCGTTTTCCAGCAGCGCTTTGGTGATCGCCAAAATCCCCTCGCCGGTGAAGGTGTCACCCTCGCCCAGCTTCAAATCTTCGACTTCCGCCTTGAAGGACCGTTCGGCCATGCTGCCCCCTTAAAATTCATGCTTGCGGATATTGCCGAGCATCTTTTGCAAAGTGTCGACAAATTGCGCGCGTTCGGCCGCGTCGATGCCCTGAAACATCTGGGCATAGGTTGCGGCCATCACGGGCCAGAGCGTTTCAAACACCCGCCGCCCGGGGTCTGTGATATAGACCCGCACGGCGCGGTTGTCAGTGCGGTCCACCTCGCGGCGGATCAGCCCGTCGGTGACAAGCTGGTCCAGCGCGCGGCTGAGGGTGGATTGTTCGACCACAGCGTAAACCGCAAGTTCCCCGATCAGCGGGGCGTCAATGACCGACAACACCGCAAGCGCGCGCATCTTGGGCGTGGTCAGGCCAAGGGCTTGCATATCGCCCTGCAGGCCCGCGTTGTAGCGGCCCATGATGCGGTTCATCAGATAGGGGGCGAAATTGGACAGGCCAATTTCGCCCAGCCCCTCGGTGGCGGGTTTCATAGGGATGTTTGGTCGGTCGTTCACCCCGCCACCCCTTCAGCCCTTTGGAACCAGTGCGAGCGCGCGGATGGGAGAGCCTGTGCCGCGTTTGATTTTCAGGGGTGCTGCAATCAGAATAGCACCTTTGGCGGGCAGTTTGGACAGGTTGGCAAGGCTGGCAAGCCCATAGCAATTGGCCTTGTGCAAAAGATTATGCGCCGGGAAAGGCGGTGTCATGCCGCCCGCCTGCCCCGCATCGGTGCCGATGCACTGGCTGCCCCAACCGACGATGCCCTTGCCGATCAGATATTCGATCACCTCCGCTGTGGGCCCCGGCGTATGGGGGCCGGTTTCATTGGCGTTCAGGAATTTGGCCTCGCTGTCAGCAAATTGGTCCCAATCGGACCGCAGCACGACCCATTCCCCGGCGTTGATCTCGCCATGCTTGGCCTCCCACGCCTTGACATGGTCGATGGTCAGCAAAAAATCCGGGTCCTCCGCGCATTCCGCACTGAAATCCAACACATTGACCGGGGCAACAAGGCGCTGGACAGGCAGCGTATCGGTATAGCCATCGGTGTAATCCTTGCCGGTGATCCAATGGTGCGGGGCGTCGAAATGGGTGCCGGAATGTTCGCCCAGCTTCAACCAGTTCCAGGCCCAGAACGGCCCGTCATTGTCATATTCGCTGATGCGGTGAATTTCGATCGCGGGGGTATCCTTGGCGAAATCGGGAGGCAGTTTCAACAAGGGCGTCTCTGGCCCCAGAACCCCGGTGCAATCCACAACATCGACCCCGCCCGACAGCAGCATGGCCCCCAGATCTTGCAACATCTCGGCTGATTTCATTCTCGTCCCTCCCGGTTTGCGCATCGAGGTCAAAGTGCCCCTTGGGCGTAAGCCTAGAGACGTTATATGCGTTTGCAACCAAATTTTGGGATTATAGCGAAAAGATTTACCAGCCGACCAGAAACAGCGTGATGGCGGGAAAAGCCACCAGCAGCACGACGCGCACAAGATCGGAGGCCACGAAAAACAGCACCGCCCTGTAGGTTTCTGCAATCGGAGTTTTACGGTCCATACTGTTGATTATGAACAGGTTCATCCCCACGGGTGGGGTGATCAGCCCCACCTCCACCACCACAAGCACCAAGATACCGAACCAGATTGCGGTTTGTTCGGTATTGATACGCGCCAGCGCGCCCGCGTTCACACCGCGCAACCCAAGGGCCGCAATCTGGTCGCGCGAAAGTTCGGCCCCCATGGCAAGCGTGGCCTGAACCGAGGCGAGCATATCGGGGGCAAGGGCAAGGCCCTGCTCAAGGGCTTGCCCTGCCCGGGAGGCGTGCAGTTCGGCCATGCTGACCATGCCGAAATCGAGGCCTTGAACCACGGGCCAGAAGATGGGAACCGTCAAAAGGATCATCGACAGGCTGTCCATCAAGCAGCCAAGCAGCAGGTAGAACACCAAAATCAGCACCAGCACGAACCATGGGTTCAGGCCCCGGCTCCCCACCCAGGCGGCAAGGTCTTGCGGCACTTGGGTCAGCGCCAGAAAGCCATTGTAAAACGCCGCCCCCAGCACGATGAAAAAGATCATCGCGGTGGCGCGGGCGGTGACAAGAAAGCTTTCGCCAAGGGTTGCGCGCGTCAGCCCCCCTTTGGCCCAGGCGATAAGCCCGGTGGAAAACGCGCCAACCGCAGCCCCTTCGGTGGGGGTGAAGATGCCGCCATAGATGCCGCCGACAACGGTGACAAACACCAAAAGCACTGGCCAGACCGCACCAAGGGCTGCCAGCCTTGCCGCCCATGGCACGCGCGGACGCAGGCCAGCGGACCCCGGGTAAAGCCGGACGTAAAACGAAATGACAAGAACATAGCCAAGCGCCGCGAGCAGGCCCGGAACGTAGGCGGCAAGGAACAGCTTGGCGATGTTTTGCTCTGTCAGGATGGCATAGATCACCAGCACCACCGAAGGCGGAATAAGGATGCCAAGCGTGCCCCCTGCTGCCAATGTGGCCGTGGCAAAACCGCCCGCATAGCCGTAAGCGCGCAGTTCCGGCAAGGCCACGCGCCCCATCGTGGCGGCGGTGGCAAGCGATGACCCGCAGATCGCCCCAAAGCCCGCACAGGCCCCGATGGCCGCCATCGCCACCCCGCCTTTGCGATGCCCCAAAAAGCTTTGCGCCGCCCCGAACAGCGCTTGCGACATGCCGCCCAGCGTGGCGAACTGGCCCATCAGCAAGAACATCGGCACAATGGACAGCGAATAGCTGGAAAAGGTGGTGAAGGTTTCGGATTTCAGCCGGGCCAGCGCCATATCCGGCCCGCCAGTGATAAGGCTGGCCCCGACCAGCCCGGCCAGAAACATCGCAAGCCCGATGGGAACGCGCAGAAAGATCAGCGCCAGAAGCGCGGGAAAGGACCAAAGGCCAATGGCAAGATCGCTCACCTTGCCGCCCTTTGGTCCGGAGGAAGAAGCGCGCGGCCCTGCCAACTTTCAGCAATGCGCGCAGCCGCGATGTAAACTCCAACCAACGCCGCCACCACAGCGCCCGAAAGCGACAACGCATAAGCCCACCACAGCGGGAATTGCAAGATAAGCGTTGTCTGTCCGGACTGCAGTTTGCTGACCATGCCAGACCCAAGCTGCACCGCTATCACGACCAGAACGACGGCAAACAGGCTTTCCGTCACCGCGCGCAGCACCCGGTCAGCGCGGGGCGGCAGCCGGCTGGTGAAAATATCCACCGCCGCATGGCCATTGGTGATCTGGCACCAGGGAAAAAAAGCAAATATGGAAAAGGCGATGCCTGCCTCGATCAGTTCAAAATCACCCCGGATCACGCCCAGCCCCAGATCAAGCAAAGCTTGCGCAACGCCCGGCGCAATCCCGTCCGCCACCACCCCGTGCAGCGCGCCATTGGCCCAGCGGCCCAGCACCGATGCGCAGGTCATCACAATCAGGCCGGCCAGCATCAGCCCGCCCAGATAGGCAAAGACCCGCGACAGGTTCAGAAAAAAGCGGTACATGCGAAGCCTTTGCTGGCGCGGATGCGGCCCGGTGCTGCGGCGTAGCCCCGGGCCTTGAACAGCGGCTATTTATAGGCCGCCATCAAGGCGCGGGCCTCATCGATCAGGGCTTGTCCGTCGATGCCCTTCGCGCTCATCTCAGCCGCCCATTCGGCATAGATCGGGTCCACGATGGGCACCCAGTTGGCGGCGGCCTCGGCTGCGGAAATGGTGATGATGTTGTTACCAAGATCCACTGCCACCTCGCGCGCGGGGGCATCAGCATCAGCCTGTGTTCCGCCCGCAAAGATTGAAAACCCAAGGCCGGAGTTCTTGTCGATCACGGCTTTCAGATCATCGGGCAGCCCGTCATAGACCCCTTTGTTCATCGCCAGGATGAAGGTGATGTTGTAAAGTGCGTTGCCTTCAAATTCGGTATGGTTCTGCACCAGTTCCGGCACCTTGAGCGAGCCTGTCACCTCCCAAGGAATGGTGGCCCCGTCAATCACCCCTTTGGACAATGCTTCGGGGATGGCAGGCACGGGCATGCCCACGGGTTCCGCGCCCAGCGTTTCCAAAAGCTTGTTCACCATGCGCGACGCGCCGCGAATTTTCATGCCCGGCAGATCGGCGGGGGTGGTGACGGGATCTGCGGTGTGAAACAGCCCCGGCCCATGCACCCAGGTGCCAAGCATATGCACATCCTTGAACTCGGTGTCTTTCATATGCGTCTGATACATCTGCCAAAAGGCCGAGGAGGCGGCACGGGCATCGGCCACCATGAACGGCAACTCGAACACTTCGGTGGAGGGGAAACGCCCCGGCGTATAGCCCACAGCGGTCCAGACCACATCGGCCACCCCGTCGATGACCTGATCGATCAATTCAGGCGGCGCGCCGCCCAGCTGCATGGAGGGGAAACGGTCAACTTTGATGCGCCCGGCGCTGTCGCGCTCCACATTATCGGCCCAGACATCCAAAATCAGCTTTGGCACATTGGCCTGGGCGGGCAGGAACTGGTGCAGGCGCAGCGTCACCTCTTGCGCCGCAGCGCTTGTGGCCATCGATGTTGTCATCGCCGCGGCCATCAGTACGGCCAGAAATGTTCTGCGTTTGGTCATGTGATCTTCCCCCCTCAAGGCCAGCAGATGATGCTGCAAACGGCCATATACCGGCCCGATTCATCGCATGGATCGGCGGCGTTTCAAAGCCCCCTTGCCCAAGGCGCGGCGCTTTGCCCCTTGGCGTGCATTTGGGGGCAAAGCCTGGCGCTTTCGGCCTTGGAATGGTCGGCGATGCAGTGTCTGATAGCGCGAAAGAGGCCGAAGGGGGGACAACGCTCCCCAAGTGCGGCGGGGCAAGGTTACGCGAATCAAGGATACGCCAAACACCTTGGGATATTTGGACAGTAAGGAAAGTTGCGATGGACGCCTATATTCTGGATGCGGTGCGCACGCCGATCGGCCGCTATGGTGGCGCGCTTTCGGGCGTGCGGACGGATGATCTGGCAGCCCTGCCGCTGGCTGCGTTGCGCACTCGCAATCCGGGGATGGATTGGGCGGCGCTGGATGATGTGATAATAGGCTGTGCCAACCAAGCGGGAGAGGACAACCGCAATGTGGCGCGCATGGCCGCCTTGCTTGCGGGCCTGCCGGTGGAAGTGCCGGGCACCACGATCAACCGGCTGTGCGGATCAGGGATGGACGCGGTTGGTATGGCCGCGCGGGGACTGCGGGCGGGCGATTACCAATTGGCCATCGCAGGCGGCGTGGAAAGCATGAGCCGCGCGCCCTTCGTGATGCCCAAGGCCACCACCGCCTTTTCGCGCGATGCGGCGGTTTATGACACCACCATCGGCTGGCGCTTTGTGAACCCGGCGATGAAGGCGGCCCATGGCACCCATTCCATGCCCCAAACCGCCGACAACGTCGCGGCGGAGTTTGATATCTCCCGCGCCGATCAGGACGCCTTTGCCGAAAGGTCACAAGCCCGCTGGGAGGCGGCGCACAAGGCAGGGGTGTTCGCAGAGGAGATCATCGCCGTGACCTTGCGCCCCCGCAAAGGGCCAGTGGTGGTGTTTGACACCGACGAACACCCCCGCCCCGGCACCACGCGCGACCAGTTGGCACGTCTGGGCGGCGTGAACGGCGTGGATTTGACAGTGACGGCGGGCAATGCCTCGGGCGTGAATGACGGGGCGGCAGCGCTTTTGTTGGGCAACGGCGCGTTTGCGCGCGACCATGCGCCGCTGGCCCGCGTGGTCGCCATGGCAGCCGCTGGCGTGGCGCCGCGCATCATGGGCATAGGCCCGGTGCCCGCGACCCGCAAGGTGTTGGCGCTGGCCGGACTGACCTTGGACCAGATGGATGTGATCGAGCTGAATGAGGCCTTTGCCGCCCAGGGCCTTGCCAGCCTGCGCGCGCTTGGCCTGCCCGATGATGCGCCCCATGTGAACCCCAATGGCGGTGCGATTGCGATGGGGCATCCGTTGGGAATGTCAGGCGCGCGATTGGTGATGACGGCGGCCTACCAGCTGCGCCGCAGCGGCGGGCGCTATGCGCTTTGCACGATGTGCGTGGGGGTGGGGCAAGGCGTGGCCTTGATCCTTGAACGAGTTTGAGACGGGCGCCGATTGAAGGAAAACACGGATTTCGCAAAGAGGCGGGCTAAAGCGTTGCAAGCCGCGAAAGGTCCCGGCGCAGCGCCGCCGCCTCGTCGCTCGTGAAGCCTGCAAGCAGCGACGCGTCATAAACCGCAGCGCGGGCACGCAGATCGACAAAGGCCGCGCGGCCTGCATCCGTCAGGCGCAACACTTCGGCCCGGCGGTCGTGGGGTGCGGGCAAGCGCTGCACGAACCGCCGTGCGCCGAGTGCCGCCACCGCCCGGCTGACCTTGGTTTTATGCAGCCTTGCGCGGGTGCAAATCTCGGATGCGGTGATCTCGCCGCTTTGGCCAAGATGGAACAGCACCCGCCATTCCGTGCGCAGCATACCATAGCGGGACTTGTACAAGGCTTGAAATCCAAGCCCCGCTTCTTCCGCCGCAAGGTTCAGAAGATAGGGCAAAAACCCCCGCAAATCGAAATTTTGCTGCATTT
>Ga0105052_10006436_pt1 | contig 11902 bp, 11 predicted proteins | sample FRY03_FD_78094 | JGI IMG/M metagenome (GOLD analysis project Ga0105052, IMG submission 78094) | Freshwater microbial communities from Lake Fryxell liftoff mats and glacier meltwater in Antarctica - FRY-03 | ecosystem: Environmental > Aquatic > Freshwater > Ice > Glacier meltwater ... | reverse complement strand
GTGTTCTCATATCCAGTTCCCCGGAGAAACGAACATCCCCGGCAAGGGTGCGCGGCTTGCTGCATCACCCATGTTTAGTGTTTTCTTAGCACCATCACGACTGAGAGCGGCATTGACCTGAATCTCGTAGGTGCGGAACAGTTCAGAGTAATCCTGCCCCTTCTCGCGTAGCCACCGCCACCGCAGCCCCATCATTAGCAGGGCTTCAGGGAGAAGCATGGTGTCGGTGTCCAGCGTGAAATACTGCTTATAGGTCACGCCATTGGCACCCAGAATCCAGTTATGCGAGACGTACTCGAAGCGCCAGTCATTCCCTGCGGGGGGATTTGGAGTGGCAAGCAATTTGCCGCCACGGATACGGTATTGGTAGCGGGGGCCGGTAATTGCCAGTGCTTTGATTGCCTGCCAGTCATTGGCATCTACCGGGCCATTGACAGGGAGTCTGGTCGTCCTGTCCCAAATACTCCCGTTCTTGATGTAGCGGTATCCGTTACTGGCAATCGTCGCCATCGCCCCTTGATCCTCAGCAGCAAGCGTGGAAAGTGTCGCCTCGAAGGTAATCCCCTCCCAGGATCCGCGACCGGACAAGTCGTTTCCTTCTTCCTCAAGTAGCGCCATGACCTGTAATATCTGCGGGTCTGTAGTCCCATAGACCGTAGCCGGAACGGGGACGTTCTGCCGACGACAGAAGTTCTGAATTATAGTGAGTAGGGACATGGCGTTTCCTTCAGTTTAAGGACGAGGCTGATTCGGGGGGCGACCCCTGCGTTTTACCGGAGCATCTTCCACGACATCGGGGTCATCTTCAAGAATGTCCGATGCAGTGATTTCATCTTCTTCACGATATACGGGGGCGGCCTGTCGTGGAATCATGGTTTTCAGGGATTCAACCTGAGCCATAAGCCCATCCAACGTCGCCTTAAGGGTGCGGTTCTCTTGTTCCATAGCGGCCATTTTAACGGTTACTGCCCCATGATTATTCATTGATTCAAGCCACGTCTTGGCTTTACCTCGAAGTTCAACCCCTCCCATCCCAAGGCGGCGCAGACCTTCATCATTGACAGCGGCTAAATCTTCCACCGTGAGACACTGCATGGCAATCAACATAGCCTCTTGCGCGGGGGAGATAACCCCCCATCCCTTGATGGGGGTTCCGCTCAAAGGAACCGCTTGGCCGTTTCTCCACGCCTCGTAAGCGGCTTTCCACTGCTTTGCCCACGCATCGGGGATCCGTCCATCCTGGATATTTCGCTGCATGTTCGCCAGCCACTGTTCCACCTTGTACTCCACGCAATCCTTGGAATAAGGGGGCGTAACAAGCGCAAAGGCAACGTCTTTAGCTACATAGCGCCCTTCCCGGATGCTGGCAGGCTTGTCCTCAATGGGACGCATCTCGAAACGGACATATGCAGGGCGCTCTTCGCGGTTTGAAATATCACCAACGGACATTATTGTGTCTCCTTTGAAGGGTTAGTTCCAAGACGAATAAACCAAGTGAAGTTGTCGCCAAGTTCCACCGGGTAACCAGTGGCGTTACAAAACTCATCTACCGCGTGTTTGACGCCCCACTTTGGATACTCGGAGTTGTCGTAATCGTGTCCAGCAAGAATACCATCAGCCTTTAGTTTGGGTAGCCATGCCTGTATATCAGAGGAACAGCCTTCGTAACTGTGGTCGGCGTCAATAAACACAAAGTCCAGTGACTCGTCGGGAACAAGTTTAGCCGCTTCAACGGAAGGCAATCTCAGTATATTCGCCCGTCCATTGGCGAAAGTGACCCTATTTCTGGACATTTCGTAAAAAGCATCCTGCTGTTGCTGGCTTAAATTGGCATGGTAGTCATCTGAGTCAGTATAGGCTTCGGGATGTTGTCCGACCCATGAATCAACCATCAGCAAGTTCATGTCGGGACGATTCAATAATCGTTCAGACAGGTCGGCGGCGAATACGCCAATTTCAGCACCTTGCGGATTTTCCACCTTGATTCGATCAAGAATTTCTCTTGCGCGTGAATCGGCAGCGCTTTCATCTATCCCTTCGGAAGCAATGTGGGCAAGAAACCCATCCCCGGCCACGGATAACTTTCCAGAAAAGCGCGAGGCGAATGCAATGAAATCCTCTGCCTGGCCGATCATCCACGGCGCGCAACGGAAGGACTTGTCACCATACACGGCGTCAATGATTACATCATCATCGTTTTGCGGTTGCACATACGCATGATGGAAATCGGTGACGCAGGCATCCATGCCGAACAGGGAAATGTCTCGATACCCCATCAGGTCGGCCATCATTAACGCCCTCATGCCTACGGTAGACCCTGCGCCAAGAAGATATACTGGCTTCTCCTTCTCGTCTTTCAGCAGTTCGTAAGCGCCTTCGGTATTACAGTGAAACACTGTGACATCGTGGCCTTGGAGAGCATCAAATACGGACGGATGACACATTGATGCGATGTAGTATTTCACGCCCTGAATTGGATTACGGACGAATTCCACGTTCATTTCACGCGCATCAACCATGAAGTGAGCATCGGGAACGATTCCGTTATTCACCAGATAGTCATGCGTTCCGTTGCACGACCACACAATATCCCCCGCCTGCTTGCGCATGCGAACCCGTTCAATGGTGTTTCGAAGTGAAGGCCCGCCACCAACGATACAAACGGAATTGGAATTCCTGCTGTAGTCAAATTCAAACCACGGCAGATCATGCGAACATGCTGACCGGACGTTAGCGAGGATAGACTCCTTATTGGTGTTACATACCGCATCCAACTCTGACCGACACATCCCCCCAATCTTCCAGATCAAATCAACCCACCCCCCGGCTTGATGGGGTTTCGGGCTTCCGTGGAATACGACGACACTGGCTTTCGCTGGAACCCTCATTCCGCTAACCTTGTACGAGGCAAACATCTCGGGGAGAACCTCTTGTAGCCTTGTGGCGGATTCAAGTTCTGTGCGTTCGATCCACATTTGATCGCCGCCAGGATCAACCATCGGGCAACCATCCTGTAAATAGGATCGCCAGATATGCTCCATCGTGTTTGCTTCCCATGCCATTACGGAAGATTGAAGCCCATCCGGGCGGTAGAAGTCACGAAGGATAGCGAAGTCCCCACGGTATTCCATCAGCGCATCTAGACGGCCAGTGATGATTGCTGACAAGTCGAGATACACGATCCGATCACCATCCGCAAAAAGTCCGTCAGCGAACAGTGCCAGTTTGTTCCACCAGCCATTCAAGGCAAACTCACCCACCTGTTTTACTTCGATCCCCGCGTTGTAACCATGCGGTTCGTCGGTGAATACGATAAATCGCCCCTCGAATCCTTCCGGGAGATTTCTTCGTACTGAGTCATGCAGGATGTTGGTGTATTCAACGCCCCGCCCCTGATAGTTGCCGACGTTCAGCGTAATGACGTTGAGCATTCTTCCTCCGTGTGTTTTATGCTGCCCACTCCGAAGAATGGGCAGGTAAAACATACCGATTAGGTAATCGGGCCTTGTTGCATGGGCCGGTTGATAAGCAGTACAACCGTCGACGTGGTGGAAGTAACAGTTGTCAGATTGGCGCGAGCCGCTCCGAGAATGCACTTTCCGGCCGCCGAAGTCTGCATTACGCGCCCCACCGTTGCAGACTGGTAGATACGTTGTGCATTAACGGCAGGGTCAGCCTTTACGGCTGTTTTCTTCACAACGGCAAGGCCGCTGATCTGATACCAGCCAAAACTTCCCGCTACGTTTTCCGACATTGCGACGGCGACCGGGCGGGACAGGGATACGGTGTTTGCCGACAAAGCCGTTTGGTAAGTGGTGGCGTTGTAACTCACCAGCGAACCAACGACCGTCGATACAACACCCAACAGGTAAATGAATTCACCTTCGCCATAGGTAGGGTCGCTACCTCGAACGATGGTGCCGAGAACATGCTTTGCAGCAGTCTCTGTAGTGGCGATAGGTTGCGCGCCGGCGAGTGTGTAAGCAGAGTAAGCCATAGTTATTCTCCTTTCGAGAGAGTTATTCGACGATGACGCCTTGCTGCGCCCGATTGGAAAGAGTCAGATTGCCCATCCAAAGAATGGGGATCACGTCGCCATCCTGGTTGATCGGGCGCATTGAGTCCATGACTTCCATGTCTGCATCCTTGTGAACCACCATTTCCAGATAGTTGGTGTTCAGCATGTAGGCGTGGCTGGAAGGGATGCCGGAGTTGCCATCGAAATAAACGTCTGCGTTCTTGTACTTCAGGCTGACCAGACCGGCATTGGCGGATTCGGAACTCATGTACCGCTTGATGCTGGTTTGTGATGCCTCGAAATACTTGTAATAGACGCTATCCATGACGATAAGGTCAGGCTGGTCATCCGGGCCACGATCAAGAGTGAGCCACAGCGGAAGCATCATCGAATTTTCGATGGTCGTTGCACTGGAAGTCACCGAACTGGCAGAACAATCGAAAACCTTGTTCTTCCAGAAGGTGTAAGTGCCGGAAACGATGCCGCCGACAGTGCCGGTTCCCAAGTCGCTGACCAAAGCCTGAAGGCCGTTGATCTGGTTCGTGGCTGTGCCATCCGAATACAGGTCGTTTGAGAAGTTGTTGTTGAAGGTGCGGATCGCATTCTTCATCTTGGCTTTTGCCAAGGAGAAAATACGCGAGTCGCCGGAGTTGATGCGCTTCTCACGACCGGAGGCAACCACGTTGACCGCGATCTGACGCCACTGGTATTCAGCAGAAGAGATCACATCGGATTGGGCGATGTTCAGCAAATCCCAATCACTGTAACGCTGGTAGGTGCTGTTTTCGGCGTAATCCAGTGGGCAGTTAATGGTGAGGCCACCATCTTCTTTGCGATAGTTACCGCGTTTGTAGATGTGCTTCAGAAGCGCGTTGCGGTTCGACAGGTTGTCTTTGACATCCTTGCGAACTTTACGAAAGGTCGAGGTGACCAGTTCCGTGAATGTGCTGTTAGGGCTTGGCATGGTAGGTTCCTTTCAAGAGGGTTAGTATCGTGATTTGATCTCGCGCATGGTTTCACGCATGGCACTATCCAAGTCTCTCATCGAAGCCCTCGGCTCTTGTGGAGCCCTACGGGTGTCACGATTTCTGACGTTTGATGCTGCGGCCTTACGGGCCGTTTCTGCTTCCTGCTTCGCCTTCGTCCGGATTGATTGCTCTTGCTCTTGTTGGAGTCGAGCGATTTCCTTCTGGCGAGTGACAGGATTTGCCCACACTGCTTTTTCGTAGGCGTCTTTCAGTTCATGTCCGGCCTGGATCATCGTAACAATGTCACCAGACACTTCATCGAAATACTGGTGCGCCGGGTCAGATGCAAATGCTTCAACATCCTTTGCAACGCGGGTTTTCGTTTCATTCAGCGTTGTCTGCTGACTTTGCGAAATGGTGTGTTTGATGCCATTCAGTTCGTCTTGAAGGGCTTTTACGGTCGGATCAACAATCGGCTGTTCGGCATTCATACTGCCAATGTCAATGCCGTAAGACTGCGCCAGTTGCGAGAAATAAGCCGTTTTCGTCGGCAGATCGCTGTTTGTCAGCTTGTAGTGAGCGTTCAGCAGGGCCTGGACTGCGCGGGGTTCATCTACCCCTTGGGCCTGTAGCATGGCCTGGTAAGGGGCCATAGTGTCACGCATTACCCGTCCAAGCTTGGAGTCGCTGTTGTTTCGCTCAACCCCGTCAGACATTTCCTTTTCACGCTGTTCAACGTAGTCTTGAACAGATGGGTCAAGTTTCGCCCATGTTTCGTGCATTTCTTTCTTCCACGATTGAGGTGCGTTTCGTGTGGCAGCTACTTCTTCAACGTCGTCCGATACTTTATCTTCTGTGGCGCCGTCTATTACGTCATCAACAGTATCTTCGTCCTCTGGTTCGGCCTTGAAATCGGGGAACAGGTCATTCGCAAGCGAATCGGAACTGGAATCAATATCCATTTCAGGAGCTTCAACTTCATTGCTTACGTCTTGCGAAACTTCTGTTACTTCATTTTCAGCCATGCTTCCTCCAAAAGTAAGTGCTTACTTACACGCTAAGGATACTAAACCCGCGTAACCGTAGTGTCAATACCCTGTTCAAGTTCGGAAACAAGACGCTCTCTTTTATCTGTGGGCATCTCGTAAATTGTCTTTTCCACGTGCTCATCCACTTGCTTGTCCAAAGCTGCATCTTCTGCTGCGTGTCTGCTCTGCTGTTCCTGAACCATGCTTGGTTCGTATTCAACACACCCAGAAGCGGCTAAATCCTCTCTTCGCTGTGCGCGGCTACTGATTAATTTGCCCGTCGTAGGGGATACATAAGCAGGTGAATCGACCTGGAATGAGGGGGCGCTTAGTTGCTTTACAGCCGCCTCCCCACATTTGCATGCCTGGGGTTGAGCGTAATCAGCCAACTTTAGGAATCGGTCGAACTTATGCCCTTTGGAACATAAATATGCGTAAAGAGGCATTTTTATCTCACATCCTTACCGCTATCTTCGTTCTGCTTGCCAATCCTGGCGATCTGCACTTGAGTCGATACTTGCTCTGAAGCTTTGTGCATTTCAGTTTCCTGGTTCATCTTCATCTTCATGACTTCTGTATCGCATTGAAGCTTCATCTTGATCTTCTCAGTCTCTCTTTGTGACTGCATCTTCGCCAATTCAGCTTCTCTATTCGCCTGAATCGTAAGTAGTTGCATCTCACGATCTAGCTGAAGTTTCTGCATCTCGATGTTCATCTTGTCTTGCGCCGACTGCACTTCTCTTTCATGCTTGGCTGTCTCTACTTGTTGCGCCATTTGGAGTTTGGCTTGCTCAAGCTGCATATCGTTTTGCAATTTCTGTTGCTCAAGCTGCATCTGGCCTTGCAATTTCTGTTGTTCAAATTGCATGGTTGCTTGCGCTTCGGCCGCTTTGCCGTCATCTTTGGGAGGAGGTGCTTTCATGGCCTTGAATTGATCTTCGACCTCAGACCCGAAGCGGAACCTTCTCAGCACAGCCAGCAGGATTGACTGCGCCGCCTCAAAGGTCATCGCGCCCTTCTCAACCATCGGGGTCAGGCCGGCCATCATCTGGCCCATTGCGTTCATGAAATCACCGATGTTCTTCTGATCTTCGGTAGCCTCAACGTCAATCGTGGTATTGGTTTCAATATCCACCCGGAAAGAACGCTGCATGTCATCACGGAGCAGACCGAGCACATCTTTCCACATAGGGGACTGAAGGGCTTGCATCGCTTGCTGGTCTGGTTGCTGACCTTGCATTTGAGCCGCCTGGACGATCATTTGCGCTTGTGCAGCTTGTTCTTCTGTGGTGAATGGAAGTCCGGTAGCTTGCGCCCAGGTTCTCTCAGAGAACTTGGTAGCGGCAATTTCAACCATGATTCTAAGAACGTCTCTGGTGTAGCGCTGCACTTCCTTCTGCAATCGCTTCAATCGCATCGTCCCCCATGATTCCTTGATCTTTTGAGCACCAAGGGTTTCAGAGGCAACCGATTGACCACGAATAATGTCAGAGACTCCAGTAATTTCGTAGATGACTCGCTTACAAGCTTCACGAGCTTGCACTAGATTGGTCGCCACGACGATCAACTTCTCTATCGGCATGAACCAGATGGCTTTCTCTAACCCACCTTCTGCCGCCAAAGAAGAACTCTTGTCTGTAGGGACTAAACCGTTGTCGTCCTCTTTCAGTACCTTCTCGATTTCCTCGCCAAGCGATCCGTCATAGACGCCTCTTACTTTGATGGCCTCGATAACCCGATTCAATCTGCGCGTAATCCGGTTGAGTTCCTTTGCCTGGTTCTCGTACAGCTTGTACATTGCGACAGGAAGGAGGTCGTTCGACTTCTCAATGAACTGTAGCGGTCGCGGGCAGTTGAAGAAACCAGTCAAACCAAGGGGGTCGTCATCGACCTTGAGATACCCATCAGCGTACTGAGGGCTGACGTAGCGAATGACCTTACCGCCAGTCTTGTCCCAAATCTGATAGACGAGAGCCGTTTTACGCCCGCCTTGGGCATCTTCGGCGTCATCTCGACCGCCAGTACCGCTTTCGTCCTCTTCGTCGTCCTCTTCTTCACCCTTGGTATAGGTAATCTTGGATGCGGCTTCCTTGCCGAACATCTTTTCGGCTTCTTCCTCGTCCATGTATTCTTCGTAAGCCAACCAAGGAACTTTCGACCACTTGCGTGCATAGCCGAAATACACCTTGTTCCAACTACGGGAATCCGTACAGACCTGTTCCCACTGGACTACAGGAACTCCCTCTTCTTCACCCTCTTCAGGAGGGGTGGGGTAAGTACTCTCAGCATCGTACTTGATCGATGTTAAGCAGCGCCCAGGCAATAAAGCATCTAGGGTCGCAAAGCGCATGGACTGGTCGAATGTCTCGTATCCTTCCACATTGGTATCGCAGAGGAACTCCAGCATCCTCTGAGCAGCCTTAGAAGCTGCATTCCCTAGCGGATCTTCATCCTTGAACCTGCGAACTACCACCGGACGGGGAGTTTGCGAGAAAAGAGCAGGCAGAAGGGTTTCTACGTTGCTGAACAGGATATTGAACGGGATCTCGTTGTTCTTCTTCCCGCAATAGATGTCGTTGATCTCTTCGCCGTCTTTCCTCCACGTCTTTTCACGCTTCTTGGCACCGGCGATCTCTCCGAGCCAATAACGAACTTCGGAGCCTTGCTTTGTAGAATCATCCATCTTCTATCCTTAGTGAAAGCGGTCTGCGCGATCCCGTTTCAGCTTAGAGAAGTGTCGTTGCTTCAACGCTCCCCACGTCTGAGCCACGGTATTGCCTGTGAGTAAGCGCTCACTCAATTGCTGTGTAACGGCCACATTCTTACCTCTTTTCCAACTCAATGCAAGCCCTCTAAAAGCGTCTGCTGCATGAGAATGATTATCATGTACCGGAGTGGGAGAGAACATCTTTTTTTCTTCGTCCCACGATCTTCGGTAGGAAAGTAAGTGATCTACCCCTATTTCGCACTTCTTGGTTTCAAACCAGCAGCGTCCAAAGGTGGCCCTTGCCGCCTGAATGCCTTCTTCCACATCCAGCTTCTTCACAATCTGGCATGCCCCGATCTCGGCATTGATTAACTGCTGCAAGATCGACTTTCCGCCAGCCGCTAACGTCCGGGGCCTTGCGTCATGGGGTAAATAGTGGATTCCGTAGCTGTATTTGAGTGTTTTAGCCTTGGTTTTCAGCATGTCGGAGTAAAACTCAATGCTTTTCAGGTTTGCTTCAAAGAAATCAATAACTCTGATCTCATCACGTATTACCTGGAAGAACCAAACCGCCGTCGCGTCATCAAATCCCAAGTCCCATGCAGTGAATACAGGGAATTCCGGTTCATGGGGGACTTCTCCAATTCTTCCTTCAGCTTTGGCCGTCTCCATCTGCTCGCCCCAGATAGACCCAGGCAACGCAGCATCGAATGAAGCAAAGTACTCCTGTTGCCACAGCGACCGGCCATACGCCTCACCGTGTTCAGCCACCATCCCGTCCAATTCTGATTGCAATTGCTCAGGAGAGAAGATATTCGCCTGTTCAGCAGTCAATGTCTGTGTGAACCATCCTTCAGTCTTTTCGGCATACATGAAAAGGTCACGAAAGTGATTCCTGCCGCGAGGCGTTGAATTAAAAGCCGCCCACCCATTGTTTTCAAGAAGAATAGGGCGAAGAAATCCCCAACTGCTCGGATTACTCAAGGCGTATTCACTAAAAACCAGTCCTACAGGCGTAGAACCCACCAAAGAATCGAAATTATCCGATCCAACCAACTGAAAAGAACTACCGTTCTTGAACTGGATCGACATTTCCTGCTGATTCGTCCCTGACCTTAATTCCAAAGGGAACGCTTCATCAATCCTAAGTTTCCCCGTATGCGGATTCACCGCTTGCCAAAGAGCCTTCCTGCATTGAGCATAGGCCGGCATCAAATACCAATAGTTTCCCACCCTCTCATGCGCAGAACACGCCATGTGATGCAGCATTACCGCGTCCTTGCCACTCCTTCGACACCAATTCACTACCGCCCTTAACCCCCCACTACGTAAATAACGCCACAAAGGGTCTTGATACTCCCTAGGAACCCAATTGTTCGGTAAGCGAATTGCCACTAACTAACCCTCATCACTTTCCCATTATCTGACACTACCGGCAAAGGGGTATCCTTTCCATAACTCTCAATGATTACAGTTATACCCCCCCCTCCCTCCTTCACCTCTTCAAATGCACTAACCGGAAGCATTCTGTCCATACACATCTTCAACGCTACCATTTGCCCAGAATGAGAGTCATCCCCGGCAACCTCCAGTACCTTCTCTAAAATCTTCTTCCCGTTATCCGCAGTCATTAACTGCTTCTTCAACTCTTTTACTTTTACCCGCTCAAGCGCCTTTTCCCTAGCCCTCTCCCCACCAGCAAATACCCCCCCCTCCTTCCATCCCTCAGCATCTTCAACCACCGCAGCACTAACTTCCTTCTCTCTAGCTCGATCAGCCGACCGCATCTCCGCCCACGCAGCTTTATTAGCTTCGCGCCTATTGTCCTTCAATTCCTTGCGTGCCTTAGCGTCCATACCGCATCCTAGCATAAGTGAGTGCTTACTTCAATGTAATGGGCAGAGTCATGGACATGAGGGGAGAGTCACAGTAGAGGCTCCAATGCCGCACCCGGCCTGCCGCTTGATACCCCCCCCTCCTGCGTGGCATAACTTATGGTGGTAGTAAGCACTCACTTCATAGTAAGCACTCACTTCATAGTAAGCACTCACTTACATGGCGTGATGGCCTATGACTATCACGCTGACCATGCGGCGAGGATCAAGCGGTAACGTTACCGGTTGATTTTTTGTCATGTGCTGACCTATAGGCGCGCATGTACTCACGCTGACCCTGTATCGAGGATCAAGCGGTAACGTTACCGGTTGATCATGTGCTGGCCTTGCGCGCTCGATAGGCTTGATGGCGGTCATGGCTCACCTCTTTACCCATGATGGCTTGACCTGCAAGTTGATCTCGCAGGCGAGCGATGTCGGCCTGTAGCCTGGCTCACCTCGATGGCTTGCGCGCTCGGTAGGCGCGCATGTAGTTGGCCATGTAGATCCGGCGACGGGCCTCGTCAGCGTATGCGCCGTGCCGAGACTGTGCGACCACCGCGTTAGCTACCATCGTCGTCGGAGGCGCAGCGTTAGCTACCAATTCGGCGCCAGCTACGGCCATCGCGTGGCCGTTAGCTACCATTTCCTGTCCGTTAGCTACCATCGGCACGCTATCCACCTTGTTAGCTACCAATTCGTTAGCTACCAATCCGGCGTTAGCTACCAATGCCTTGGCGGCCGCCGTAGCAGCCAGTCGCCTGGCTACAGAACACGGTAGCAGCGGTGAATGCGCGGTCTTGCAGGCTTTGCATGGCATCATGGGTTTGTCCATAGTATACGCGTGCGAGGGCCATAGGATTGGCTTATGTGGCCATAAGAACTCGGTATTGGACTGTGTTGAATCTAGGCGCTAATCTCTGTTCATACCCTGCAGACAGGGGATAACCAAAGGGGAACAAAATGACTCACCAACCATTCTGTAATCGCATAACCTACGCAACCCGTATGCCCCAGATGCGATTTTGTCGCGTCACCAATGGGTATTGGTCTGTGCTAGTAAAGGAAGATGGCGCGGATCGCTGGTCGCACGTGGGACCGCACTATGCTAGCAAAATCGAACTGCTGGCTGATTTTAGCCGGTATTCGGCAGCATACGGATATTAATTTCTCGTGCCGCTCCATTGGGGCGGTAGTGGAAACCGGTCGCAGCCGGATACTGCGAATCTGATATGGGAACAAAAATGCGCTACCTTTCGAGCAGTTCGTTTGAATTTGTCCAGGTCAATCTAGTCACCGCAGAATTG
>Ga0105052_10006432_pt1 | contig 11905 bp, 9 predicted proteins | sample FRY03_FD_78094 | JGI IMG/M metagenome (GOLD analysis project Ga0105052, IMG submission 78094) | Freshwater microbial communities from Lake Fryxell liftoff mats and glacier meltwater in Antarctica - FRY-03 | ecosystem: Environmental > Aquatic > Freshwater > Ice > Glacier meltwater ... | reverse complement strand
CGGGAACTTCCTTCAAGACACCCTTGGCGGGATGACGCAAAATGAGCGCATTGAATGGCTCGAAAGTCATGCCTTTTCGGTGAAAGAGGAACCGTATCATGCCTCGTTAACCGCTGAGGAATTGGACGAGGTAAAGGACTTCATAACACTGCAAAGTGTTAGACTCCAAGAGTTGGAGGATAAGAAAAAGACGTTCATGGATGAGTTGAACGAAGAGTTGAAGCCACTGAAGGAAAGGTTGGAGAATGCTATCCGTGAGGCTCGGCTAAGTGAAAGACAAGGGTTCGGTAAAGTGTACTACGTGCCAAACCGAGGGGAGGGCGTTACCTACAAGATAACCGAGGGGAACCTCATTGTAGGGTCTCGCCCGATTTACAAGGAGGAAATGAATGGGACTCTTTTCATTCAGTAAACGGTATGGGGTGTGGTAGAAAATCGTATCTACACTTTTCGCGGATTCCCTGTTCGCAGTTCCGCAATAGGGAACATTGAAGTGATGCGGGTGCGGGATCCAAAGTAGTCTTAACATGTTCCACTGAGGCTAACGAGGTGAGGTCGGCCTTATCAGGTAAAATAGACTTGCATTTCTATTCCCCCAACGTGGACTTCTCGCACGGGGAATACGAGGTGACTATCACAAAGATTGACCCTCCTTATCCCGTGACGTATGAGGATGATGCCGATGACCTCCCTTGGTAAATACCTCAAACAATTAAACAAACGCAACAACATGTTAGTAAAAATCAAAGTACTAAAGGAATTTAACGTAACTATTTTGCAAGTAAGCGCAGACGTTCGTTATTGGGAGGACGCAGAGGTAAACGGGGAGTCTGATACAGGGGATGGAGATAACGTACCTTGCAAGGTTGGCGATAGTTGGTGTCCTAAAATTGAAATTGAAACGGGTAAAATTTTGAATTGGAAGCAAGGAACAACAGCCGAAGTTCACTACAAGGTTGTAGATGGATGCGGTTGGGAACTGCATGACGAGCATGGAGAGGTGGTTTTGGAGGCCTCAGAGGGTTGCGTACCATCAACGCTTCGTCCTAAAGGAGGCGGCTACGGTGACTACATCAAGATGGATATTGATGAGAACGGCGTGATTGCAAATTGGGGATTTGACATCAATAATTTCTTTGAAGACGAAGATTAACACCCCTTACCGAAACACCCCCGTAAAGCCCCTGTCGTTAAATCGGTAGGGGCTTTTTTTGTGGGTAAAATCCGTGAAATCCATGTGAAACCCATGTGAGTATCTTTGCGGGGAACCTTTGCCTCTTTACCCGATGAATGACAACCTCGAAACCGACCTCCCTGACTACATGCCTGATGAGGGACTTCCCGTAAGTCCAAATCTGATTATCGGCACAGAGGACTTCCCTAAACTTGTGCTGCCTCCAGCGATGGAGGTTCGCCCCCCGAAATATGTTTACGAGCTCCAATACGAAGTAGAACGTAAGGAATGGATAAAAAAGAACAAGCGGGGGGACTCCTCTTGGAAGGCCGAGCAGAGAAAACGATGGGTATCTGGACACGCGGGTCTTGTCGGGAGCCATTACTTCTACCTCACTCAAATCAAGATAAAGAACGCTAACGGAGAACTTATTCGGCCTATATGGAGGGACGTTGACGAGGACATCTTTCGAGAGTTCGAGGACTGCCTCTTAAATGAGAGGGATTTAGTCGTGTTCAAGCGAAGGGAGGTTGGATTGTCGTCCGTGTTCGGGGGCGCTCTTCCGTTATGGACGATGGTACTACATCCTGGAAGTGTTTGTCTAATGACCTCCGCTGACCTTCCGCGAGTGAAGGATCTTATGTCGAATAAACTAATCGCCCAGCACGGGGCGCTTGAGGATTGGATTAAGCCGAACAGGAAGACATACGACCCGCAAAAAGGCGCCACCTTCCAAGAACTTGACGAGGACGGAAAAGAGACAGGGAATGTTGCGGAGGTTATTTGTCGGCAAACCTCTCAGGATAAAAAGGACGTAACGAACCTCGAGGGGCCGAGAGCAAAGATTGCGTTTCTTGATGAATTTTTCCTACACCCGTGGCCTGAAGATGTTCGGCAATCCGTTGAGTCGTGCTTGATGGACGGGCAGTCTCGAGTGGGTATAATGATTGCGGGAGGTAGTGCGGGTTCTGTTTCGAGAATGGGGCTCAAGCAAGCGAGGGAGATTATAAATAAAGCCGCGACAGGTATTGTCCGGTTATTATTCCTGTCGGGCAGCAAGGGGATAACCAAAGCAACTATAAGAAACGAAAGAGGTGACAAGATTGGCGTAGAGAACTTCTGCATTAACGGATGGTCAGACGTACCCCGTGCGGAGGCTTTCATCAGATACCAACGAGCAATTTACGACCTAAGCCCTAATAAAAAAGATCTCATTTCGTTCACGAAGAGATACCCGCTATCTCTTGAAGAAGTCCTCAGTTCGGATGAATTTGGTGTTATCCCGAAAGATATTGCTGAAAGGATTCCCACGCAAGAACTTGAACTGGAGACCCGCCCGAGGAATATCCGCAGGTGCTTTATCGAGGAAGTTAACGGGAAGTTTGTATTCAAAAACGACCCTTACGGCCCGTGGGTAATTACCGAGGAACCCGTTGCGGGGGAGGAATACCACGCGGGAACGGATGCAATCCCCATGCTTGCGAAAAGTTCCGAGAGCACGATTGACCCCGAGGGAACGGATAGGTCGATGCACTGCACGGTGATACGCAGAAGGGGAACGAGGAGCTATGCGGCAATCTACCTGCGGAGAACTTCCGATATTGACCTAATTTACAGCGATGTTATTGCAGGGCAAAAGGCTTTCAATCACTGCCAGAATATGATTGAAAGGAACTCCGCGCAATTGCTGTATGATAGGTACTCGCAAAACGGCACATTGAATTACCTTGCGTATCAACCCGTGGCCTATGGTTCAAAAGGATATAAAAAGGGGACTCTTCGCGGTATTTACAAGGACGCGAATAACACGGAAAGGATTTACAACGCGGGTTTTGATTATTTCCGAGAAGACATGCAAAACGTGGACTTCCCTATTATACTTAGCCAGCTAAGGGTTTTCGGGCAGGAGAACACGGACGTAATAGACGCCATAATGATGTGCGAGGTTTTCGTTAAAACCCTCGAGATAACCGATGGCAAGAAGGCTATGGAGGCAATGAAGAAGAAGTTCAGAGACGTTCCGCACGTAGAGTATATCGGGTTAAAACGCCTCGTTAGATATACCAGACAAGAGATTGACGCTAACGGAAATCCAATTGAATCACACGGGGGAATGACCCCTCTCACAAACCTAAGATAGACATGATACAAGGAGCGCCCTGTATAATCCATACAAAAGGCAACACCGAAAGTTACCCATCTGTGTTCCTTTCCGTTAACCAACGCAAAGACCAATTCGGGGCTTTTCCCGTGGCGGTTGTCAAGTCCCGACAAGGCAACCTAATGGAATGCCAAATCAGCGCGGTCGAGGTAGACTGCCCGAACGGAACCCCTTGCAGGATACTCCACGACAAGCTCGATTACATGAGCGTCTTTCTCGGAACCTTCGATTTTGCCGACACCGTAAACGCATATCCCGTAGCTGTAATCAGGAGCCAAAAAGGTCGGTTAGCGGCCATCAAACCAAGCGCGGTTCACTTCCCGCAATCGGCATACCTTTTCGATAGAAAGCCATTCCTTAAAGGTGACGAGTTGTAAAACAAAATGCTTTCAATCTCTAAAGCATTGGTATGTAGATTATTGTATCGAAGTCAATTCGTAATTTTGGCCATACCCATAACGGAGATTGAATGGACAATTACGAACTGCTTAAATCGGAAGGAACTTCTCCAACGGAGTCTTCTCGACCAAACGTCACGGGCTCCAAGTCCAGCCTAAAAAAGGAGCATACGAATGTTGCGGGGATGGTGGCTAAGTACCTCCGCTTCATGGCTAACCAATGGAATGGCGATTGCAATACCGCTACCTATCACCCAACTAACACGAATAGGGTTACGGCACTGAGCCGCGTGGAGGCTATAAACGAGAATTATCGCTACTACCAATCCAAACAAACGAACAACCCTTTCGCGTACATGGCCGAGAGTGCCGAGGGAGAGGAACTTCCTGCCCCAATCACGAATGGGGATGAGATATACCAAGTTGTGCAACACATGCTTGGGCCTGTCACAAAGCACTTCGCGGCAACGTCCATAACGATAGAATCCCTCGACCCTTCCGTGCAAAGTAGAAAGCAGTCTCGGGTAGCGATGATCGAGGCTAAGAAAAAACTCCCTGCGATATTCAAGCAGTTCGAGAAAATGGGAGCCGCATTTATGCCCGAGGGCGGTGGGGGCGAATCTGAGGACGATTTCGACAAGGCTATTCAGGACGCGCTCCGCAAGCCAGCGCACAAAGTGGAATCCTTCGGCATGGACGTGTTAACCCACGTCAACAACACGAACTCGATAAAGCAGTACATGCCCAATCGGTTCAAAGAGGTAATCATAACCCCTTGGACAGGCACACACATAACGACATCTTTAGGTAGGATTGTTTTAGAGGCTACCACGCCCCAAGGCTTAGTGTTCGACAGGGCAGCCTTGGACGATGATTTCAATCGGTACTCCCTTTACAAAGGCTTCATCTCTTGGGTAACAAAAGAGGAGGTCGCTCAGGCGCACACCCTCGGGAAGGACGCTATGGAAGAACTTGATAAACTGTTCTCGTCCAATACAAATTCAAGCACCCTCGTAGGTGGCCTTTCAGGAGCATTTTCTGGGGCGCAAGGATTTCAGTGGATGGAGGGTGACGGAGTCAGGCGGGTCGCTAAAATAACGGGGTACTTCATTGCTTCCATCTTAGATAAAGACGGGGAATACTACAATACAATTTACCAAGGAACCCTTATCGGGAATACCATCCTTGTGAACTTCGGGGAGTCTAATAACATCTCCTACGACATGGCCCGTCCCGAGTGGCCCGTACTGCCAATCCATATTTACAGCCCAGACACGGTTATGGGAACCAATGTGTGTCCCGTGGATAGGTTTAGGAAAATGCAATCCGATTGCGATGCTATGGTATTGAAAATCAGGCAAGCTATTGGTCGCGACCTTGGAAAGAACTATATATTTTACGCAGACACGGCTTCCCCAAAGGATGTGATTGAAGACTTCAAGAACTTCAACATAACGGTGATAAATAGAGCCGACCCCGAGGAGCCTATAATAAGCAACAACAGGCTTGTTGATGTTGTAGATATGTCTCTCGACCCGAACATCGCTACCTACATAAACATCCGCAAGGAACTCCGTCAGGATATGAAAGACGTGGTTTCTCAATCGAATATCACGCAGGGTATGCAACAGACGTACATAGGCGGAGGTACGCAGCAAGCAACCATCGCTCAGGCGGGTAACGGAACCGTTGCAATCATGTCGGGGTTCTTTCAGCACTTCGCCTTTATCGAGCAGCATATATTGAATACCTGCAAGACGATGCTCTTGGAGGCCAAGAATAGAGGTGAGGCCGACCTCATTCTGTCAGACGCCAGCGCAGATTTCTGGGAGGCTCTTATAGGTATGAACGTTATGGACATGCAAGTCCGGATTGAAATGGAGGACTTTATTGATGAGGAACGCAGAAAGGAATACAAGCAATACGCCCTCGCAATGGCTCAGAACGCGAAAGAGACAGGGTTTACTATGCTTGATGCCTTAAACATCGAATCGGCAAGAACCTCTCAGGAACTCCGCCAACTACTCCGCGAATCGCTATCTCTTAAAGAGAAGAAAGCGCAAAGAGAGCGAGCGCAAGACATGCAAATGCAACAACAGATGCAAGCACAGCAACAAGAGTCTCAATCTCAAATATTTCAGTTGGGAGAGCAAAACAAAGCCCTTAGAGACCAAATCCGCAACCAACCCAAGCACGAGTCGAATCAAATCGAACGAGAGAAGATGCGACTCGAAAGAGGTATGTCAATGGCCTCGGAAGCGGGTATGGCAGGGACGGAGGCCACTGCGCTGTAATTTCGCACATGAAACCTTTATGTTTCAACACCTAAAGTACTGAGCGTCAATTTGTTGTTTTTGTATTGGAGTTGAAATATCTCTATATTTGGAGCATTCATTTCCTTGAATCTTTCCACTTGTGAATCAACCAAAAAAACAAATCAAATGACTGGCTTACCCAATACAGACGCAGTAGTAGTAGAGGAAGTGAAACTTCCCGAGTTCGACCTTTCCCCTGAATTGGTGAAGGAAGTTGAAGACGCTGTCTTAGCCTCAAACGAGGGTAAAACAAAAGAGCAGCTATCTGAGGCCATCGAGGCCGCTAAGGCAACAAGGCTTGCGGAGTTGTCGGAGGCGGAGCGCCCTACCATGTTAAAAGTTATGGAACTCCGCAAGATTGCCGAAAACGCGAACAAAACTGATGAGGAACTATTAGAGTTGGCTTATGCTGAAATTGATAAAGGAACTGAAGGCTCGGGAGACCCCGCGAAAGTTCTCGGAGAAAGTTTCTTCGGCTCCGCAAAAGACCCCGCTCAGTTAACCCCGCAAGGAACACCCTCCCCGTCTGCCGAGTTTAGGGTTCCCGAAGCGGACAAACCTTTATGGGACGAGTTTCAGGCAGCCAAGGCCGACCCTGTATTCTCTGCATTCCTTGAATACAAAAGAAACGGGGGGCAAGACTTTGTTGAGATGATGGCGAGTACTAACGTCATGGTTGACCCTAAGCAATTAAGTCACGACCAATTGAAGCAGTATTCCTTGAATCAATTGAGGTTGGCCGACCCGTCTATCACTGACGAAGACATAGAAGAACGTATGGAGGTATTTACCTCTAAAAGTAAAGTTGAGAAAGCTGAAGAGGTTCTTGCCGTCCGCGCCCAATTGGAGCAGCAAAGGGTAGAGCTTAAAAAGCAATTTCAAGGAGTGGTGACATCTAAGGCAAGCGCATCTAAGGAGTCTTCCGTAAAAGCAATCCAAGAGGCCGAGATAGAGCTGAACAGGGTTAAAGCGGGTAAGATGTACTACGGGCTGGAATTGTCTGACGGTGTCACAAATGGCATTATGAACAAACTACGTCAGGAGGGTATTGGCTTTGTCCTACCTGATGGTTCGCCTGATGTCAAAAGAGCCGTACGGGTATCTCTACTGGAGAGCCACGCGTTAGACATGCTCCAAGCGGCCTTCGATGAAGGGGCGCGAAAAGCGTATCGCAAAGAGGCAATCAAAAGGAGTAAACCCCTTAGCGGTCTGACCGTTCGGGGAGGTATCCCAAAGCCTGTTACAAGGGATGTAAACAAAGAAGTGTCGGATCTTATTCGACAAAGAGTAAGTCCCGCAAAAGCATAACGAAGCCAATTAAACAAACCAATAAACGTAAAACAAAATGGCAATTTCAATCCCATCATTAGCAAGCAACCTGCAAGTTCAGGCTCTTGTTGACTGGAATGACATCACTAAGGTTCGATACCTTACTCGTTCTTCCTGTAAATTTCTTGAGGACATCGTCAGCCTCAATATTGACATCCCAAATTCGTCAACATCAATTGACGTGTTGGAGTATCGCGAAAGTTTCCTTGACGATGATCGCATCACTGCGGATGTTGTCCTAGTGGCCGCTGGCGCTACTACCGTAACTGTTGACCTTGCGCCTTACAACGGCAATCCCGTTGAGTACATCCGAGTGAACACTCTTATGTTTGGCAACAATAAAGCATTCCAAGGCCGCGTTGTGCAAGCTACGCCCGGTCAGATTGTTCTTGAGCCTCATGGTGGTGCAACTGTTGCGCAGCTTTCAGGGTCAATTGTTGTTGGGCAGCAAGTTAATGGACGTGGTATTTTCGTTCCTTACGCAAACTCATCTGGAGTTACTGGAATCAAAAGAGTTCCTGATTGGCAGGTTAATTACCTGACCACAATGCGCGAAGGTAATGACCACAACCGAGTTGATTTCCGTAAGGAGCGCGTAAAGGCGGCTGGCGGATACTGGGAAGGTGCTCAAATCGGATTCACTTTGGAGCGGTTCCTGAAGGATATTGAGTACGATATGATTTACGGCATCCCAACCTTTGACCCGTCAAACGAATCCTCAACAAATGGAGGTGTTGATTGGGCTATCAAGAACAGAGGTGGTGTTGTGTTCGGTTTCTCAACTCCTCCAACAAAAACCATGTTTCAGGATTGGTTGGACACTGTTGCAAATCAGCGCTCTCACTCTGTGAAAATGCGGAAGCTGTACATAGGTCGTGCGCTTTACGCTCACATCGCAGACAACTTCGGTGTTGGGTACATTCACAACTACGATTTGATGGCGCCAACAAATGGTGAAGTCAATCTAAATCCAAGGTACATCAAAATTGGTGGACACGAGGTAGAGTTGGTGTATGCTCCCGGGTTGTTCCAAGACCCAACCTTTGATACCGCGCCCACAGCAATGGTAGGTGCAAGCGGAATGAAAAAGGAATGGCAGGCATACTTCATCGACCAAGACCCAATCCCAACAGTTAAGAGCGGAGACGTTCCTGCTATTCAGAGATTGCACTTCGGGGAGTCTCCTTTCTACGCTGCAATGGGCACAGGTATAGGCGACTTCCCTGTTGGAATGGCTTTGACTACTGGCGCTGTTGGTAACAACCTAGGAACGCCTATGGATATGATGGACAGAAGCACGATACAATTCATGTATCATGGTGGTGTCAACATGACCACAGGTAAGTACTCTGGCTGGTTCGGGGCTACTATTTAATTTTCACCTTTCAAAAAACAATTAAAAATGGATCAGATTTTTGTAATTAACACAGTTGCAGCCTCAGCGGCTGACCTGACAACACCTGGCGCTGGCAAGGTGCTTGTGACAGGAGATACCAATGGATTCATCCGCGAGAACGTGGACACCATTAAGGTTCTCCCACACAAAGCAGAGACCTTGAAGGTTGTAAGCGTAACCGCCACTGCGGCTCCCGCAGCAAATACCGAGTACGTGTTTCGTTTGTCTCAATTGATTGACGAGGAGGTTCGTGTTCGCCCTGTTCACCTCAAAACAGGAGCAACCGCCCCAAGCGCAACGGCTTTCGGTATTGCTGTTACAGCGGCTGCTCAGGCAGTTGTTGATGATAACCAAATGCAGGTGACTCTTGCGGCAATCTCAGCGGGTAACGGTGGAGTTACCGTTACGGGCGCAGCAGGGAACCCTTTGTTTTCAGCGATTCAACCATCTAACATGACTATTGCTAACGCCCCTGTAACAGGGACTAGCTCAGGCAATCTTTCTGTTAGCGGATTGATTCTTACCCTTGCTCAAAGCACAACTACGGCATTCGCTGTGGGTCAAACTGTGTACTTGAGCGGTTGGAACGCAGCCTACATAATCAACGGAAAGACAAGTGTTGAGGGAGCTTACCTTCGTGTTTACGCGATTACAGCAGCTACCAACATTCAATTCGTTGCCGAGTCTGTGTCGGGAACTATTGGCACAGCGGTTGCGGTTTACTCTATCGTACCTCAAGAAGCCGCTGGCTCGTCAGCGGTTCTTGCGCTTAGAGTTATTGCTAGTGGAGGTAATCCAAGCGTGAGCATCGTGTCAACCAACAACTATCACGAGGTGGTTGTTACTGGCGGGAAGTTTGCAGGGAAGTCAAAACAGCAAGTTGATTTGGCTCCGATTGTAAAGCGCTACTTCGTTAGCGATACAGGTTCCGTGGTTAACGCAAACGCTCTATTGGTTCGCTTCAAGCAGGTAAATGGATACCTCGCCACTGGCGGGGCCTTCGATCCGTTGCTGCTTCAGTAACAACTAAGATTGGTTTTTTTAATAAAGAGGGAAGCATTAAGTTGTTTCCCTCTTTTTTTATATACATTTGTATTTCAAATCAGTTCATTAAATAAATAACTCAATTAAAATGGCTTCACAGAAAACAGTTACGCAAGACCGAGATGTTATCCTTCGCATAGGGTACAATGGCGCCCTTACGGGCACGTCCGACAATCCAATTGCTCAATCATTATCCGCTCAAAAACCAGACGGGTCTACCGATGTCCTTGTGGACGGATGGAGGGTTATTAACGTCCGGCACGACACGGATGAGGACAGGAAAAAAGCGATTATGCTAAAACCATTTATACTGAAAGTCACGCGGAGGTCTCCGAATGTGGTAATCAAAAAGGGTGGTTCGGTTACGGAGACTCAGGTTGAGGTGGTTATTAACCTACTAAAGGCTTCCGCTGACTTTATCGACATGAACGACCCTACGCAGTGGGATAGGTATTCGGATGTTGCAATTGGCAGAACGGCAAGCCGCCCGTGGTTCTTTGAGGATATGAGAAAAACCCGCGATGTCAAAATGGGGTCAGCGGAGGAAACTATCGCCATCAACGAAGCCCTTGTTGGAATGTATGGGAATATCGGGAAAATGAGAGATTCATTATTCCTTATTGGTGTTCGCCCAAACCCAACTGACACGGAAAAGGATTTGAAGTACGCTCTTTACGAAAACCTAATCGAGAACAACAGCACGATTGTAAGGCGGAAGTTTTTGGATATGTTTGTCCACAAGGGGTATTCACCGCAGCAATTGGAGGCTAAAAAGTGGTTTGAAAAAGGATTGTCTTACGGTTTAATCACAAATAACAACGGTGTGTTTATCTCAGGAGTGGACAGGTTGGGGTTAAATGAGGATGAGGTTATCTCGACAATCATTCACCGAGACGATATTCGAGGGTTCCTGATTCAGTCCATCTCATCTAAATCTCAGCTAGAGGAAGATAAGGTTGCCGCAACAGCGGTTATCAAATCAGCAAACGAGGCTTTGTCAGGGGATGAAATTGACGAAACACTCGGGGTAAACTACATCAAGAACTTAGCGAAAGAACTCGGGGTTGCTTCCAACCCGGGCCCTATGTTCTCTTCGTGCAGAAACATCGAAGAGGCGGTAAAGAAGTTCAACGAGAAACTAAGGGCTGCGAATCTACCCGACCCGAAATTCCTGAGTGTGGAATCGGTGCGGGAGCAAATAAGCGCGAAGTCCTAAAAAGAGAATCCTTTATTCGTGAGAATCACAAAGGGCCGTGGGGAGTAAATCCTTCCACGGCCCTTGCTTTTGTGTTCTTCTGGCAATCCGAACACCTCCCTGTTTTCCCAATCATTCCACCTACATGAACGACCAACCACGAGCGCTGAGGAACGATGTTTATTACGGAAAAATGAATCCGTAACCTGAATGGGCATCTACCGATCTCACTCCCACAGTCAGGGGTGCGCCTTTATTCCCTCGTTGCCAAATTTACAGCAACAAGCTCATGGATTTGCATAGGCAGAAAATCATAACGAGGATGCCTATAATTAGGCACGGTACGGCTATCGCTAATGGAATGAAGATGCCTTTGTTGTTGCTCTCTTTGCTTTTATCTTCCATGCTTATGAGTATTTTTTAATTTGCTCGTTAATCCACTTCTTATCGAACTTCACCCCGTTGGCTTCCATTTCGTGCCCGTGCATTTCATACAGATATGCCATGTACTGAGTCTTGTCTCCGTAGTCCTCATGTTCCTCCCGCGTGAGTCCCATAAGGTTCTCTATGCGGTCGTCCTTGCCTGAGCCGCCCATTCCGCGAGCCTCTATGTGGTGAACGTCCTGACAGCGATCTCCGCTTATCTCCGAGGGAATGAAATCCGTGTCACCGTACCCGAAAGCGGCCATGTAGATAGCCGTGTGCAAGGGCTTCCCGTTAATCCTCGGCTTAGGCTTCGTTTGGAGCGCCTTTCGGGGCTTGGGCGGGATTCCGTCTAGGGAGTCCTGTTTCTCTTTGCCTATGCAGCCTTTACAGGTAGGTGGATTGGAGCGCCACAGAAAGGACTCCTTCCCGCATCCTGAACAGATTTTCTTTTTGGGTTGAAATGGCAT
>Ga0105052_10006431_pt1 | contig 11906 bp, 13 predicted proteins | sample FRY03_FD_78094 | JGI IMG/M metagenome (GOLD analysis project Ga0105052, IMG submission 78094) | Freshwater microbial communities from Lake Fryxell liftoff mats and glacier meltwater in Antarctica - FRY-03 | ecosystem: Environmental > Aquatic > Freshwater > Ice > Glacier meltwater ... | reverse complement strand
GGCAGCTTGGCGGTCGAGGTCTCGAGGCTGTGGATCACGCCGCTGTCCGCGTCGACGCCAATGTGGGCTTTCATGCCGAAGAACCAGTCGTTGCCCTTCTTGGTGGACGACATCTCGGGGTCATGCGCCCCCGCCTTGTTCTTTGTCGAGGACGGCGCATTGATGATCGTCGCATCCACGAGTGAACCGCCCCGGCTTTACCGGAGGGTGATTTGTTCAACGACTAGGCGACCATATCGAGTGTGTTCAGGTTTGCATAGAACGCCTCCTCTGCTTCTGCGGGGGTGGTAAGACCGGCAACGCAGTGTTTGTGAAGGCGCTGGGTCACGTTGAAGGCACATTTCAGGCTTTGTATACAGCGGCGGCTGGTGGCGAGCTTGTTGATACTATTGAAGGCGTGATGAAAAGTAAGGGTGCGAAGGGCTTTGAAAGTAAGCGCAACGCGCCAAAAGTAGTAGCAGGCAGTTTGCAGGTTATTTTCGTCGTGAGGAACCCGTCGATAAATAAAGAATTATCGAATTTTACGAATAGCCAGGCGCTGATCCAGCTTTTGGCACAAACGGGAAGGCCCGCGGTGTTCGCGAGCCTTTTTGCATTCGGGTGGTTGGTTTGTCGGGGTGGCCTAGCGCTGCCAGAAGGGTTTTTTGCCTTCAAGGCTGGCCCCTTGGGCGGTCAGACCGATATCGGTCAGCAAGCGTCCGTCAAGGTGGTTCAGCGCTCGGCGGGTTTGTTGGCGCTGTTCCCAACGCAGCACCACAACCGCAAGCGCGAACACGACAGCGGCCATGGGAGGCAGGGCGGTTTGGGCGGTCAGGGTTTGGTCAGACATGGAAAGCCTCATCTTGTAATGGTACAATCCGGATTGACTGTAGGGATACAATATCGCACAATGATCTAAATAGCGCCAGAGGAACATTGTGACCCATACAACATGGCTTCCGGACTTGACACAATTTCCTGGCCCCAAGTATCTGGCGCTGGTGCGCGCGCTGCGTGACGCTGTTCGGTTGGGAACGCTGCCGCCCGACAGCCAATTGCCCACGGTGCGAGATTTGGCTTGGGCCATTAAGGTGACGCCGGGCACGGTGTCGCGCGCGTACCAACTTGCCACACAAGAAGGGCTTTTGGCCGCGACCGTGGGGCGGGGCACCTTTGTGGCATCCGCCACGCCGCGCTTTGGGCCGACGCAAAGTTTTTATGTCGAACGCGACCCGGCGCTTTTGGCGGGGCGGATTGATATGCGATCCCCCAGAATGCCTGATGTGGGGCAGGGGGCGGCGTTTGGCGTGGCCCTTGCAGGGATGACAGAGCAGATTGGCGGCGATTGGCTGGATTACCCCAGTCAGCGCCATGAGGGGGCGTTGCGTTCAGCCCTTGTCGGCTGGCTTCATGGGCGGGTGCTGGGGGCGGTGACGGCGGATGACATTGCGCTGACCTATGGCGGGCAAAGTGCGGTAAACCTGATGTTTCAGTGCTGTTTGCGCGGTGACAGGCCGATGGTGCTGATCGAGGATCTGGCCTATGCGGGGTTTCGCCATGCCGCCCGATTGTCGCGTGCCGATGTGCAGGCGCTGGAGGTGGACGAGGATGGCCTGCGCCCCGATGCGCTGGAGGCTGCGTGCCGCCGCCACAGCCCGCAGGTTTTGTGCCTGACCACCGAAGCGCAAAACCCGACCACAGTGCGGATGCCCGAACCCCGCCGCCGCGAAATTGCCGATATCGCAAGGGCTTATGAGATCCAGATACTGGAGGATGATTGCTATTCCATCGCCCATAGCAACGTCCCCTCCTTGCGTGCGCTGGCACCGGAGCGGACCTGGTATATCGGCAGCTTTTCCAAAAACATCTCGGCGGCTTTGCGGCTGGGCTATATGGTTTGCCCTTCGGGTATGGGGCAGGCGGGGCGGTTGACGGCACAGCACAGCTTTTTCGGCCTGGCGCGCCCGGTGTCGGACCTGTGCCTGTCGCTGCTACAATCGGGCGAGGCGGCGGCGTTGCGCGCGGCAGTGCAAGACGGGTTCACCGACCGGCTGGAGGCGATTGTATCGGTGCTGGGGCGGTTCGATCTGTCTTGGCAACCGGGGCTGCCCTTTGTCTGGCTGCGCCTGCCGTCGGGGTGGCGCGCATCTATCTTCGCGCGCATGGCCGAGGCCGAAGGGGTGTTGCTGCGATCGGCGGATGAGTTTGCGTTGATCCATGGCCGCGCGCCCCATGCGGTGCGGCTTGCCATTCCCGGCAACCACAGCCGCGCGCAGATTGAAGATGCTTGCCTGCGCCTTGCCCGGCTGCTGGACAGCCCGCCCGCCGAACTTGCAGTATGACTGTGGCATTCCTGACGGCCCGCGCGGGAATCGGTTCCGGCCCCTTTTGCGCCCCTTGACGCACATGCCGCCGCGGCCCATTTTCAAAGGATTGAGGCAGTAACAAAAAAAAGAGACCCAAAATGGGATATCAAGCAGGCTTTCACGCGCCCCACGGTGGCGCGGATTTTCTTGGCTTTCGCAAAGCGCGCAATGGTGGCACCGAAATCGTCTATGACGATGGCGTGAGCCGACGTATGGTGTGGCGGGTGGCCGGTGCGCAGGTGAATGAGGCGCATCTGTCGGACGCGCTGCGCCAAGCGGTGACTGCGCTGCGCGTGGTGCCGGCGATGATTGCCGAAGTTAGCAAACGTGCGATTGCGGTTGAACGCATAGAGGTTTGATCGAAGGGGTTTGATGCCCCCCTGTACTCTGCCCTTTTCACAGCGCAAAACCTGTGCCACAAATTGTGAAACCAAGGGGCGGGGTCTGTTATGGGGCAATCAAGGTGGTCAAAGCTGCGCCAGACAGAGGCCGCCAACGGGTTGCTGATGATCAGCCCCACGGCGATTTATGCGCTTTTGTTGCTTGCAGCGCCGTTGGGCACGATCATCCTTTACAGCTTTCTGACCGATGGCTATCTGGAGATTATCCGCACATTTACCTTCGCCAATTACATTGAGGCCTGGACGAATGAGCTCTACCGCTCCGTCATGATCCGCTCACTCGGGGTGTCTATGGCGGTTACGGCGGTGACGGTGCTTTTGGCCTTTCCCATCGCCTATTTTGTAAGCTTTCATGTGGCGCCGTCCAAAAAGTCGCTGTGGCTGTTTTTGATCACCATCCCCTTCTGGACCAGCTATCTGATCCGGGTTTTCCTGTGGAAGGTGATTTTGGGCTATAATGGCGTGATCAATTCCGGGCTTTTGGGGTTGGGCGTGATCGAGGAGCCGCTGACCTTTATCCTCTATAACGTCAATTCCGTGGTGATCACGCTGGCCCATGCCTATGCGCCCTTTGCGATTTTGCCGATTTTCGTGGCTCTGGAAAAGATTGACCGCAGTTTGCTGGAAGCAGGTCAGGATTTGGGGGAAAGCAAGTTCATGACCTTTCTGCGCGTCACCCTGCCCTTGGCGATGCCGGGGGTAATCGCGTCTGTGCTGATCGTGTTTATCCCGACGATTGGCGATTATGTAACCCCGCAACTGTTGGGCGGGCCGGAAGGGCGGATGGTGGCGAACTTGATCCAGTTGCAATACCTCAAGCTGGACAATTACCCGCTGGGATCGGCGATTGCGGTGTCGGCCATGGTGATTGTGACAATTGTCAGCCTTGTTTTCGTCGGCCTCAACCGACGGTATTTGCGGGGGCCGAAATAATGAAAGGGGGATGGTTCAAGGTCTATGCCATTGTTTATCTGGTATTTCTTTATGCGCCAATCATCTTGCTGCCGATGTTCGCCTTCAATGATGCAACAATCATTTCCTTTCCGCTGACCGGGTTTTCCACCCGCTGGTTCGAGGAGATGTTGGACAAGCCCGCGCTATCGCTGGCGGTCAAAAACTCTTTGTTCATCGCGGTGACATCTTCTATTCTGGCCACAACGCTTGGCGTCTTTGCCGCCCGCGCCTCCACCCGCTACCGCTTTCCGATGAAGGCGGGGTTGATGGGGCTGATCATGCTGCCTTTGGTGCTGCCCGAGATTATCGTGGCGGTGTCTTTGCTGGTTGTGCTTTTGGGGCTCGGGGTCAGCCTGTCGCTGTGGACGGTGATTTTGGGCCATGTGCTGATCTGTACGCCGTTTTGTATCGCGATCCTGTCTTCGGCTTTTCAATCGCTGGACCAGAGTTTGGAGGAAGCGGCCTATGATCTGGGCGAATCTGCGGCCTCCACCTTCCGGCTGATCATCCTGCCCTTGGTGATGCCGGGCATCATATCCAGCCTGTTGATTTCGTTCACCATCAGTCTGGATGAGTTCATCATCGCATTTTTCCTTGCCGGGACCGAGCCTACCTTGCCGGTCTATATCTTCTCGCAGTTTCGCTTTCCGCAGGCGGTGCCCGTGATCATGGCGCTGGGGACGGTGCTGGTGTGCCTGTCGATTGTCTTGCTGACCATTGCTGAATATTTCCGCCGCCGGGGCATCGCGAAAGCGGGCGGAAAAGATACCGGAGGCTTTCTGTGACTGAAAAACCCACGATGATCGCGTTTCAGGACGTGCAGAAATATTATGGCGATTACCATGCTTTGCGGGGTATCACCGCGACGATCCGGGCGGGAGAGTTCTTTTCGCTGCTGGGGCCATCGGGCTGCGGCAAGACCACATTGCTGCGCACGATTGCCGGGTTTGAGGGCATATCTTCAGGCGCTGTGATGATTGACGGGCGCAACATGGAAGGGGTGCCGGCCAACCAGCGGCCCACGAATATGGTGTTTCAATCCTACGCGATTTTTCCGCATTTGTCGGTGGGGGAGAATGTGGGCTTTGGCCTGCGCCGGGCGGGGCTTTCCAAGGCCGAAATGGCGTCCCGCGTTGGGGAGGCGCTGGATATGGTGGGTTTGAAAGACTATGGCGACCGCGCCGCGCATGCGCTTTCGGGCGGGCAGCGGCAGCGGGTCGCCCTAGCGCGGGCGCTTATCTTGAAGCCCAAGGTTTTGTTGCTGGATGAGCCTTTGTCGGCACTGGATAAGAAGATGCGCGAGCAGATGCAGGTCGAGTTGATCCGCTTGCAGCGACAAGTTGGCATTACCTTCATTCTTGTGACGCATGACCAAGAGGAAGCGCTTGTGATGTCAGACCGGATTGCAGTGATGTTTGAAGGCGAGATTGCGCAGCTTGCCGACCCCGAAAGCCTGTACCGCCGCCCCAACAGCCGCAAGGTGGCAAATTTCATCGGTACGATGAATTTCCTGCCGGCGCATATCCTTGGAGAAAGTGGCGGGCAGATTGAAGTGGAGGCCAAAGGCTTTGGCAATCTGACGCTGGCTGCGGAACAAGCGCCGGGCGCGGCTTCGGGCGAGGGCGCTTCGGTGGGGTTTCGCCCCGAGACTCTGACGATCTTGTTTGAGGGCCAAGTGGCAAGCGACCGGGAGGCCATGGCAGTGATTGAGGAGGTCGTGTATTTCGGCGACATGACCTATTATGATGTGAAACTGGACGGGTCGGACGCGCCGGTGCGGATTTCGATGCGCAATGTGTTCGGGCGGCCGGTGCTGGACATCGGGATGCGCACCCGGGTGGCCTGGTCGCCGGGCGCCTTGGTGCTGTTTCGCTGATGCGTGGGCGGTTTGTGTGGGGCGAGCTTCAAGGAGGTATTTATACCAAGATGAAACCCGGCGCGGTTCATCTGTCGGGCGGCAGCAGGCCCAAGCCGCGCAGATAGATGCCGATACCGGTTTCCAGCAAATCCTCGGGCGGGTAGGGGCTTTTGGCACCCGGAGATCCGCGCGCGAAAAGTTCCACCACACCGTGGCTGAGCGCCCATATATGGGCGGAGAACATGGAGGCGGGGGGTCGTTTGTCAGGGGGAAGTTGCTCGGACAGTTTGACGGCGGAGCGTTCGAGCACAGCGCGGGCTTTGGCGGCAACCACGGCCAGATCGGGATGGGCGTTCAGCGAGAGCCCGCTTTCAAACATCGCCTGATAATGGCCGGGATATTGGCGCGCGAAGGCCAGATAGGCGCGGCCTGTCGCCTCGAACGCGGCAAGCGCGCTGGGTTTGCCATCGTTGAAGGCAAATTCCATGAGGGCTGCGAAAATTTCATAGCCTTGGCGGGCGGCCTCGGCGATCAGGTCATCGCGGCCCGCGAAATGGCGGTAAACGGCTGCGGGGGTGACACCCGCCTCCTTTGCCGCTTCGGACAAAGTGAAGCCCTGGGGGCCTTTTTCGGTGATCAGCTCCAGCGCCGCCTCGACCAGGGCTTGGCGCAAGTTACCGTGATGATAGCCTTTTTTAGACATCAAGCAGCGCGGGCGTGCCGCAAATCGCGGGGTCGGGCTGGCCGATGGTGGCCGTATCCTTGCCCGCATAATCGACAGCAAGCAGCAGGGTTTGGATGGCGGCAATGCGGGCGCGTTTCTTGTCATCCGATTTGATGACAGTCCAAGGCGCGTGGTCGGTGTGGCTGAGGGCGAGGGTTTCAACGATGGCGGCTGAATAAGCCTCCCATTTCTTCAGGCCTTCGATATCGATCCAGGACAGTTTCCATTGCTTCAGCGGGTCGGTTTCGCGCGCGATGAAACGGCGGAGTTGTTCGGCTTGACCGACGTTCAGCCAGAGTTTCACCAATACAATGCCTTCATCGACCAGCATCTTCTCGAAGCTGGGCAATTGGGCAAAAAACTGGGTGCGCTGTTCGGGGGTACAAAAGCCGAAAACATGTTCCACCACGCCGCGATTGTACCAGGATCGGTCAAACATCACCATTTCGCCGGCAGCGGGCAGCCAATCAACATAGCGCTGGAAATACCATTGGGTCGCCTCGCGGTCGGACGGTTTGGAGAGCGCCACAACAGAGGCCACGCGCGGGTTGAGGTTATCGCGGGTGGCCGCAATCGTGCCGCCTTTGCCCGCCGCGTCGCGCCCTTCATAGACCACGATCAGCCGTTTGCCGGTATCGCGCAAGCCCGCCTGCATCCGCACCAGTTGGCGCTGCAAGGTTTCCATCACCGAGTCATACTCCTTGCGCGTCATTTCGCGCTTGTAAGGATAGGAGGGTGAGAGGATATCATGCTTATCGGCCTTTTTCAGCGTTTCGCGGATGGTTTCCGGGGCCTCTTCGGCCAGAAAGCTGCTGATTGCGCCGTCAAAAGGCAGATCCATTTTGCGCACTCCTTGCGGGTTTTAGGGCAGTATGGCGGGTTGTGGCCTTGGGTGCAATCAGCGCTGCGCGGCGCGGTTTATCGCATCCACCACGGCTTGAGCATGGACGTGGTGGAGCATATGGCCGGTGTTGGGGAACAGCGTCAAATGGGCGTTGGGCAGAATTTTTGACAGCGGTTCGGCGTGGATTTTCGCAGGCACGGTGGTGTCGGCAAGCCCGTGGAGAAGCTCAACCGGCAAGGGCAGGTTAGGGTAGGTGCGCAACAGGGTGATGAGGTTTTCCTTCATCGCCAGCACTTGCGCGCCGTTCTGGGCAAGGGTTTTGCGCCGTGTTGTCAACCCTGTGCCGATATGGCCGGCATACCCCGCAGGCACGGGGTCGGGGGAAAATGTTGCCTCTAGCGAGGAATCAACGCGGGTGGGGCTGGCCAGAAGCGTGATGAGCGGGTTGACTGCCCATCCAAAGGCGCCGCCCGTCAAGTGATACCAGCGCGCCACTTCGCCCGGAAAGGGCATGGTGGCACCTGCGATGATGACCAGTGCCGCAGCATCCGCCGCAGCATCCGCCGCAGTATCCACCTTGGCCTCTTGGGCCTGCAATGCCCAAGCCATCGCGACTGCGCCGCCAAAGCTGTGGCCAAGCACGATGGGGGTTTTCACGCCAAGTTGGGCGGCTGCGGCGCGCAGGTGGCGGGCCTGGGTGGGAATGTCGGTGCCGTTCGGGATCGCATCCGACCAGCCAAGTCCGGGGCGGTCAAAGGCGATTACACGGTAATGCGGCGTCAGCCTGTCGATCAGACCAAGATCAAAATCGCGCAGATTGCCGCCTGCGCCGTGGAGCAGCACCAGATCGGGGCCGTTGCCTTTGACCAACGCATGAACCTGCGCGCCGTTCACGGTAAGAAACTGGCCAAGGGGCGGGGCTGCCGCCTCGCTCGCGGCTTCCACCACCGGCAGCCGCCACATGACGGCGGCGGCGATTAGGGCGAGAAGGAGAAGGCTAAGTGCCAATTTGTTCAATATCATAGGGCGTTGACTGGTAAATCTCATTGATCCAGTTGCCATATAGAAGGTGGGCGTGGCTGCGCCAGCGGTTTAGCGGCTTTCTCGCGGGATTGTCATCGGGGAAATAGTTTTTCGGCACGTTGATCGCTTTGCCGCTTGCTGCGTCCCGGTCATATTCCTGCTTCAGCGTGTCGCTGTCATATTCCAGATGGTTGATGATATAGAGCGCACGATGCGCGGGATCATCGACCAGACAAGGCCCGGTTTCGGCTGACGTGAGCAGCGTGGTAAGCCCCGGCGCGGCGTCAATATCGGCTTGGCGCATTTCCGTCCAGCGACTGACGGGCATGATGAAATCATCCGAAAAGCCGCGCAGATAGGGAGAGGTTGGCGCAAGATTGTGATGGCGAAAGCAGCCGAAAGCCTTGGCGGGCAGCATATGTTTGGGGGTTTGGTTGAAATAATAGGCCATCGCCATGCCGCCCCAGCACACGCCAAAGGTGGATTGCACATGAGTTTGGGTCCAATCCATCACTTCGCAAAGCTCCTCCCAATAGCTTACCTCCTCGAACGGCAGATGTTCGATGGGCGCACCGGTGATGATAAGCCCGTCGAATTTCTCGTGTTTCACCTCTTGGAAGGGGCGGTAGAAAGCCTCCATATGTTCAGCCGCGGTGTTTTTGGTCTGATGTTCGGACATGCGGATCAAGGACAGATCAATCTGCAGGGGGGTGGCCCCGATCAACCGGGCAAATTGGTTTTCGGTCTGGATTTTCCTCGGCATCAGGTTCAACAGGCCGATGCGCAGGGGGCGGATGTCTTGATGTTGCGCGCGGTCGGGCGAGATGACCATGACGCCTTCTTTTGACAAGACGTCAAAGGCGGGCAGATCTTCGGGCAGGGTAATGGGCATTGGGGCGCTCCGGGCGTTATCTGCGGTCTAGGGCGGTGGCGATCAGGGCGGTAAAATCATCCGGCGATTTCACCTGTGCCACGTCGTCTGCTGTGACAGCTACGCCCCATTTGGCCATGGCTTCATACCTGGGTTGGCGGTGGTCCAGCAGTCGGGCATAGCCGTAGCGCAAGAAAGCATCGGGGTTGACCTGATTTTCCGTGACGCCGGTTTTTGCCAGATAATCGGCCCAGACGGTCATGAGGAAGGCGGGCTGGTAATACATCGGCTTTGGCGCACGGTCAAAGCGGCGGATCAGGGCCTCGCGGTGGGTGTCCGACCCCTCAATCCAGACCAGCAGCAGATTGCGCGACAATGCGGTAAGGATGGGATCATCGGGGTTGTCTGCGTCCACCACCTCGCAGATGGAGCCGCCGCTGTCACAGACGAAATTGTGATAGCCGTACAGATCGCCCGCGCGTTTGATGAAGCGTTCGGTGTCCAGAAGGGCGGCCTTTTCGGCATCACAATGCTGCGCCTGGCGGGCGCAATATTCGGCAAAGGCCACGCCGCCAAGTGCGGGGTCACCGGGTTTGCCGAGATAGGTGGAGAGGGGTGCCAGATTTTCAAAGGTGATATTGGACGCAATATAGACGCTATCGGTCAGAAGGAGTTCGCGCAGCAACGGAACCTTCATCGCCTCACGTTTGAAATTATCCGCGATATATTCGCCCATGTAGCGGGTGCCGATGCGGTAATCGATGGAATAGTGGAACCAGCCCGCATCATCGCGCAACATGTTGGACAGATGGGTTTTCCCAAGGCCCGACATGCCAAAAAGCAAGACGCGCCTGGCGCTATCTCCAAGCCAGTCTTGGGATGTTTTGTAGATCATCTCGGCCTCCGGCAAAACGTGCTTGGGGTTGATAGCGTGGACGGGGGCAAAGTTCACGCGAATTCTGCTGGGGGGCCTTTGGATTCAGGCTTGGCAGCAATCCGGGCGCAGCGTAGCGTCGGGGCATGATTGTTCCGTATATTTTGTTTTTGTTGTCGTTGCTTGGCATGGCTTTGACGTGGACCGTGCCGGACCTGTTTTTGTTAACGGTACTCTCGACGGTTGCCAGCGTTGTGATCTTGGCGCTGGCCGCGCGCAAAGCCGGGCGTCAGCCACCCGTGAGCGGGGAAAAACCCACAAGAAAGCAGCTTCGCGCAAGGGAAAAGATTGCGCCGAAATGGGTGGTGATTGATGGGTCAAACGTCATGTATTGGCGGGACGGCACACCGCATTTGGAAACGGTGCAAGCGGTGCTGCGGCATTTGGAGGAGCTGGGTTTCACCCCGGGCGTGATGTTTGATGCCAACGCGGGCTATTTGCTGGAGGATCATTTTTTAAACGATTCCGCCTTTGCCGCGCGTTTGGGCCTTCGAAATGACCAGGTTATGGTGGTGCCCAAAGGCGTGCAGGCCGATTCCTACATTCTGACAGCGGCCCGCGATATGGGCGCGGTGATTGTGACCAATGACCGCTTCCGAGATTGGGCAGAGGCCTATCCAGAGGTTGCAGAGCCGGGCCATCTGATTCAAGGGGCGTACCGGGAGGGCGTTTTGTGGCTCGACCTGCCAAAGTAACAGCATAAAGCCCCACGCAAGACGCGCGGGGCCTTTTGGGAAGGGGTTCGGAGCAGATCAGAAGCTGTAACCTACTTTGATGCCAACGCCGATCGCTTTGTTGCCGGTGAAGTTGGCAGCGGTGACGCCGCCGCCCAAAGTTGTTTGAGTATCGCCTATCTTCACGTACGATACGCCACCCGTAATTTTCATATTATCGCGGGTATAGATTGCGCCCAAGGTCAGGCTTTTTTTGCCATCTGTCGGTCCGAGGTTTGCCGCAAAGCCCTTGCTCGGCTTTTCATAGCCAACAGCCGCCGACACAGCCCAATTGTTGTTGATCTTGCGGCCCACACCCAAGGAATAGATGATGGTATCTTTTTTGTAGGACACCAAATCGCCACCGCTGGTCAATGCGTCATAGACGCTCGGGTCCATCTTGAAGTTGGACCAATCCACCCAACGGATGGAGCCAAAGACGAGCGTGTCCTTTGCAACGCCAGACTGGAAGTCTAGGTTGACGGATTGTGGTGTTTCGACACGCGTTGTGCTTGAAACGTCAGCGCCACCAGATAAGGCCGAAGATTCAACGACTGAGAAGTCATGCTTGACCTTGGATGAATAAGTTAAAGCGACACGCAGCGCAATTTCGGGCTTTTCATACGCAACACCAACCACATAACCGACACCGCCATCACGATCTGCCCTGCCATTATAAAAGCCAATGAACGGAACCGAGGCGACGGCCGACATGGTTTGATATTTCAGGCCGCCATAAACCGAAAGATTGTTTGCCGTCGTGTATTTCAACAGGCCAGTCATGGCCATGGTGCGGATCTTGGCGGTGGAGCCGCGTGCGAAATAGATCGTTGTTGCAGCGTAATTCACATCCGCGCCAAAGGGTTGGTCCACGATCAGGGCCGCAGACAGGCGGTCGCTGAACTGGTATTTCAAACCGCCGCTGATCTGGTTGTAACTAACCGCCATATCACCCGAGGCATCGCCCGGGGACGGCGTCAACAAAGTGGTTACAGTGCCTGCACCAGTCCCCGAAACCTTGGGCGAAACGCGGCCAAAGCTGAATTCTGTATAATTGCCCTTTTCGAACAGAATTCCAATACTCTGTCCTGAACGGTCAATTCCGCCTGCCTGTGCGACGGTTGCTGTCAGCGCGAAGGTCCCCAGTGCGGTTGCGATTTTTTTCATTATTGTTCCTCCCAGAACCTGTCCCCGAAAGCATGTCCCGATGCTTTGATAGACAAAGCGTTAGCAGGCGAT
>Ga0105052_10006423_pt1 | contig 11921 bp, 8 predicted proteins | sample FRY03_FD_78094 | JGI IMG/M metagenome (GOLD analysis project Ga0105052, IMG submission 78094) | Freshwater microbial communities from Lake Fryxell liftoff mats and glacier meltwater in Antarctica - FRY-03 | ecosystem: Environmental > Aquatic > Freshwater > Ice > Glacier meltwater ... | reverse complement strand
CACTCTTACAAGCTAGTTCTTGACTGCTTTAGAATACAAAGATATAAACATAAAATAAAATAACTATTTTACTAGGATATTAACACAGAATCTGAAGGGCATTAATTCATTAACGATGGGTGTCGCCCATCGATAGTGATAACACCAACTACTAAGCTCTGAAGGAGCGTAATAAAACCTTTTGTCGTAAAGTTTCCGATAAGCATATTAAATAATAAAATAGCTTTCTCTATAATAAGCCTGAAGGGCTTAAACATTGCTAACAATTGGAGCATTCAATTGTGAATACAAAAACACAATACCCAACCCTGAATGGGGTTGAATATGATTCACTCGATTTAATGGATTATTCACTTACCAAATAACAAAAAGATAATGTTTTGTATAACACCTGTAATTCGATTCTGAGTTAACGACATTGAATCCCTTCAGAATTTGAAAAAAACCTTACAATTATCTAGCATTTTTAGGATGTAGCACCTTAAAATAATTTTAACCCTTCCAAAAGAATTACTCCCGGTATGATTTAATAAATGCGTAACTTTGTAAAAATTTTTTGAACATGATAATTAAAGAGGCAAATTTTGTAATATCTAACACGGACCATAGACAGTGTCCAACTGACGGGAAGCTTGAGTTTGCTTTTATTGGAAGATCAAATGTTGGAAAATCGTCCTTAATTAACATGTTAACAGGAAATAAGAAGCTAGCTAAAACTTCTGGTACACCTGGGAAAACACAATTAATCAATCATTTTGAAATAAATAAAGAATGGTATTTAGTTGATTTACCTGGTTATGGTTATGCAAAAGTGTCTAAAAAAGAACGAGCTAAGTTTGAAGTATTTATTTCTGAATATTTATTGCAAAGACCGACTTTAATGACTGTTTTTGTTTTGATAGATAGTCGTTTAGAACCTCAAAAAATTGATGTGGAATTTATGAATTGGTGTGGTGATAAGCAAATTCCTTTTTGCATTGTTTTCACGAAAATTGATAAAATATCAAGTTCTGTTTTGGGTAAAAATCTTGCTAAATACAAAAAAGAGATGTTAAAATACTGGGATGAAATTCCTCCTGTTTTCACCTCTTCAAGTGAATCTTCTTTCGGTAAAGAGAAGATTTTAAATTATATCGAGCAAATAAAAAATTCTTTCGAAAAAATTCCGCAATAAATACGCTTAAGCAATACTGAAATTTTATAGATCTAATTCATTTCATTATTAGACTAGCTATCAATTATAGTTGGAACAACATTCTAATATGGGTTTCCCTCCTTGAGGAGGGATAAAGGGAGGTGACCTAAATGTTTATAAATCAATATATAATCATATTTAATCGTTTCATTACTAATGTCGTAATAGTCGAAATCATTTTAATATATATTAAAAACAAAAAGCTGTCCGAATAGAACAGCTTTTTTTATTTAATACAATTATCGTTTTTTTACTAATCTCTTCCTCCAACTAATCTTAATAAGGATAAGAACAAGTTTACAAAAAGAATGTATAGCGTTAAACCACCTACTAAAGATAGCTTTTGTCTATCTAAACTAGAGATAGAAGTTTCTTGAGAAATATGTTTTAACTGTTGCATGTGGTAAGCTGTTAATCCAGTAAATACAAATACACCTAACACTGAAATGACAAAATCTAACATGCTATTGCCCATAAACATATTTACAATACCAGCTATAAACATCCCTATGAATACCATGTACAATAAACTACCCATTTTAGATAAATCTGTCTTGGTGGTGTAACCTAATATAGCCATGCCTGCAAAAGCTCCTGCTGTAATAAAGAAAGTAGAAGTTAAGGTAGGTAAATCATACACTAAAAAGATAACACTTAAACTTACACCCATTAAAGCTGAATAAGTTATGAAAAGCGCCAATAAAGCTCCATAAGATAAACGCATATATGCAGATTGTATAACCAATCCTATTATTAATGGTGAAAACATCGCCACATAAAACAAAGGGGATGTTCCAGTAGCAGTTGTAAAATAAGTCTGGAAAAACTCTGGTGTTCCACAATAAGATGCCAATACGCCAGAAATTATTAAAGCTCCAAACATAAAAGCATAAACGTTTTTGAAAAATTCTCTAGAAATTTCTCTCGTGTATCCACTAGCTTGATTCAAATTTTCATTCATAATTTTAACAAATAAAAGGTTAATGTAATTTACTTTGTACTAAGGTAATAAATTCTTTTCTTGTTGCTTCATTTTTCATAAAAAGTCCTGTAAAAGCACTTGAGGTTGTTACAGAGTTCTGTTTTTGAACACCACGCATTGCCATACACATGTGTGTGCACTCAATTACAACAGCCACTCCTTTTGGATTTAATGTTTTTTGAATACAGTCTCTTATCTCAATTGTAAGCCTCTCTTGTACTTGAAGTCTTCTTGAAAAAGCATCTACAACTCTAGGGATTTTGCTTAAACCAACAATTGTTCCGTTTGGAATGTAAGCAATATGTGCTTTACCAAAGAAAGGAAGCATATGGTGCTCACACATAGAGTAAATTTCTATATCTTTCACAATAACCATTTCTGAATACTCTTCATTAAACAAAGCAGAACGAAGAATTTCTTCAGGATCTTGCTGGTATCCTTGTGTTAGAAATTGTAATGATTTAGCAACTCGCTCAGGAGTTTTTAGAAGTCCTTCTCTGTTTGGATCTTCACCTATGTTTTTTAAAATATCATCGTAATGAGATGCTATTTTTTCTGTAATTTCTTCTTTTGGCTCGAAATATTTCACGTTTTAAAATTTTAGCTCGTATAAATCTTAAAAAGGCTCTCTACCTCCATAGTATTCTACGAAATTATTTTCTGTTTCTACTAATTTTATTTTAGCTAGTTGTCCACCTGCCTTTGAAATTGGACCTTCGATTCTTTCCCAAATTTTAATTACTACATTTTCAGTTGAAGCTAAAATGCCTTCTAGAAATGGAACATCTAAATTTAAGTTTTTATGATCTAAAGGTTCAATTACTTCATCTTTAATGATATCACTTAAATCTTTGAGGTTGATAACAAATCCTGTTTCAGGATTAGGAATCCCTTTCACAGTTACAAAAATTGTAAAGTTGTGGCCGTGCCAGTTATGGTTGCTGCATTTACCAAATACAGCTATATTTTTCTCTTCAGACCAGTTTTCCTGCCATAATTTATGTGCAGCATTGAAATTTTCGCGTCTCGTTATGTATACTGTTTCCACTGATTTCTATTAATATATACAAATATAATAATTTGTTGTTAAATAGCCATAATAGAGATTTTAAAGGGTTAAAATTATTTTGAGGAACGCGTAACAGTTAAACCTTTCTCTCAAATAAGCCCGAAGGGCTTAAACATTACTATCAATTGGAGCATCCAATTGTGAAAGCAAACACACAATACCCAATCCTGAATGTGGTTAATTATGAATTAATCAATGATTCACTCGATTTAAAGGTTTATTTATGATAACTATAATCTAATAGGTTTTATTTGATTTAGAATGTTAAGTCCTACCGATAGTTATCGGTATTAATATTCTTCAATAATTGACAAAGTCAATCTTAATTAATTGCACCGATCCCATCCTTAATCTTAATGGTGAGGTAGATAGGAAGTGTATTTTTTTACCATTAAGGCATTAAGGACGAGCTGAGTGTAAAGGTATTTTATACCCAACATATTTATATTTTAACCCAAATTGAATAGGTATAATGCCGATATAGTATGAAAAAGTACTGATGAAATTTAGTCCTTATTGAATACATAATCGGTATTATTTTATTTAGAGTATTAAGTCCTACCGATAGCTATCGGTATTAATTCTCCTTAACAATTGACAAAGTCAATCTTAATTAATTGCACCATCCTTATCCTTAATTACTTAATTGTAAAAAAAGAGAACTTCTTATAAAAGAAGACACTCTTACAAGCTAGCTATTGTGTGATTTAGAGTAAGAGTATAAAAAATAAATATTTTTCTTGGAAATTAACACAGAATCTTAATGATGAGATTAATAGGTGGTGTATTTTTTACCATTTAGGCATTAAGGACGAGCTGATTGTAATAGCATTTTATACCTGACATATTTATATTTTATACCTGTCTGGAATTTTGCTGAAAGGATGTTTAACGCTTTCAGTTATTTGATATTCAGCAGTTTGATGATTCTAAAGGTTGTATCTTATGTTGATATATTACACACTTTCAGTTTGTGTTAAGGGAGAAGGTCTGAAGGGCATTAATTCATTAACGATGGGTTTAACCCATCGATAGTGATAACACAAACAACTAAGCTCTGAAGGAGCGCAATAAAATCTTTTTTGGTAAAGTTCCCGTTAGGCATATAATTTTATTTCATATCTCATTTATTAGAAGTGATCTGACAATAAAATAATAATCGAGCTCAGGTTATTATTTAATTTGGGTAAATTTTCGTCCAGAGACTAAATATCATTGTTTCTCGATGTATCTTTGCATCGAGATGGAAGAAAGATTAGATAAATTATTAGTTGAACTGGGGTTAGTTGCAACAAGGTCAGAAGCTGAAAAATTAATTTTAGAAGTAGGCGTAAATATAGATGGCAAGTTAATTACAAAGCCCGGAAAGAAGTTCTCTATTATCTCTAACATTAAGTTAGTTTCTAATCAGCAAGAATTTAGCTCTTTAAATGCTGTAAAGATTTCTAGCGCTATAAAAAAATGGAAGTTAGCGGTAGAAGGAGGTTCTTTTTTAGATATTTTTTCTGAAGAAGCAATAGCTAGTGAAGTCTTGTTGTTTTTAAATGCATCGAAGGTTTTTATAAACGAGCCTTCTAAAAATAGTTTTAAAAACATTCCTTTTTCAGAAAAAGTCGTTGACCTAACAGGAATTTTCCTAAGAGAAATCTCAATTAAAAATACAGGTAATTTATTAGACGGATGTGTTTTAAATGCTTCGGATGAATCTTTAATGAAATCTTTACCTTTTGTTCACCCACTGTTAAAGCAAAACGGATTTGTACTAGCAATTATTCGTCCAAAGGTAGAGGTTGAAAAATCGGCACTTAAAAACAATGGGAAAATTAGAAATTCTCTTGTTTATCCAGCAATGTTTGAACAAATAAAGTCAACTTCATTTATTAATAATTTAGATTTAATCGATTATATAAAATCTCCGATCATTGGAAAAGATGGAGAAGAAGAATTTATACTTTATTTGAGAAAGAAGTAGGTTTTGGGGTTGGGTGTTAGGTTTTAGTTTTTAGGTCGGTGTCAATATTAAACATTCACCATTAATCATTATTATTCAACGCAAGTACAAGGCGTTTCATATTCAAATTTTACCCAAGGCATAGTGTCTTTTAGATGCTTTATTAATTTAGGTCCATAAGTTACACCTCTAAGGTCTATTGTTTTTAGTTGCGTTAAATTAGAAAAACTTGACGGAAATGAAGTAATTGCAACACTCCATAAATCGAGGTGTTTTAAGTTTTTAAGTTGATCTATTTCTTCTGGTAATGTTTCGAATGTATTACGACTGAGTTGCAGTGTTTCTAATTGTTGTAGCTGAAAGATTACATTTGGAAAAGTATCTAATTTGTTTTTATCTAAATTTAATTTCTGTAATTGATGAAATCCTGAAAAATAGGAAGGAAGCGTTTTTAGATAGTTTTTACCTAAATTGATTTCTTTAATTGAAGTAAATTTCGCTAATTCAGTAGGGAGACTGTCTAATTTTAATTTCTCAAAACTAATAGCAAAAATGGTATCTGGAAAAGCATCTTTAGCTTCAATCCATTTATAAATTTGATAATTGCTGTTCTGACTAAAGAAAAGATTACTGATGAACAGGATTGATAAGAGAGCGGCATTTTTTTTCATCTTCTTGTAATTGGATTGTAAGTTCATCTATTGATTTGAATTTTTTTTCATCTCTTAGTTTTGAGATAAACGAGACTTGAATAGCTTCATTATAAATCTCATTATTGAAATCAAATAAGTTTACTTCTATTGTCTGGATGTGTTCATCTGAAACTGTCGGTCTATATCCAATATTAAGCATCCCATAATAGTTTTCGCCAGCTCTTAGTTTTACATTAACAAAATAGACACCATTATCTGGAATAATTTTAAGGTCACTGTTTACTTGAATGTTTGCTGTCGGGTAGCCAATTGTTCTTCCAAGCTTTTTCCCTTCAACAACTATTCCGTTAAGTTGAAAAGGATCGCCTAAGTATTCATTAGCTGTTTTGAGGTCTCCTTTTTCAATCGCTTTTCGAATACGTGTAGAACTGATATTAACTTCATTGATCTCTTCAGCTGTTATTTCAATAACGTCAAATGCGTATTTAGTTGAAACGGCCTTTAAAAATTCAATTCCACCTTCTCTGTTTTTCCCAAATTGATGATCATATCCGATAACTACTTTTTTTACGTTTAATTGATCAACTAAATATTTTTTCACAAAGTCTTCTGCAGAAAGATTCGAGAACTCATTTGTAAATGGTATAACTATTAAGTTATCTAGTCCGTATTCTTTAAGTTTTTCAAGTTTCTCTTCTTGGGTTTGGATTAATTTTAATCCATGATTCGTTGGATTTAAAACCATTCTAGGGTGAGGGTAAAAGGTAAACAAGACCGATTCTCCCTTTAATTTTTTTGCCTCTGTATTTAATTGTTGTATTATTTTTTGATGACCTACATGAACACCATCAAAAGTTCCAATTGTCAAAACCGGATTTTTGATAGTGGCTAGTTTGTTAAAATCATTGAAAATTTTCATGCTATTATTAATAGGTATAATTTGAGTCAAAATTAATGAAAAGAAAAGCAGAGCGACTATAATTTTATATAATTAATTTTAAAATTAATTGTAAATATCATTTTGTTGTGCTGAGTTTAAAAATAAAATTGATTCCAAGCTATCAGAATTATTTCTTTTTCACCATTAATGATTAAGGACGTTCTGTGTGTAAAGGCATTTTATACCCAACATATTTATATTTTAACCCAAAGTGTATAGGTATCATGCCGATATAGTATGAAAAAGGACTGATGAAATAAAGTCCTTGTTGAATACATAATCGGTATTATTTAATTTAGATGAATTTCCGTCCAGACACTAAATTAAATAACAGAAGGTTAAAAATGTCAGAATTTCCGCTTTTTGTGATTTTTAAATGAGTCCGTTCACTCATCACGAACTACACTTCAATAAATTCAGTCCACTTTTGTTAAGTAAAGTTAATTTATTTTTAATTATCGTTTGTTTTATGACATCTATTTTATCTATATTTACGGTCTTACAAGCGAATAATAGTTTAAAAAATAAACTGTACTTATGATTAAAAAAATTACATTACTGTTATTAAGTGTCTTTATTACAGCTGCTTATGGTTTTTCACAAGGTGGTTTAGGTACGTTGAAAGGTACCGTTGTAGATGCTGAATCTAAAGAGCCGATTTTTAATGCTGTCATTACTCTTTTTAAAGGAGAGGAAGTGAAAGCAAGAGCTAAAACCGATTTTGACGGTCAATTTATGATATCTTCTGTAGAGGTAGGTACTTATAATGTCGAGGTTCGAAATGACGCAGAGCAATACAATCCATCGATGATCGAAGGAGTTGTTATTTCTTCAGGTGGATATACTTTCTTAACTGAAAAAGACCAAATTGAGTTAGGAAAAAAGATAGACGAAATAGAAGTTGTAACTATTATTGGATACACAGTGCCGTTGATTAATAAAGACGGTGGAGCTTCTGGTGGAACTGTAGGAAGAGAGGATATTGGTAACATGTCTGTGCGTTCTGCTGCTGATGTTGCTGCTACTGTAGGTGGTGTTCAGGTTAGTGAAACAGGCGACATGAGTATACGTGGTTCGCGTTCAGATGCATCTTATTATTACATTGATGGTATTAAAGTAAGGGGTTCTAGTAGTTTACCTAAATCTGCTATTGAAGAGGTTTCAGTTATTACTGGTGGAGTTCCTGCAAATTATGGGGATGTTACCGGTGGTATTGTTTCTATTACAACTAGAGGTCCTTCGGAAGTTTATTTTGGAAGTGTAGAGGCTGTGTCTTCAGGTATTTATCTTAAAGGAAAAGATGAGAATGGTTACGATGGTAAAGTATTTGGTTTAGATAAATATGGTTACAACCTATTTGAAGGAATGATTTCTGGTCCTTTATTAATGAAGAAAGATGCTAATGGAGAAAAAACAATTCCTTTATTAGGATTTTTAGCTTCTGTAAATTACACGGATCAGTTAGATGCGCGACCATTAGCAGGAGGAGCTTATAGAATTAAAAAAGATGTTAGAGAGGAATTAATTAGAAATCCTTTAAGTCCAAATGCTTCAGGTAATGGAACTTATAATAATTCTAACTTATTACGCCAAGATGATTTTGAATTGGTTGATTGGAGAATGAATGCTAGAAATAGAAATTTTTCAGGGCAATTTAAAATTGATGTTAAAACTGGTCCAAATTTAAATTTATCGTTTGGAGGTTCTATGAATTATTCTACAGGAAATCAATATTCAAGACAAAACTCCTTATTGAATTTCTCTAATTTTGGAGTTAGTAACAGTTTAGACTGGAGGGTTTTTGGTCGTTTAACACAACGTTTCAATAATGATAAAATAGGAAGTAGTTCAAAGATAAGCAGTGCTTATTATACCTTAATGGTTGATTATTCTCAATCGTATAGAAGTAATTATGATCCTAACCATAAATTTAACCTGTTCAACTATGGGCATGTTGGTAACTACGATATTACTAGAACGCCTTCATATATTACAGATGAATCAGGTAATAGAGTGCAAGATGGAACAAGAGAAGTAGAAGTTGCTTTTACTCCTTCTAATATAAATTCTACATTAGCTGCCATTACTAGCCAGTATTATTCAATATTTAATGGAAATCCTACAGGTAATTTTGAGAATTTAAATCAAATTGTTCAAGGTAATGCATTGAGAAATGGTGATCAGCCAAATAGTGTGTATGATGTTTGGACAAATATAGGTTCTCCATACAATTCTTTTGGGAAGTTTCAAAATAACCAATTTCGTTTTTCAGGATCAGGATCAGTTAATATAAGTGATCACGCATTAACTATCGGTTTTGAGTATGAGCAAAGAGTCGATAGAGGTTGGTCATCAGGAACGACAACGAATGGAAATACTAATGGTCCACGAGAATTATGGAATACTGCACGTTTGTTAGCAAATTCACACATTAAAGAATTAGACAAAACAGATTCTACTTATGTAAATAATGGTTTTAACTATACAGTGGATTATGCACAATTAAATACTGGTTTTGCTTATACATCTGGTACGGGTAATTTTGGAGGAGCTAAAGAACAAGATCAGCAATCTTTCTTTGATTATAATTTAAGAAAAGAATTAGGTTTAAATCCTGCTGGTACAGAATTCTTACAGGTTGATGCGTATGACCCTTCTACTTTTTCATTGGATATGTTCTCACCAGATGAGTTATTAAATCAAGGAAATTCTTTTGTAGATTATTATGGTTATGACCATACAGGTAAGAAAGTTAAAGGAAAAACAGACATTAATGATTACTTTACCAAATTTGATAAAAGTGGTAATTATGAACGTTTTGTAGGTGCTTTTCAACCAATTTATATGTCAGGTTATATAATGGATAAATTTGCTTTTAATGATTTAATTTTTAACGTTGGTGTAAGGGTTGATGTTTTTAACGCTAATCAACCAGTATTAAAAGATCCTTATTTAGCTTATGAAGCAAGAACTGTTTCTGAAGCGAAAGCATTATTAGCTACAAACCCAAGTTTAACTTGGTTGGAAAACATGCCGAGTTCAGTTGGTGACGATTATGTTGTTTATGTAAACGATGTTAACAATCCATCTGCAGTGAATGGATTTAGAAATGGAACTGTTTGGTATGATGCAAATGGAGTTGAGGTTTCTACCCCAACTTTAATTGAAGGTTCAGGAGGTATTGCTCCTTATTTAATTGACCCTTCTTTAGATACTCCATCTCCATCAGCTTTCGAAAACTATAAACCACAAGTAAATGTAATGCCTCGTATTGCTTTTTCATTCCCAATATCGGATGAAGCTTTATTTTTCGCGCATTATGACATCTTAACGAAGAGGCCAACTTCAAATGCTCGTTTCAATCCTTTCGATTACCAATTTATGAGAACTAGAAGTGCTATTATTGATAATCCTAATTTGAAACCTGAAACTACAATCGATTACGAAATTGGTTTCCAACAAGTTTTAACAAAATCTTCTTCATTGAAAATTTCAGCATTTTACCGTGAACAAAGAAATAATGTTCAATTGATGAATGTATTTAATGCTTATCCAGCAACTTACAAAACATACGGAAACAGAGATTTTGGTACGATCAAGGGTACAACTGTATCTTATGATATGAGAAGAACAGGGAATTTAAGAATGACATTAGCATATACTTTACAGTTCGCTAATGGTACAGGTTCTGATGCGAATTCTTCTTTAGGATTAATTAATGCTGGTTTACCAAATTTACGTACGATCTTTCCTTATACAAATGATACACGTCACACATTTGCTTTGATGTTAGATTATAGATATGGTTCTGGTAAAAATTACAATGGTCCAGTAATCAATGACTTTAAGGTTTTAGAAAATACAGGTTTAAATGTTGTTTCAAATATTTATTCTGGTTCTCCTTATTCTGCTCAAAACTTCATTACGAATGAAGGAGCTTTTAATCCTGCAAATGCTGGTTTAAATGGAACTACAAATGGTTCAAGGCTACCATGGTCTTACCGTTTAGATCTTCAATTTGATAGAACATTTGAATTAGTATTCAATGAAGGTAAAGAAGGTAAGAAACCTAAGGAAACATCTTTAAATGTTTATGTAAGGGTTACAAATATCTTAAACCAACGAAATTTACTAAATGTTTATAGAGCTACTGGTAACTGGAATGATGATGGTTATTTAGCTGCTGCTGCAAGTCAAACTTCTATTCAGAATCAATTAGATGAGCAGTCCTTTATAGATTATTATACAATGAAGGTTCAAAACCAGTATAACATTAGTGCGCCAAGAACAATTCGTTTAGGTGTTAAATTTGATTTTTAATTCATTATAGCAAATAAGAATTATGAGAAAGCAATTTTTAGTAGTAACATTAGGATTAACCATGCTATGGTCAAATAGCGTACTTTCTTACTACGGAGAAAAAGATTTAGAGAATAAAAACAAATCAATTAAGGTTGATCAAAATAAAGCAGCAAGTTGTTCACCTGCTACTGCTAAGTTGTTTTTAGAATTTAATGACGTAAGGGCATTAATTGAGAATGGTGGTTCAATGTTTCAGGATAGGGCTGCTGGAGTATCATCTTATGAGATTCCTAAAGTTTCTGATGGTGGAACAAAGCATTTTGCGATTTTTGCTGGTGCACTTTGGATGGGTGGTACTGATGTAAATGGTCAGTTAAAATTAGCTGCTATTCGTTTCAGGCAAGGTAATGATTTTTGGGCTGGTCCATTATCGGTAACTCCTGGTTCTGGTAATTTTTCACCTTTAGTCCCTCAAATTGATGGAACTGTTAAAGATTATGGTGAAGCTACTATTACCCCTCAACAATGTTTAGCTTATGATAAATTTTATACTATTCGTAAAGCGGAAGTTATTGCATTTAATTCTTGGTTCGAATGTAATAATCAAGGTAAAGAAGGTGTTCCTGTATTAGATCCTACTTCTTGTACTGATGTTGAATCTCCTTCAAATGATATTTTAAATCGTATTGAAAATTGGCCTGCACACGGTGATGTGAATTTTGGTCAAGATTATTATTTAGCACCTTTCTATGATAGAAATCAGGATGGTAATTACAATGCATTATTTGATGGTGATTACCCTTGGTATGATGATATTTTAGGAAGAGAT
>Ga0105052_10006414_pt1 | contig 11939 bp, 7 predicted proteins | sample FRY03_FD_78094 | JGI IMG/M metagenome (GOLD analysis project Ga0105052, IMG submission 78094) | Freshwater microbial communities from Lake Fryxell liftoff mats and glacier meltwater in Antarctica - FRY-03 | ecosystem: Environmental > Aquatic > Freshwater > Ice > Glacier meltwater ... | reverse complement strand
TGGCCTAACTCACTGTCCTGGCCTAACTCACTGTCCTGGCCTAACTCACTGTCCTGGCCTAACTCACTGTCCTGGCCTAACTCACTGTCCTGGCCTAACTCACTGTCCTGGCTGAACTTACTGTTCTGGCCGAACTTACTGTGACGTCTCTGGATCCTGTACCTCAGGCCCTTCACGACCTGGGGCCCCTGCGGAGCGAAATTCACCCGCGGAGCCAAATTCACCTGCGGAGCCAAATTCACCTGCGGAGTCCACCGTTTCAAACGCAGCACCGAAAGTGGCGGCAAAAGCCGAGGCACTACCTAGGGCTGCGGTTGTGAAAATCAGCGGATACAGACGTTCATGATACCATAGCTTGGCGAAGTAAAAACCGATTGGCCAGGACATTCCTAACTGTTTTTGCTCAACTCGGAGGCATAAAAACTGGCAACCTTGTCGCACTCGTGCAGCGATCGCCAGCAAATCAGCGGGTACGGGCCCGTTTCCGACTTGGGCAGCGGTGGTTTTGTCGGCTTTTGTCGGAGGCAAATCTTCGGGTCGATTCGCGTTTGCCCGGGCACCATTTTTGCCGGCTGCAGCCTGCTTAGGCGTTACCTTCGCCAGATATGTCCCGTAGGTTGCGATTGATTCCACGGCCAAAGCAGATTCTTCGATTGAACTGGAAAAATCTTCAAATTCCGGCCAAACCTGCTTCTGGTACGCGTAAACACTGTCGCCGCCGCCCCAACCTCCGTCGGGGTTTTGGTTACTGCACAGCCACTCAACCCCAAGTTTGACTTGGTGTTGCGATTGAACCAAAAGTTGCTTGCATTTACTGGAAATGGGTGCACCAGCGTCGATCTTAGTCTGCAAAAAGCGACCCACCGCGATCAAGCCTAAGACCACTTTGGCGGTACCGTAGACTGGATTTTCATCGTCTTTCAAATCTTGGTTCCCAAACCAGAGTGGAAGCCAACTTCCGTCACTTCGTTGGTAACGTCCCACATAGCGAATCGCCTTGCCCAAGCTACGGTCGATCCGACGTTGTAATTCAATTCCCAGGTGGTCATACCAAGCCACCATCGCACGAAGTGCATGGGCGGTCAGGTCAACACCGCTTCGATCGAACGGCAGTTTCCCCCAGCCTCGGCAAAACGTGGGCCAGCCCCCATCACGATTTTGCAGATCCAATAGCCAGACGATTCCGGCCGCTGCTTTACGATCGATTTCGGTCGACGATGGTTGCAGTCGTTTTTCAGATGCCAACCGCCTGGCAAGCGTTAATGCTAAAAGCGCGCCTGGAGTGTCGTCGGCATCGGGCACACTTCCGGTCAAAGGGGTCCAACCCCAGCCACCGGGTGCTGCTCCCGTGAATGGATGCGGTTGATCATATTGGCACGCCATCAACCAGTCCCAAAGTTCCTGGTCCAACGATTGGATCGCTGTTTTGCTTTGCTCGCTGGGTGCGGCGTCAATTGCGTTAATGGAAAGTGTCGTCACCCAAGTCGCCAGATTGGTATCAATGGGCCAGCTGCCGTTGGGCAAGACGTTCTGAACTAAAAAGCGAATGGCGTTCTGGGTTACCGGATGATCTGCTCGGTTGGTGGCCGCAAGACTCATTGAAACGAAACTGGTCAGAGGTGCCGCTTCCAAATAGCCACCACTCGCCGGCTGCATTCGTAGCAGCACATTCATGGTCGGTTGCACCGCCGCCTGTCGTAACCAACGTAGCGGGTAGATCGGCGGTTGATTAAAGAATTTGGCCTGCCCTATCGCCACCAGTGCCGGCACCGCATAGCTAACCACCGGCATTTGCACGAAACGATAAAAACGCTGAGGCACCCAAGCGGCTTCAAACGGTAACGCAGAGACTTCTTTCCAGTCGACGATTCCAGCCAATGCCGCATTGGTCAAAATGGGAATGACGAACGTCTTATCAGTCCCGTAGCGTTTGCGAAGCGCTGGGATTCCGCCCCAAGCGGCGATGATCGACTTCGCTTTCTGAATCGCAGCATCGATTCGTCGCAAAGTTTCTGGCGTTACTTGCAATTCGCCAGTTGGATTTTGACCTTCGGAATCGGACGCCTTCTTTGGGGAAACCCCGGTGGCTGCAGGACCGCTGTCTGCCACCGGTGTCGGGGCGTTGGGGTCTTGGCAAGATTGGCCGTCATCTTCGCAAGATGGCAGGCCGCTGACCAAATGCAAAGCAGCCCAACCCAGGTAAGTTGTGGCGATATTCGAATAGCTTTTATCGGTGTCACCCCAGCCGCCATCTTCGTTTTGAACCGAAAGAAGAAAGTTGGCACCTTGCAGAATCAACGATCGAATTTCAAGCCTTGAGAAGCTTGACCCGGCGGGAAAGTTCTTAAAGTACAGCGTCAACGCGCTTACCGCCGTCGCTGTCGATAATGCGCTGGTGGACAATTCCCCAACCCAATGACCTTGCGGGCCACGCTGTTCCAAAAGCTGCTGGGTACATTGTTGGTGCGAGGCAACAATTCGATCGATCAAAACATTGGACTCCCGTTGGATCTGGCTAACCGATTCATTTTTTCAGGCCATGATTGGGTTCATGTCCGTTGACACGGGTGAACACCGTTCAACGGATGCCAGTATGCCGTTCAACCGCGGTTAGGGTTTAGGACGGACACTCTTGACGTGTGATTGCGAACTTGGCATCCCAAGATATTAACGTTCGGGACTGACAAACGTTACCGTGACAGCGGTTCCACCGGTAGGCCTATTACAGATTTGTATTTCCCCGTCATGCCATTGCACAACCGATTTGCAGATACTTAATCCCAGCCCGTTTCCGCGCCGGTCGGTCCGTTGCCGTGAGGGTTCTATTTGGTAAAATCGTTCGAAGACTCGACACAATAGTTCTTTGGGGATGCCTGAACCCGAGTCCAACACACTGAGAGCGATTTGGTTGTGGCTTTGGGTTAGCACAATGTCAACCGCTCCGCCGCGAGGTGTAAATTTTAGCGAATTATCCAACAGGTTGTTAACCACCTGATGCAGTTTTAAACTGTCGCCCGCGATGACGATATTCGCTTGCAAGTTGGTCTTTAAGGAAATGCCTTCTTCTTCGGCAATGCCGCGAAAAAAATCCACGCTCTGTTGCACCACTTCGGACAAACAAACCGGCGACTTCTGCCTGTCCACGCCGGAGATGTCTGTTTCAGCCAGTTGCAGCAATTGGTTGACTAGGTGGCGTAGATGTTCACATTGTTCGCTTACGGTTTCCAATTCTTCGCGGTACTCTTGATTGGTTCTTTCTTTGTCCAAAGTTACTTCGACACTGGTTTGAATCGCCGTCAGGGGCGAACGTAATTCGTGAGCAGCGTTAGCAATGAATTCACGATGTATTCGCAAATAGTTTGAAATTTGATCCACAAAGGAATTGATTTCCGTCGAGATTTGATCCAATTCGTCGCCCGTACCTCGAATGGCCAATCGAGTTTTCAGATTTTCAGGATCTAAAGACCGAGTCGTTTCGATAATCTCACGAACCGGTTGGGTCGCATTTCTTGCCAGGACAAAGCCGCCGATTGGCGCTACGAAAATTAGAACCGCTCCGATCGCGAAAACAATTTTGGAGAGGTTCCAAACATCGTTTTCAATAAAGCTAAGCGGTGTACCAAATGTGATTTGGAAATCAATTTGGTCGGATGGATGTACCGTATGCTCGACCCAAAGAAAGTCGGAAGACCTCTGGAAGAAAAACTTGTCTTCACCGTTGGTTTGCCTGTTGGTTTGACCGTTAGTTTGCCTGCTGGACAGTGCTTTGGCGTCGGGGAATGCTGTGCTGGTCCAAATCGCCTGGCCGTTTGCGTCTTGCAAACGAGCGAACCAACCGTGGCGTTGGTGTCCAGCGATCTTCCGTTGAAATTCGGCCTTGATGGCTTCGGTGTCAGGCGATAATTCGATGACGGCCATTTCCAGTTCCGTCGCTTCTTCTCGCAGCAAGACTTTGGTTTCTGTTTCCAAAGTCCATCGCATGCCTTCACGCACCGCCAGCAAGGCAAGCAAAGAAGCCAGCAACAAAACTACCGTGTTCCAGACCGTCAGTCGAAAACGCAGGGTATGAGTGATCGGTTTGGCCATCGGCGAGTGGTTGTGCACGTAAAGTGAATGGGAAAGCAGCAACGACGGAGCAACCGTTTTTGGACGGCCCAAAGATTATGCCTGCCATCGCCGTCATGCATTTGCAATAAAGCATTGTAAATGCAACGCATCTTTTGGAACATTGTAGCAGCAGGCACGCTGCGGCCAGCCGTCCGCCAAGAAAAAACGTGTCTGTTTTGGTCGCCTTCCCTTGGTTGATCCAGACAAGTCCTTATCGATGGGCTTTCGCTGCTGGGTTGCAACGCAAACGGGCGATGGGTTGGAGTTAACGCTGGACTTGTGGGGACTGGGGCTCTTGGAAAATGGGACTTGTGGAAAATGGGACTTGTGGAAAATGAGACTTGTGGAAAATGAGAGTTTGCGAAGCTGCGACGATTGGATATCGGTTCTAGTTTGAACTTTGGGTGTTGGAATTGACTTTGTGGATCGAATAACCTCGCCCACGAACCGTTTCGATACACGAATGGCCGGTGTCTTTGTCCAGCTTTCGTCTGAGGCGGGCGATATGAACTTCAATTACGTTGGTGGGACCATCCCATTCAAAGCCCCAAACGTGTTCGCACAGCATTTTTCTGGTCACCACTTGCCCGGCGTGTCGCAACAAGAGTTCCATGATCGAGAATTCGGTTGGCGTGAGTTCAATTTCTTTGTCACCCAAGAGAACTCGATGGATCGAGAGATCTAATTCCACGTTCCCCGACTTCAGAGTTGCCGAAGGTCGCGTGGTGGTGCGGCGGCAAACGGCCTCGATTCGAGCTCGTAGTTCCACAAAAGCAAACGGTTTGACCAGGTAATCGTCGGCACCCAGTTGCAGCCCTTCCACTCGATCGTCGATCGACCCTTTGGCGGTAAGGACTACTACGGGCGTCTGGATGCCTAATTGCCTGAGGGTTCGCAGGACTTCAAGTCCCGACAGTCCGGGCAACATCAGGTCCAATACGATCACGTCGGCTTGCTGATTCTGTGCGTGTTCCAGACCCACGGTGCCGGACATTGCCCATTGAACGAAGAAGCCCGCTTCTTCGAAGCCTTGCACCAGAGACTTTCCGATCGTTCGATCATCTTCAATGACCAAAACCGCCATTTTCTTTAAGTTCGCATCACTTGCCTGAGATTGTGTAGGCATTGGGTGAACCTGTTCTTGCGTGTTTGAAATGGGGCATTGCCAACGTGGGGAGTTTGCCAATTTTTTGGGTATTACGGACTTTCAATTGTACGCATTTGCTTGCCAGTTGACGCAACCAAAATTGCCCCAAGGGCTTACCTTACGACATTGTAAGCAAACAAACCTATTCTCTTAATGTCAATGGTCGATCTAAGATTGAAGTGTCGGGCAGAAGTAATGTCACACTTGAATTCACTGTTCTTGGGTAGATCGAAAGTCACCATGAAAAGCATTTCGGATACCGTTGAAGGTTTGGTTTCTGATAGTTCGGGCGTTGGAACTAGCCAATCTGGATTTATTGACGCAAAGCAAATCGATCATGCGGTGAAACACGCGGCCCATTTATTGCCCTCGCAGGGCCCAATTACGGCATTTGTTCACCACAACACGTTGCATGCGCTGGAGGACCTAAAATTTGGCGAGGCGGTCAAAAAAGGGGCGAAACTATTTGGGTGTCACCCGTATCTGACTGAAGCCCAGTATCGCGAGAAACTTTCGGTCGGACGGATTCGGTCGGAAGACCTTGAAGCGGTGTTGTTTGACCATCTTGGCGCCCATGCCGATGTCTTGCTAGGCGTCTTGGGCACTCGTTTGACACTTCAGAAGACCATCTTAGAGTATCCACTTCATGATGGTCCCGAGGTAGATTTGCGTTGGGTGATTGCCGATTCGAATGCCTTATTCACGTTTCGCGCTGACACTCCAGAGTCGTGCCGCAAGAAGTTTATCTCGGAAACTCGCCAGTGGGTCATGCGGGATTTTCCAAAGGACGCTCAGCAAAGTGGCCAACAAACAGACAAGGCTCAGCGTTTATCTTCCGAAATACAGACGGCTGTTCAGCAAACCATGACGCTGTTTCCAGGGCGGATAGAATCTTGGAGCGATCGGACATGGGAAGCGTTTGGCTTGCATTTGCAATGGCGAATCTGTGAAGTAGGTGTTTCGTTTTGCAGTGGAAAGCCAGTCCAAGACTGGGTTCCCTATCGTCGTGTGCGCGACCTGCTTCTGCAACTCACCGGTGAAGACAGTGACGAACTGGTGCATCCTTTGTTGATCCAGTTCTCTGCCATGTTTTTAGACCAGGGCTTTAGCCATTGGGAGTTGCCCAATCGTGATTTGGGTTTCTTCGAATCCTTTTTGGAGATGTTTGCTCAGAAGTCGTTCCTAGGCGATCCCTGGAGACGCGGACTGTCGCAACACTTGATGCGATTGCGAGGTCAAAACGTGACAGCGATGGAGTGCATCCAGCAATCGTTGCAGTCTTTCGGAGTATCTGCCGATGAAGTCGATTCATTTGTCGAACAAAAGTTGCTGGCCTTGCGCGGCTTTGCCGGCATGATCTGGCAGTTGGAGGATCAGGGTAATCGCGTATTAAAGCCAATGCCCAAAGGAAGTTTGCTTGGTTTCTTGGCGGTGCGTTTGTTGTTGGAACAATATGCCGTCAGTTTCTTGGCCAAACGCGAATTAAATTATGCGGAGAAGCTTGCGGGTTTACGTTCGTTTTGTCTGCTTGAAATCGGTCGCACCGAAAAACCCAGTTCATTCGCAGAACGTAATGCGTTTCGAGTGTTTGAGATTTCGCAAATCTTGGGGTGGAGCCCCAAGTTGATGGGACGTTTGTCACAAGGTCAGTGGCAAGTTCTAGTTAAGGAAATCAATGCCTTTTGCGGGGTTCAACGGCGACAAATTTATCACTTGGCGTTTGAACGGAAGTACCGTGGGCAGGCCCTGGATGCGATCGCTTTGCACAGCAAGCGATTAAACCAGTTACGGGCAAAGTCCGAAAGCAGTGTCGCTTCGGAGAAGAATTTGAAGGGATTAGCCGGCAGTAAAAAACAAGATGGGCAGTCGGAGGCGGTTGCTGGTAAGTCCACGTCGACTTTCCAAATTATCTGTTGCATTGACGATCGCGAAGAATCGTTCCGTCGATACTTGGAAGAAATTGATCCCAGTTGTGAGACCTATGGGGCTGCTGGCTTCTTCGCGGTTGTGATGTATTTTCGTGGCGCTTCGGATGCTTTCTACTCTCCGCTTTGTCCGGCTGTTGTTACCCCAACGCACTATGTTCGGGAAACCGCAGGCACGCCGTTCCAAAAAACTGCGACTCGGCGAAGTCGCCAGCGACGTGCGATTGGTACGGTGACCCAGAAAGTTCATGTGGGCAGTCGAACGTTTGCAGGTGGCTGGTTTGGAACGGTTGCGTTGGGAACTTTGGCGACATTTCCATTGGTCGCCCGAGTGTTGTTTCCGCGTGCGACTGCGAAACTTCGCGACTACTTTGGTGGTTTCGTCAGCCCGCCCGAAGTTACTCAAGTTGAATACGAACGCACCGTAGATCCGCCGTCGGATGCGGAAGATCATTTAGGTTATTCCGTTTCTGAAATGGCCGGCATCGTTCAGCGTCTGCTAGAAGATATTAGTTTGACCAAGCGACTCTCGCGGTTAGTCATTCTATGCGGCCATGGTAGTTCCAGTTTGAACAACCCTCATGAATCCGCGTACAACTGTGGTGCGTGCGCCGGTGGGCGTGGCGGTCCGAACGCCCGAGTGTTTTCAAGAATGGCAAACGATCCCAGGGTGCGACGCGAATTAGCAACACGAGGGATTGTGATTCCTGATGACACCGTATTTGTTGGCGGTTATCACAACACCTGCGACGATAATGTCACATTCTACGAACTGGAATTGTTGCCCACCACTCATCGCAAAGATTTTCAGCATGCGTGGGATGTGATTCACCAGGCTCGTTGCGAAAACGCCTTGGAACGTTGTCGTCGATTCAATTCCGCTTCGCTGACAATGACGCCGGTGGAGGCGTTGCAGCATGTCGAAGCCCGCAGTGAAGACTTGTCACAGGCTAGACCAGAATACAATCATGCGACCAATGCATTGTGTTTTGTGGGTCGGCGTCAATGGTCACGCGGATTGTACTTGGATCGTCGATCCTTCTTGCAAACTTATGATCCCACCAAAGATGATGAAGTTGGAACCATTCTGAATCGAATTCTTCAGGCCGTGATCCCGGTTTGTGCCGGTATCAACTTGGAGTACTACTTTTCGTGCGTGGACCATGTTGGTTACGGGGCTGGTAATAAGTTGCCACACAATATTGTGTCATTGTTGGGCGTAATGGACGGTGCGGCCAGCGATCTGCGACCGGGTCTGTATCGACAAATGACCGAAATTCACGAACCCATGCGCATCCTGTTTGTGATCGAAACCAAGCCGGAAATCATGCAACGAGTGATCGATCAAAATCCAGGGATCGCACTGTTGGTCAAGGGGCAATGGGTGCAGTTGGCTGTATTTAATCAGGAAGAAGCGACCGTCAAGTTGTACCAGGATGGCGAATTTTTGCCCTACGAACTTCAGTCAGACTACTTGGACGTTGCGTCTTCATCGTCTGATTGGTATCGCGGTTGGCGAGACCATTTGAAGTTTGCCAGTATCGGGAAGAACTTTGCAGATTTTGAAAAGTATGCAGGCAACACTCGCGACCGAAGGGACTTTTAGTTACCGATGACCGAAGAACTATTTTTTCACATTTGTGGTGTGGTTGTGGTGGCTAGTCCATTGCTATTGATTGCCATACTTGGAATTCCCCCGTTGATTGGACGTCCGCTTAGCGAAGGCACCATAAATCGCTTTACCTATGCGGCCGTAAATTTTGGCTTGCTGGCTGCGTCACTAATTTTAATTGGAATGCTGGTCACGGGTAGGCGCCATGTGCCAATTGAACTGGGGCATTGGATTGAGTTGGAAGAGTTGCATTTTCACTTTCACTTGAAATTTGTATTTGACCGGTTAAGTGTCCCGTTTGTGATTTTGACGTTTCTACTGTGCGGAACCATTGGGGCGTTCACCAGTCGATACTTGCATCGCGAATCGGGTTACTCTCGATTCTACATTGCCTACGCACTGTTCATGTTTGGCATGATCGCGGCAACGTTGGCAGGTACGATCGAAGTCCTGTTTTTTGGTTGGGAATTGGTCGGGTTGTCTTCGGCCTTGTTGATCGCGTTTTTTCACGAACGCCGAAGTCCCGTCCAAAACGGTTTGCGGGCTTGGTGCATTTATCGTATTGCAGATGCAGCGTTTTTGATTGCTGCGATTTGGATGCACCACTTGGCTGGTGAAGGAGATTTTGACGTCCTGATGGGGCGTGGAGCGTGGCCCGATGGTAAAGCGACGATTGCGATTGCCCAGGCGATTCCGGTGGGTTTGCTGCTGATTATTGCCGCCGCGGGTAAGTCGGCGTTGGTTCCGTTTTCGGGTTGGTTGCCGCGAGCGATGGAGGGTCCAACAAGTTCAAGTGCGATTTTCTACGGAGCGTTGTCGGTTCATTTGGGTGCATTTTTACTGCTGAGAATTAGTCCGCTGTTGGAACTTAGCTTGTGGTTGTCTGGCACGGTTGTTGTGCTGGGGTTGGCCACTGCATTGTTTGCGTCGTTTGCTGGACGAGTGCAAGCGGATGTGAAAACCGCTTTGGCATTCGCTTCCTTGACTCAGGTCGGCATCATCGTGGCTGAAATCGGTTTAGGATTTCGATACATCGCCCTGATTCACATCTTGGGACACGCCGCGGTTCGGACACTGCAATTGTTACGAGCCCCAACGTTGTTGCATGATTACAAGGTGCTGGAAGATGCGATCGGTGGACATATGCACGAATCTCCTTCGGCAATTAGTCGAGTCATTCCCGAGCGATGGAAGCGAAGGTGGTACTTGTTCTTTCTGGAGCGAGGTTACCTGGATTCGATTTTAGATCAGGTGTTTGTGCGACCGTTCGTAGTAAGTTTTAAGGCATTTGACCGTTGGGAACGTCGCTTCACCGATTTTCTTTCGGGCGATAAACTGGAAGAAACAGAAGAAGTTCAAACTCGCAGTGAAGTCGTTGAGGAACTGAAATACTAACATGACAGAACTACAATTACCTTGGCTTGAAATGGCCTTAGTTTTACCGCTGCTAGGAGCATTGTTGGCTGCTTTTTCACGAAGTGCCGACAAGACTCGTTTGATCGCGATCGTTTCCTCTGGTCTGTCGCTACTGTTTTCGCTGGGCGCTTGGCAAGATTTTAGTTCGATGTCTGTCTTTGAGGCACACGATCATTGGGACATCATCACTTCTTGGCTGGGGCCAGACGCCCTTGTGATTGACGAATTGAATGCCCCGTTGTTGCCGCTGGTTTCGCTGATGTTCTTTTTGACATCCTTATCCACCCTGAAGACAAAGGTGAAACGATTCCCATTCGCGTTAAATTTGGTGCTTGAATTTCTGGTGTTGGCTACCTTAGCTTGTCGCCAGCCTTGGGGAATCATTCTACTCATTGCGTTGCAATGTATCCCGGTCTATTTGGAATTGGTGCAGCGTGGCAAATCGACCCGAATTTTTGTGATTCATATGGGACTGTCGACTGTGATGTTGGCGGCCGGTTGGGCGATGATCGATGCCGAAGGTGTGCGAGAAAGTCATTCGGCGTTTGCCATTGGCTTGATCACCGTGGCAGTCTTGATTCGCAGTGGATGCGTTCCGGTTCACTGTTGGCTCACCGACCTGTTTGAGAAAGCCACCCTGGGAACGGCGATGTTGTATGTAACGCCAATGATTGGTGCGTACGCAGCGGTGCGAATGGTCTTGCCGGTAGCACCCGATTGGGCCTTGCGAGTGATCGCCTTGGTTTCGCTGTTTACTTCGGTTTACGCGGCGGGTATGGCGTTGGTTCAGACTGAAACGCGGCGATTTTTTTGCTACCTACTTTTAAGCAACATGTCACTGGTCCTGGTCGGTTTGGAAATTGTCAGTGCGATTGGACTGACGGGTGCTCTTTGTGCTTGGCTTAGCGTGGGTCTAACGCTGACAGGTTTTGGTTTGACATTGCGGGCTATTGAATCGCGGCAAGGGCGATTGTCACTACGCGATTTCCACGGACTGTATAACTCGATGCCGCTTCTGGGAACATTCTTCCTGATAACCGGCTTGGCCAGTGTTGGCTTTCCTGGAACTGTGGGATTTGTGGGTATCGAATTGTTAGTTGAAGGTGCGACCAATGTTTATCCAGCGGTAGGCATCTTTGTTGTGATTGCCACGGCGCTTAATGGCATTGCCGTAATGCACACCTATTTTCGACTGTTTACAGGAACCGAGCACACGTCGACCTTTTCCTTGGGTGCGCGATTGCCTGAACGAATTTCAGTTCTGATCTTAACCGTATTGATCATCGGTGGTGGATTGATTCCGCAACCGGGTGTCGCGTCTCGTTACCATGCTGCCAAAGAAATAATGCTGCGACGTCGCGGTGTGCAGGCGGATCATGATGGTGTCCCAGTCCATGCGTCGTTACCTGAAACAAACGATAAAGCATCCTTGAATTCAATTGAAAAGCGAAAAGAAAATGAATGAAAAGGTTGATGCGTCGAAGTCCCAGAGGATGGAAACGCTAGAAAAGCCCATCGGCAATCTGCAGGGCGCGATCAAGTACTTTCGGTACGATTTCCTCTCGGGTTTGTTGGTTTTTCTAATTGCGTTGCCCTTGTGTTTGGGGATTTCCCTGGCCAGCGGTTTCCCGGCGATTGCGGGAGTGTTCACTGCTATCGTGGGTGCCGTGCTGACGACATTCAATAGCAACTCTGAATTGACAATTAAGGGGCCGGCCGCTTGAATGATCGT
>Ga0105052_10006412_pt1 | contig 11944 bp, 13 predicted proteins | sample FRY03_FD_78094 | JGI IMG/M metagenome (GOLD analysis project Ga0105052, IMG submission 78094) | Freshwater microbial communities from Lake Fryxell liftoff mats and glacier meltwater in Antarctica - FRY-03 | ecosystem: Environmental > Aquatic > Freshwater > Ice > Glacier meltwater ... | reverse complement strand
GGTTGAGCGCCGCGTCAAGCACGAGCTGTACGGCAAAATCGTATCGCTGTCGAGCAAGTACCACGCCCATGACGAAAAGGGCGAGTACAAGACCGGCGACATGATTGAAATCACCGAAAGCCGCCCGATCTCCAAGACCAAAAATTGGGTGGTGACTCGGTTAGTCGAAAAAGCGGCTATCGTCTAATTCCAGCTCGCATTGAAATCGATAACTGCGTTGCTTCGCCTTGCCGTGCTATAGCACTGTCTGCGGCTTTGCGCCTTGTTCTCGCTTCCGATGCAAACTGGAATGTACACTGGTCTAAGGTATTAAAAACGGCTCACAGTGTGGGCCTTTTTTGTTTTAAAGCCCTGCTACGGCAAGGTTGCTGGGCGTGGTTAAAAATAGCAGTGTTTACTGTTTAACTTCATACACACTACATCGAGCACCCCCATGATTAAAGTCGGCGACACCCTTCCTGCAACCACCTTGAAGGAATTCTTAGAAGTCGAAGGCAATGGCTGCAGCATTGGCCCCAATGCAGTTGACGTTGCTAAAGCTACTGCTGGCAAAACCATTGCCCTGTTTGCCGTGCCGGGTGCTTTCACGCCGACCTGCTCGGTCAAGCATGTGCCTGGCTATGTTGAAAGCTTTGCTGAACTCAAAGCCGCAGGTGTCGATGAAATCTGGTGTTTGAGCGTCAACGACGCATTCGTCATGGGTGCTTGGGCGCGCGATCAAAAAACTGGCGGTAAGGTTCGCATGTTGGCCGATGGTAGTGCTGACTTCGCCAAGGCCGTAGGCCTGACCATCGACCGGACCTCGGCCGGCATGGGCATTCGCAGCGTGCGCTATTCAATGCTGGTCAAGGATGGCAAGGTTGTCAACCTGAATGTTGAAGGCCCTGGCAAGTTTGAAGTCAGTGATGCGGCCACCCTGCTGGCGCAAGCCAAGGCCTGATCACGGACTACTAGGCCCGCATCTTCTGGCGGTGAGCGCACGCTATCAGGCCGCGAGGCTGACCAGGCCTGCAACCAATGCAGCGCAGATGCCCAGAACCACTACGGCACTGATTCTGGACAAGGCATCGTCGCGCGAACCGGGCACGGCCACTACCAGGTCTTTGTCGCCATGCAGCATGGCACTTACAAGATTGTGTTTGCGCCAGAGATAAAATATGATGACCGCGATGTGCAGCAGCACCAAAGCAAGGATGACCCACTTGCCGATGTTCTTGTGGTAGTTGGTTGCCAAACTCACGGTCGCGTTGGATACAAAGCGCGTCAGCGGCCCGGCAAAGGCGATGTCGTCGTCGCTGAACAAACCGCTGCCGACCTGCGCCAGCAGCACCGCCAGCATGGCAAACACCGAGCCCGCGCCCAGCGGGTTGTGGCCAACAGAATGCTCGGGCTTGCCGCGCCCCTTGAGGTAGGCGATGATGGTCTGCGGCGTATAGATAAAAGCGCCAAAGCGCGACCAACGTCCGCCCACCAGGCCCCAAACCAGCCGAAACAGCAGCAGCGTCATCACGATGTAGCCAGAGCGAAAGTGCCATACCATCGCGTTGCCCCCTATCGTCCCCGAAATCGCCGAGCCCAAAATCGCAAGCACCAGCGCCCAATGAAAGACCCGCGTGGGCAAATCCCAAACCCTGACTTTGCGCAGGCTGCTGCTGTCGTACATGGAGATTCCTGATGTGGTAATGGTTTGTTTTATAGCAGAGTGGGGTTATTGGGGTCAGACGCCAATTTCATTACGATGCAAAGCATCGCACCCGAAGGGCGTGCCAAGGGCACGATGAATTTGGACTCTGACCCCAAAAACCACTTGGCCCCGGCGCTGCAGTTGGTGCTTTCCCTCAAGCATTAGTTTCTGCGGAACTAATGCCAGGCCGCTAAACTCAAGCACCGTGGCGCTAGCACAATACGTTTGACATTGAGCCACGCCATAGGCCTGATTTTAAAAACAAACTCACTCACGAGGAAAAACATGAAAGCTCTTGCCTGCATCGTTCTGGCGGCTACCCTGGTCGCCATGGCTACTCCCGCATCCGCGCAATTTGCCAAGCCTGAAGATGCCATCAAATACCGCCAGAGTGCGCTGTCCGTCATGGGCACGCACTTTGGTCGCGTCGGTGCGATGGTCAATGGCAAAGTGCCGTTCGATGCCAAAGCCGCAGCTGACAACGCCGAGATCGTGGCTGCAATGGCCAAACTGCCTTGGGCAGCATTTGGCCCGAATACCGACAAGGGCAGCATACCCACCCGTGCCAAGCCTGAGATCTGGGCCGAGCAAGCCAAGTTCAAGGAATACAGCGATAAGCTGGGTGCTGAATCCATCAAACTCGCCGCCGCGGCAAAGACTGGCAACATCGACACCCTGAAAACTGCATTCGGCGCAACCGCTGGCAGCTGCAAGGCCTGCCACGACGCTTACCGCAAAGAATAACTAGGGCCCCCACGTTCGCTCACTGCGTGTAGCTCTCTGCCCCCCGAGGGGGCGCTGCGCCTGCGGTCTGGCAAAGTCAGTCCCGCGGCCCCTACTTGTAAAGAGGGTGCGTTTCGGTCGCGCGTTTCAACTCTCTGCCAGCAGCTTTTCAATCAGCTTGTGCAGCGCCACAAAGTCAGGCGCACCCACATACTGCTTGACGATCTCGCCGCGCTTGTTGACCAGATAGGTTGTGGGTGTCAACTGCACATCACCCCATGCCTTGGCAACTGCACCCGTATTGTCAATGGCCACCTTGAAAGGCAGCTTGCGCGTCTCGGCGTAATTGACGACATAGCTGGGCGGGTCGTACCGCATGGCCACCGCGATGGTGTCATAGCCCTGTGTTCTGTATTTGTTGTAAGTCGAGATGAGCTTGGGCATTTCGACCACGCAAGTGACGCAACTGGTGGCCCAGAAGTTGACCAGCGTGACCTTGCCTTTCAGGTCGGCAGTGGTTTGCTTGCTGCCATCAAGCAACACAAAAGTCGAATTTGGTGCAGCCTCGGTACCACTGCACCCAGATATGCCCGCAGCGCCAGCGATGGATATCGCCCCGAGCACAGCAAGCGCTAACATGCGAGTGACTGAGTTTGAAGCGTTAATTTTTTTAACCATTGCGGGAGTACTCATCATGCAACGCAGACAGTTTAACCAAGCGGGCATTAAATAATCTTGCCCTGTTTCAGATCAGATACCTGCACATCAGAGTAGTTCAACAGGCTACGCAAAACTTCTTCAGTATGCTGGCCCAGCAACGGCGGCGGTAGTCCACCTTGGCTCGGTGTGCGTACCGGCGTGGCGCTGAGCTTGATGGGGCTGGACACCAGTCGCAAATCGTTCTTGATCGGGTGCTGCCACTCGGTCACCATATGACGCGCCGCAATCTGCGGGTCGGCAAATACCTCGGCCAGGTTGTTGATCGCGCCGCACGGCACCTTGGCGGCTTCCAGCCCTGCCAGCCAGTCGGCCTTGCTGCGGGTTTTCATCACGGCTTCAAGAATTGGCACCAATTGCGCGCGGTTCAGCACGCGATCGCGGTTTTTGGCAAACAGCAGGTTGGTGGCAAGTTCAGGGATATTGGCAACAGCACAAAACTTGGCGTATTGCGAGTCATTGCCCACCGCCAGTATCAGGTGGTCTTTGCTGTCATCCGGCGCGGCAGCAACCTCAAACACCTGATACGGCACGATGTTCTGGTGTGCGTTACCGGCCCGGCCCGGCGTATTGCCACTGACCAGATAGTTGGCGCCTAGATTGGCCAGCATGGCGACTTGCGTGTCGAGCAGCGCCATGTCAACCTGCTGGCCCTCGCCCGTTTTTTCAGCATGGCGCAGCGCGGCGAGTATGCCTACGGCCGCGTACATGCCGGTCATCAGGTCAGCGACGGCAACGCCGACTTTTTGCGGGCCACCACCTAAATCATCACGCTCCCCGGTTACGCTCATTAACCCGCCCATACCCTGAATCGCGTAGTCATAGCCGGCGCGGTCGGCATACGGGCCGTTCTGCCCAAAGCCCGTGACCGAGCAATACACGATACGCGGATTGATGGCTTTGATGGATTCGTAATCCAGCCCATAGCGCGCCATGTCGCCAACCTTGAAGTTCTCGACAAACACATCGCAATGCAGTGCCAGCTCGCGTATCAGCGCCTGGCCTTCTGGCATGGCGATGTCGCAGGTCATGCTGCGCTTGTTGCGGTTGGCGCCCAGGTAATAAGCGGCCTCTTGCGTCTCAAGGCCTTGCGCGTCTTTCAAAAACGGCGGGCCCCAGGTGCGCGTGTCATCGCCGCTGCCGGGCCGCTCGATTTTGATGACATCAGCCCCCAGGTCAGCCAGTGTCTGGGTACACCACGGGCCAGCGAGTACGCGGGACAGGTCGAGGATGCGGATGCCGTCTAGAGAGTTCATACAGGTATTTTGCCCGTATCGGCTTAGGACCGCGAACCCGCTCATCAACCTGTCAATAGCAACTCAATACTGCTTGTAAGGCAAAAATTTGCCCGACAGCACGACGTTGACGCGATCACCCTTGGGGTCTGGCTGGCGCACGATGTCCATGCTGAAGTCGATGGCACTCATGATGCCGTCGCCGAACTCTTCGTGGATCAATTCCTTGATCGTCGTGCCGTAGACGCTGACGATTTCATACCAGCGGTAGATCAGTGGGTCGGTGGGTACGGGTGTGGGCAATGAGCCCTTGTACGGCACAACTTGCAGCCACTTCTGCTCGTCCGCTGTCAAACCAAAAATCTTGCCAATGATTTTGGCTTGTTTGTCATCAAACGTCATTTGACCGAGGCAACCAGCGGTGACCCACTCCTTGCTCAGACCAACCTTTTTGGCGACTGATTCCCAAGTGATGCCTTTGGCAACCTTGGTGCTGATGATTTTCTCGGTGATGTCGTTGCGTCTCATTTTGTGTGCTCCTGTTTTTGAAGTGATGGTGAATTGCATTTGAGGGGACAGTTTTTACGGCTCAATGCGCCTCAATGTGCCTCAGTGCGCTTTCGCTCGCTTGATTAAAAAATCGACAATGTAGTTGCGCAAGTCGTAGTAGCCGTCCAGGTGGTGCAGCTCGGCCCGGGTGCGTTTTTTCGGCAGGGTGTTGATCACTATTTCACCGATGCCGCCTGCAACGTAGCCATCGCTGGTCTCCGCGCCATTGGTCATCAGAATGATGCGGTCGGCCAGCAGAATCGCTTCATCTACATCGTGCGTGATCATAAAAACCGTCTGCTGCGTATCGCGCACGATGGTCATCAGCTCATCCTGAATCGTGCCGCGCGTGAGTGCATCGAGCGCGCCAAAGGGCTCGTCGAGCAGCAGCATTTTGGGCTGGATGGCAAAGGCACGTGCGATGCCGACGCGCTGCTTCATGCCGCCTGAAAGTTCCGACGGTTTTTTGTCGATGGCGGGGCTTAGGCCCACCATGGCTACAAATTTTTCAACATGCTCATTCACCTGTGCAGCCGTCCATTCTGGCCAGCGCGACACCACTGCAAAGGCGATATTTTTGCGCACCGTCAACCAGGGCATCAGTGCATGGCTTTGAAACACCACGCCGCGCGCCAGGCTGGGCCCGGCTATTTCGCGGTTGCCCATGAAGACGTGGCCTGAGGTGGCGGTGTCCAGCCCCGCCAGTACATTCAGGATGGTGGTCTTGCCGCAACCGGAGTGGCCGATGATGCAGACGAATTCACCCTTGTCTATGGTGAACGACAAATCGGCAAAAACCGGCTTGGCAGCGACAAAGGCTTTGCTCAAAGCCTCAATCTTGAGAAATCCCTGCATGTTGTTTGCTTTCCTTGTTGGGCTTGGTGTAGTGGGTTTTTGGGGTCAGAGCCCAAATTCGCCAAGCCTTTGGCTGGGCCGTAGGGTGCAGTGCTTGCACTGCAGCGAAATTGGTGTCTGACCCCAATAACCCGTGGCCTCACTCCACATAGGTCACCGCTTTTTGCAACTGCGCAAAACTCAAATCCAGCAGCATACCGACCACGCCAATCACAAAGATTGCAAAGATCACATTGGTGAGCGACAGGTTATTCCATTCGTTCCATACAAAGTAGCCAATGCCGGTGCCACCGACCAGCATTTCAGCGGCCACAATTACCAGCCAGGCGATGCCCATGGAGATGCGCATACCGGTCAAAATGGTTGGTGCCGCCGCGGGCAAGATCACCTGGAAGGCCTTGCGTATAGCGTTGACTTCCAGCGTACTGGCGACGTTGAGCCATTCGCGCTTGACGGCTGACACACCGAACGCCGTGTTGATCAACATGGGCCAGACCGAGCAGATAAAAATCACGAAAATGCCGGAGGCCGATGAGTCCTTGATGGTGTAAAGCGCCAGCGGCATCCAGGCCAGCGGCGAGATCGGTTTGAGCACCTGAATGAAAGGGTCCAGCGCGCGGCGCAGCAGCGGTGACATGCCGATGACAAAACCCAACGGAATCGCGACCACGCAGGCCAGCAGAAAACCCAGGCCAACACGAGCCAGCGAATAGCCGAGCTGGATTGCGACGCCCTTGTCGTTGGGGCCGTTGTCGTAAAACGGATCGGACAAATGTTTCCAGGCGGTCTGGCCCATTTGCAGCGGTGTCGGAAAGCCGCTGGCCTTGGCGGTGCCCGGGTCTTTGCCCAGCATCTTCAGGTACTCGGCCTGCTCGGCTGAAACGGCAGGTCCGGCTGCGCCGCCGGTGGCCGGCAACGTGGCCAGCTGCCACGTCCCCAGAAACACCAGCAGCAGAAGCACCGAGACCAGGGTGGCCTTGAAGTTCAACGACTTGAGCATTTCCACTAGGCCATCTTGTTGATGACAAAGCTTTTCAAGTATTCGTCAGGCTTGGACGCGTCAAACACCTTGCCCATGACGGTGAACTTGGGGTACGCGCCTTCGGGGGCTTTCTGGCCCAGTTCGGCCATGCGTTTTTTGGCGTCGGTCAGCAAAAACACTTTTTCGGCGATCTGCTTGTAGTTAATGTCACCCTTGACGTAGCCCCAGCGCTTCATCTGGGTCAGCATCCACACTGCCATCGACTGCCACGGAATTGGGTCGAAGTCGGCGCGGTCCGGCACATTCTTGATGTTGCCCAGACCGTCGGCAAAACGACCGGTTAGCACTTGGGCCACCACGGTTTCCGGCTGGTTCAGGTAGGCCTGCGGCGAGATCACCTTGGCGATCAGTTCACGGTTTTTCGGGTCGCGGGCCATGGCGGCGGCCGTCAGCACCGAGCGGTACAGCGCGGCAAAGGTATTCGGGTTCTTCTGGATGAACTCGGTGGAGGTTCCGAAGGCGCAGCACGGGTGGCCGTTCCACAAGTCCCTGGTCAGAATGTGCAGGAAGCCTATTTCCTCGTATACCGCACGCTGGTTGAAGGGGTCGGGGCCGAGGTAGCCGTCGATGTTGCCGGCGCGCAGGTTGGCCACCATTTCAGGCGGCGGTACGACGCGGATCTGGATGTCGGTGTCGGGGTTCAGGCCGGCCTCGGCCACGTAGTAGCGGAGCAGGAAGTTGTGCATGCTGAACTCGAAAGGCACGGCAAACTTGAAGCCCTTCCACATCTTGGGGTCGCGCTTGTCCTTGTGCTTGTTGGCCAGCGTGATGGCCTGGCCGTTGGTGTTCTGGATGGTGGCCACATTCATGGGCACCGGGTTGGAGCCCACGCCCATCGAAATGCTCAGCGGCATGGGGCTCAGGAAGTGCGTCGCGTCGTATTCCTTGTTGATCATCTTGTCGCGTATCAGCGCCCAGCCCGCGGTCTTGATGAGTTCGACATTCAAGCCCTCCTTGCTGTAAAAGCCCAGCGGGTGCGCCATGATCAGCGGCGTGGCACAGGTGATGGGGATGAAGCCGATTTTCAGATTAGTTTTTTCAAGCTTGCCTTTTTCCTGTGCCATCGCCTGCATACTGGCAATCGGCAGCACGCTGGAAATCGCCGCCATCGCCGTGCCCTTGCCGACGGCCTTGAGGAAGCGGCGGCGCACGTCGTCCTGCGGAAAGATGGCTTTGACCAGTGTGGCTTCAATGAATTCGTTGGAATAGGCTTCGAACTCACTTGTCAAACTACGTTTGCGTAACTCCACTGCGGCGGCATCGGCTGCCACCGCAGCGTGGTGATCGGCCACCGTATGGTCTTTGCCGCAGCTGCATTTGAGCATCAGGGGCTGGTCGGCATCGTAGGGCGAGAAGTAGTTAGACATGGCGGGCACCTTTCAAAAAGAAGATGCACAACACCTGCAAGGACCGTGCCATTTTCACCTGTCACATAGGCGTGCTCGGGATTTAACCGTGCATTGACGGTTTGTAGGGGGTGCCCTACAAACCGCGTTCAATATCATGGCGATGAAGGTGAACAAGATCGGCATCAACGTCATGATCCGGCTGATCCTAGCCGCGCTGGCGGGCTGAGGAAAGAAGGGCTGCCGTCGCGCAGGACAGCCGCCCTTGTGCAGCGCCCCCGGGAAAGCTACCAGCCAATCGCCTTGGGCAGCCACAGCGAAACCTGCGGGTACGTGAATATCAGCACCAGCGCGACCGCCTGCATGGCAATAAACGGCACCACTCCCTTGTAGATGTCGCGGATGCTGACCTCCGGCGGGGCCACCCCTTTGAGGTAGAACAGCGCCCAGCCAAACGGCGGCGTGAGGAAAGACGACTGCAGGGTCATCGTGATCAGCATGGCCAGCCACACCGGGTCCACGCCCTGCGCCAGAAGCACCGGCAAAAACAGCGGCACGGCGATGTAGCTGATCTCGATCCACTCGATAAAAAAGCCGAGAATGAAGATCAGGAAAATCATGAACCAGATGTCGCTGTTGACGCCGCCGGGCAGCCACTCGAACATGCGCACAATCAGGTCTTCGCCATGCAGACCCCTGAAGGACAGGGCAAACACCTGCGCCATCATCAGGATGAACATCATGAGGGCGGTGATCATGCAGGTACTCAATGCCACCTCTTTGAGCACTTTCATACTGAAGCGTCCAGCAATCATCGTGATCAGCACCGCGCCAATAGCGCCCATGGAGGCCGCCTCGGTGGGCGCGGCCACACCGCCCACGATGGAGCCCAGCACCAACACCACCAGCATGATGGGCGGCACCACCACTTTCCAGAACCTGATCCAGAGCTGGCGGCGCGAAACCAGATCACGCTCTGCAATTGGAATGGGCGGCATCAACTCCGGATTCATCCAGCCACGAATGAGCAAATAGATGATGTACACCCCCGCCAGCAGCATGCCAGGGCCCACAGCGGCAGCAAACAGCGTACCCACCGACAGCTGCATGATGTCCGACAGCAAAATCAGAATCAGGCTGGGCGGAATGATCTGCCCCAACGTGCCCGAGGCGCAGATGACGCCGCAGGCAATGCCCTTGTCATAGCCCCGACGAATCAGCGTGGGCAGTGTCAGCAGACCTAGCGTGATGACGGTGGCGCCCACGATGCCGGTGGTGGCACCCATCAGCACGCCAAACAGCACAATGCCCACACCCATGCCGCCGCGCAAGCCGCCGGCGATGTGGCCCATCACGTCCAGCAGGTCGTCCGCGAGGCGGGATTTTTCCAGCATCACGCCCATGAAGACAAACAGCGGAATGGCCATCCACTGGTAACCCGCCACAATGCCATAGACGCGTGCAGGCAGCAGGTTGAACAGCGTCTCTCCAAAACCCAGGTAACCAAAGACAAAACCCACCGTAGCCAGCGTGATGGCCACCGGCACGCCGATCATGAGCATCGCGAAGAAGGCCACCAGCATCAGGATGGCATAGGTTTGCGGCTCAAACATGCGCTGCCTCCTGGCGAGTTTTCCAGGCGTGGATCCGGCGCATCAGCTCGGCGCAGGCCTGCAAGGTCAGCAGGGCGTAACCGATGGGAATCAGGGACTTGACAATCCAGCGGTAAGGAATCCCGCCGGGGTCATTGGATATTTCGCCCGTGGCATAGGACTGCCCGACATAGGCCAGGGACAGCTTGAGAAACAGCAGGGCCACCAGAATGGTGAGCACGGCGGAAATAACATCCACGATGAACTTGGTCTTGGGGCTGTAGTTGGCGTAGAACAGATCCACCCGAACGTTGTCGCCACGCTGTAGTGCGTAGCTCATGCCCAGCAGAATCAGGGCGGCCAGCAGATGCCACTCCAGCTCCTGCGCCCACACCGAACCGAAACTGAATGAATAGCGCAGCAGCACATTGACCGCGACCAGCGAGATCATGGCCAGCGCCACCCACAGGGTGGCCCGGCCAATCACGTCGATCAGCGACTCAATCCTCTGCATTGCGACTGACATCGCCTTGAGCATGAGGGTGACGCCCGTTTCAGCCGCGTACTTTGACGTGGTAGTGCTCTTCGCTGACTTCCGCCCAGCGGTCGTACTTGGCCTTGTAAGCCATGTAGGAGTCATGCACCTTCTTGGTCATCGGGTCTTTGGCCACGGCCTCGGCCAGCACTTTTTCTGTTTCAGTGCGCAGCGCCTTGAGGACGGCATCCGGCAACGACTTGGCAATCACTTTATGATTCTTGATCAGGTCTTCCATGGCCTCCGAATTGGCCTTTTGGCACCAGGCCTCGCTGATCACATTGCAAGCCGCCGCCGCGTTTTGCACGATGGTCTTGAGGTCGGCCGGCAGCTTGTCCCAGGCCGCCTTGTTGATCAGCAATTCAGACACGGTTGCCGGCTCATGCCAGCCCGAGGTGTAGTAGTATTTGGCCGCCTTGTGCAGGCCCAGGCGACGATCCTGAAAGGGGCCGACAAATTCGGCGGCATCAATCACGCCACGCTCCAGCGCGGGGAAAATCTCCCCGCCGGGCAGCACCTTCACATCCACCCCCAGGTTGGCGTACACCCGGCCGGCCAGGCCGGGAATGCGCATCTTCAGGCCTTTGAGGTCGGCCACGGTGTTGATTTCCTTCTTGAACCAGCCGGTCATCTGTACGCCGGTGTTGCCGCAGGGCATGGCCACCATGCCGAACGGGGCATACACCTCGTTCCACAGGGCAATGCCGCCGCCGTCGTAGAACCAGCCGTTGACGCCCTGGAAGTTCAGGCCGAAAGGCACGGCCGTGAAGTACTGGGCGGCAAAAGTCTTGCCGGTCCAGAAGTAGCTGTTGGCGTGGTTCATCTCCACCGTGCCAGCACGCACGGCGTCAAAGCCCTCAAACGCAGGGATCAGCTCGCCCGCGCCATACACCTGGATGTTGAGACGACCGTTAGACATCTCCTTGATGCGCTTGGCCAGGTCGGTGGCGCTGCCCGGGCCATCCATATAAAAGGGCGAGCCTTTGGTATAGGCGCTGGTCATCTTCCAGTTGAATGACTGCTGCGCATGCGCCACTATGGGCGCACCCAGGCCGACAGTGAGGGCGCCGACAGTCACCCCTTTGGTGACAAAACCACGTCGATTCAGTTTCATGAAAAACTCCTGATAAATGGGGGGAAAGAAAACAGACTAAGACCTGTCCTGGTACGCAAGGACCGTGCCACTCTTTGTGCTGCTGCCTTGCCACAGCCCGACCCGACAGCCCTGCGCGCGCACCGCTTCAGGCCAAGCAGCCCGTATGCGCGCACAGGGCGCGCACTGTTATGGCGCGACTGATCAGGCCGCGGGCCAGGGTGCTGCCCTGCGGCTTGGCGGCGCGGTTGATAAAGGTGCAGCAGCCAAACATGTCGATGCCAAAAATGCCCTCACCAGTCGACTCAAGCAATTGCGACAGCTTGTCACGCCATACCATCTGGCCCGCTCCAGGCAGGTGGGCAGGTACGTTTTGCAGGGTGGTCGGGCTTGGCATGGTGGTGCGAGCTTGTATTTAAAAGAAGCGCTGATCAAGTAAGCGCCATGCCTAAATCGGTGCGAATGTAGCGCCAATCTGGTGCAAAGGGCAGGGCGTAGTCCGGGCCAGCATATGAATGCCTGTAAAGTGCCATGTTTACTTATTAATTTGCGCAACGCCAACATGCATCGATC
>Ga0105052_10006411_pt1 | contig 11945 bp, 6 predicted proteins | sample FRY03_FD_78094 | JGI IMG/M metagenome (GOLD analysis project Ga0105052, IMG submission 78094) | Freshwater microbial communities from Lake Fryxell liftoff mats and glacier meltwater in Antarctica - FRY-03 | ecosystem: Environmental > Aquatic > Freshwater > Ice > Glacier meltwater ... | reverse complement strand
CTGCAACACGCTGCAACACACTGCAACACATTGCAACATGCTTCAACACGCTGCAGTATGCTGCAACACGCTGCAACACGCTGCAACCCACTGCAACACAACGTAGCACACTGCAACACACTCAATCAATCTCGTACCATATATACGTTCTCATCAGGTAACACACTGCAACACACTGCAACACACTGCAACACACTGCAACACACTGCAACACACTGCAACACACTGCAACACTCTCAATCAATCTTGCACCATACACATCTACATCAATTCTGCGAAGGTGTTCTTGAATTTCTTTTTCGTGTGTCTCCAAACATGGAGTAAACCCCATTCGAAAGATGAAGTGTGTCAGTTTGAGAGTGGTGTCAAGACTTTGATACTAATACACACTACAACCCACTGCAACATCCAGAGCTGACACTGCAACACACTACAACCCACTGCAACCCACTGCAATACACACTAGAATGCACTGCATCACGCTACGATATGCAGTGCTGAGAGTGGTGTACAGACTTGACACTGCCACACAATGCAATACACACTGCAACCCACTGCAACATCCAGAGGTAACACTGCAACACACTGCAGTACACTAAAACAATACACACGAGAACACACTGCATCACGCTACGATGTGTTGTGCTGAGAGTCAACACCGTATTGTTGAGAGAATTTTTTTTTTTTCCCCTCAAAGTATGTGCTTGTTGAAGGTTCAAAACTTCAGGAAAAGTCTCTTGTGTGCTGTTTTGAAATCCTTTCTATGGCCGTCGGAGTGTATGAAAGAGTAGGCACACTGTGTGTGTGAAGGAGTGTGAGTGTGCCCCCTCGGTATCCCTCGGTATCCCTCGGTATCCCTCGGTAGGCATTTGACTTGTCTATCCTCACATCATTTTTGAAAATCATAAACAGAGGCCGGCAATGGTTGGAGGCGTATTTCAAGAAAGGAGCGGGCGCGGGGGGTGTTCCTCTTGTACATGATCGTAAGGCCACTATACTTGTTTTCTGAAATTTTAGTATCCTTCTCGTATGCTCCCTTCCCTATTCGATAGCAGCGCGAAACAACTCTTGGAAGGCTCGCATTTCGGAAATCATGCATGTATTGTTGTGTTTGTGAATTGTTGGGTGCTTTTGCTCTCGTTTTGTCACAGATTCTGTTGCACCGTCGTGGTACTCTCTGTATGCTGTCGTTGTGCATCATGGCAGGTATGTAGGTGTGGGCACGTGCATGCGTGCATGCGCGCGTGCGTGCTTGCGTGCGTGCGTGCGTGCGTGCGTGCGTGCGTGCGTGCGTGTGTGCGTGCGTGCGTGTGTGCGTGCGTGCGTGTGCGTTCTTGTGTATGTGCATGTGTGTTCAACAGCATCCGATGTTATATCTCGTATATGAAGAGGAGTACGTGTGTATACTGGGCGTGCAGAATGGATTCGGGGCATTACTCCGCCTTTATTCGGCGAGGCAGGGATTGGTTTGCATGCGACGACTCTTCCATCGTTATCGTAAGCGAAAAAGCAGTGCTAGAATGCCAGGCATATCTCCTCTACTACATATCCTGCGAGCCCTGATATCTCCTCTACTACATATCCTGCGAGCCCTGATTGCTCGAAATACGCCTTCGATACCACTTGGGGACCTAAACAAGGAAACAAGAGGCATAGGGTTATATAACATGTACGAACGAGACTCCCATTCCAGGATGTTCAGAATAATGCTGAGAGGGCTGTACATGTTGATTCACGAGAGGGCTGTACATGTGAGCTGTACATGTTGATGTGTGTGTTGAGAGGGCTGTACATGTTGATGTGTGTGTTGAGAGGGCTGCACATGTTGATGTTGAGAGGGCTGTACATGTTGATTCACAAAGAGCTTCTTAGATTGCCGAATACATCTATTCGTTTATGTAAATTGCGCGAGAGATTTATGCGTGGTGCAATAAAGTTTCTGCATGTGGTTGAATCGAAGCGAGGCGACACCAAGCATATGGCATGTGCAAGTAGCATCGCAGTTGCAGCATGTGCATAGCATCGCAGTTGCGGCATGTGCATAGCATCACAGTTGCGGCTGTCGCTAGATAGAGCTTGGCTATCCAGCCAAGCTCAAGTCAGTAAAGCAACACAATTTGTAAAATCCACGACAAATTCAAAATGCTGGGCACGAAATGGCCGTCAAAGACGTGTCGAAAGGCCATGGACAGTGGAAGAATGCACAACCACAGGGGTCGAGAGCCACTAGGGCGGTGCAGGAATCGTGGGAGACTCTTAGTTTACGCAGTGTTTTATTATTATATCAAACAGAATTTAAATCATTTTCATACAGAGTGTGGTGCTTGTCATAGCGTGGCTGAAGAACTTGAATGGACTTGGGCCTCGACAGAGCAGACATAGCCGCCATCCTTGTCGATTGCTTTTGGCCAACTCGGCACCACACACATGATGTCACCAGGCACAAACTCGATCTTTTTGTTATTCAAAAGGCCAATGTGTGCTGACGAGATGCCAAACCTGTGCCGCACCGAGGGCATAGTTTCGCCGTGCTGCATGATGTAGGGATGCGCGTAATAGACACTTGTGCCACATTCATCCTTGTCAGGGTTGTTGGCCTTATTGAGTGACCACACACTGATCCAGTCTGTCTGAAACAATTCAGCCACCGTGAACATCGACTCCTGCAGTCCCATCAGCCACGTACACGGTGTGCACGCCTTGGGCAGAGCATCAACCTGATATACTGTTGTGTCGATAGTAGGTTCGTAGGCACCGATTACACAGGCTGCCAAGGCCGTGCTCGAAGGATTGGGGTTTTCGTTGGTTGGATATGTCTGATTATACAGCACAATGGCCCGGCCCATCAAATTGATAACGTCCAAGCGCGTGCTGAAGCCTATATCGAGGGCGTCTGCCAAATCAAAGTTGGCAGACTTGAGATTGTCTATGTACATGGTCCCCATATGATTGATACTATGACCGACATCGTCCAAGTTACCCGTCTGTATATCACCGAACTCATGCAAGCGTACCGTGAATTGTGGGGCCACCTGCGAAATGCCACAGACACGTCCACGGACACGGATTCCTAAGTCTGTCGGTGAAGCGATAAACCCGCCAGAAAGTGGCGGCCCTGACAATGATACCAAATTGCAAAACGCTCGGCTTGTGGGCGCGGGCAAAGCGCCATTTTCTTCAGCGCCGCTTCGTGGCTTTGCAATACCCAGTTCGCATTGGCTCAGAAGAGTGCTGTCAGATTGCCGCATTAGGCGAAGCGAAGAGGAGATCGCTGAATTCTGACCTACAAGCACAAGGGAGGTTTCAAGGGCAATCAGCGCGTGCTCGCCAACCAACGATGCTGTGAATGTTGTGACAGGTTGAGTGATTCCATGATTGCTACTCGACGATTTGCCATACTGGAACGACAGGAGAGTGTAGGAGGCAGACGGCACGAGGCCTGTGATGGTGCCTTGGAGTGTGGCAGTACCACTGGCCTTCTGTTGAAGGATGAAACTTCCAATGACACCATTCCCATCATCTGAAGCCGGATAAAAGTAGCAAGAACCGAGCAGATCGAGAATCATAGTTTTGTTTGGCGCCGTAAAAGCGCTCGGATCCCCGATACCACCCCCGTTGATAGGAGCCACCCTAAAGATATAGGTAGCGTTCGATTTCAAGTTGATGACGTCGAATCGAGTGGCCGTGCCGGCGCTCGTCACGGAGGAAAGGGGGAGCGTCTCCGATACTCGATTCAGGACGATTTCAGTATGCGTTGCCTCGCGGTACGAAACGTTGTATCCAAGGATATTGTTTTGTCGTCCTGGTGGAGCCTGCCATGTGAGGGTCACTTCAGTTGCCCTCACAGCTACGACTACAATAGATTCCACTCGGTTAGCCTTGGTCATGAGAATAGCCGGATCACTCTCGGCTCCATACCCAAATCCATTGTCCGCATTGAGAATCACCTCGTACCTGTTGTTCGGATCTAAATTCACAAGTGGATAGTTTTTTATTCCAATGCCCTGCACTGTGCCAGCAAAGGTTCTTTCCACCCAGCCGCCAGAGTCATCCTTGTCTGCCCTGTCAATGTCTCTGAACCTGATTTTGAATCGCTCAATGTTGTTGGGGGTACCGGGTACACGGTCCCAGGTTACTATCGTATCGTAGATGGTTGCTGATTCTAGTCTGGGAAGAGTCATCTTGCCTACCTTTGTGGAAACTGCAATTGAATTCTGCGATTTTTCGCTGCAGCTGTGAGTGGCGCAGCATGGCTGGAAAAAACAACTTCCTGCAGGAACAATGATATCTAGTCGGCAAATCGTGCACCAGGTGTTTTCGGCCACAAGAGCAAAATTCAGCTTGGTATTCGACGGCAATCCTGTGTAGGTGAAAGACGTGCCCTCATATACTACCTCGCCCGCATCATAGCTGAATCCTGACACCTGCTTAAACAAGGCATAACCCGTGATATCAAGTCCACCTCTTTCATTCCAGTCCACCAACCTGTCCCATGCCACCAAAATACTGTCCGAGGACAGGGAACTTGCTGAGGGTCGACTCATTTGGTCTGGATACGACGCCTTGGTCCGAATCTGAGGCGATGCTTTACTTCGTGGCCCCTCTCCTCCAGAATTCACGATAGAAAGCTCGAAATAGTAATTCGTATTCTTCAGAAGTCCTTGCCGCAAATATCTGTTCTTAGCTATGTCACATTCATGCGATCGAGTGTAAATGTTGGGCGGATCGACTGAACAAAAAACAAAGTATTTTTCACCGGTGTCACAAATCAAGCTCTCGGCCTGACAAGCTGTGATTCGAAAGCCGATTGCACTTCCACGCAGATTGGATGCTGGACTTGTCCATGCAAGCTCCGCTGTTGTGGTAGTGATGGTGGGATCGGAGACCCGCAGTGCAACCTGGTTGTTGACATCCATGGACCAGGGATCTGATACAATGGTAGTGCGCGATACAACATTCTCGCTGTCTGCACCCCATCCTGAAGGATTTCTGGCGGCAATTTTGAATCTGTATGGATAATCAGGCCTCAAACTGTCGTATTTTTGCAAAGTTGTAGAGGCAGGAAGGATTTGAGCAGTCCATGGGCTCCACAAATCCTCTACGTTTTGGGCAATGCCGTTGGGATCGTTTGCATATCGAGAAAAATAGATTCTATACGCTACGTAGGAGTTATTCTCTGGCGGCGTCCACGTGAGAAGAATCGTTTTGAGGAAAGCCTCTTGAAATGGTGCATCAAGTTTGCCCGGAACAGTCGGCATCTTGTCAGATTCCGGTCCTGCTGGACCCTGTCCATTCTTGTTGACAACTGCGATCTTAAATTGGTAATTTACGTCTGGAAGGAGACTTGCTGCCACGTAACTCGTCGCAATAACGCCATTTGCGTCAGGAACAAGCGTGGCTGCTGTTTTCCATCCACCGCCTGCATACCTGTGGGCGAAGCTGTAAAGTACGTAGGCTGTGGTTGGTGAGCCCCCATTCCCGTCATTGGTATCAACTCTCGGCCAAGTGACTTTGAGGCCTTGAGTCGACGGATCGCTCAGAACAGGCCTCGGACCCGGCTCTGGCAGACTGCTTGTTGTTGTTACTTCGTGGGACATAGCGCTTCTCTTCCCCACTCCTAGATCTGAAATGGTAGCAACTTGAAACGTGTATCTCGCACCCTTCACCAACCCTGCGACAAAAAAAAAATCAATTTCCCCTTTCGATTTGCTCCTGGCAGCTTCCTCCAACCAGGCTTGTGATGCTGGGATCCACCGAAAGGGAAAGACTGAATATTGGGGCGTTGCGCCAGGCTGTGGCGCCCACCTGAGGTCGCAGTCTCCTGGGCCAATGCGCGTGACATAGACAAAGTCTGGAGGAGCTGCCTGCGTTTTGATGTGCAGATTTTCACCGTATGCACCAGTTCCGGCAACATTGACAGCTGCCACACGAACATCGTACCCAGTGTTGGGAGCTAGAGACGAAACCTGAAATTGCTGTCCTGATACGGTTCCAGACATGAACCAGTTTCCGATGTTGCCCGCATCTATATTCACCCTCACCTGGATGCTGTAATCAACAATCCTATTCTTTCCATACCAAAATGGCCAAGACACCTGAGCGTAAGTGCTTGAAACTGCTATCAACGATGGGATCGACACCGCAGCTGGTAGGGTTCTGATTTCATCAGATGGGCCGCTCGGTCGAAACCCCAGCGTGTTGGTCGCAACGACTATGAAACGGTAGGAAAGGTGGGCACCTAGCCCTGTTACGATGTATGAACTTGTTATACCTGCCTGTCCCATTTTTGACGTGACACCTATCATCGTCTGGCCGTCGCTGTATTCCTCGGATTCACTACTCAGCCGCAAAGAAAACTCAACGATTGGCAGACCACCATCGTACGTGGTCCACAGGATTGTCGTAAAATAGGCACCGGTATCCTCAAAGTTGATGTTCACCACAGTGGGAAGCGTTGCTTTCGTTTGAAGAAGCATGGGTGTACTATCGGGGCCAAAGGAAGTCTCCAATCGAGGGTCATTGGACGCAGAAATCGTTATCGTATAAAGTTTGCCATTCTGCAAGCCTGCGAGTACACAGCCTGAGACTGCGCCAGGTACCCCGTCAACAGGAGGCGACCCACCAGAGCAGAATGTTTGGGCAGTTGAGGTTCCATCGGATGAATAGAAGCTGAGGCGGTAACCTGTTATTATCACCTGAGGTATTACACACAAGAATCAGTACAAGGACTCTCTCCGTCAACTAGTAACTAGTCATAAAGGTGAAAGAGGCGGGAGACATTCTTAGAGACATTCTTACATTGCCCTGGATAACGCCAGCCCATTTCCAATCGATCTTGACAGTGGTCGACTCAGTCACATTGTTCCCGTCGCTGAGCTGCAGGGCGCCTGGCGCCAAAGGAGTCGTGAATACGTATGCTGTAGCACTCGAAAACCCGAATCCTAGCATAGGTGATGCCTGACACGCAACTGAAAAGAGATAAAGAGAATTGGGTCTGAGATTGCTCACCACATACTCTCTTTCCCAGGTGAATGTAATCGTTTCATTGCCAGATTGGCCATCACGCCTAGGATATATAGTGAGACGAAACCTCGTCTCAACAATTCGCTTGGTACCAAGGTCGTCTGGTTCCTCCCACGCCACTCGCACAGATGTCACGCTTGCGCTCGTGGAGAGCGGTGGGGGGGGGGATCCAGGGATAGTTGCAATGGGTTTTGCAGTCACCTCAACACTTGGCATTCCTTCATGCGCTGAATTGATGGCTGACACTCTGAAACGGTACAAGACTTCTTTTTCGAGTCCAAGAACAGTGATTTTGTTGAGGGTGCTTGAAGCTAGGATAAAAGACCAAGCTGCTCCCGCATTGTCATACGGACGCCAGGCAATTTTGTAGGAGGCTAGAGGAATGCCCTCTCCTTGTTGACAATTGTCAACGGAACCATCAGTCAAAAAGACGCCCAAACCTTGAATACACCACTCATCCAGCTTGATCCACTCGACCAACAAGCCTCCAGCCATAATGTCAATGGCAGACTCTGGAACCGAGACAGTGGTGTTTTGAACCTGTCTTGGTACGCCAACAGCAGTTGTCATGGCTTTCGTCACCGTACTCCGAGTTGACTCAATTTCATTCTTGGGCGAGGAGAAGTACGCGACAACCGTGAAATAGTACGTTGTGGAAGGGACAAGTTTAGACACCACATACTTACCAAAAGTAGTACTTCTCGTGGGTCCCACTGAGAAGTTCCCGTTCATGAAAGGCGCCACAGACACACTAGCTACTGTTCGGCCATACCATATGTGAACAATGTCGCCCCACTTGTCAGGAGTTGCATCACCGATGAGAACGTCAGATGGCGGCCACCACAAGACCTCAATTGCGATTGGACTCTTTACCCTGGTCTTAAGATTGTGGAATTTTTTGGGATCGGCTATTTTTACTTCTGCAAGGTCGCTGAAGGCACTCCATTCGCAGTCGGGAGAGGACCCAACAGAACGTGGCCGCGATGCGCAATCGTTTACGCCGACATTGCTCACACGAATGCGGTAAACGTAAGTATCAGTTGCGTCAATGGTTACACCATTAAGATTGTCAGTCCTTGTTCTGAGGATCCGAAATTCATTATCAGACGATTGAGAAGTTACACAAATTGGGCACGCTGCGATGCAGGGCCCGGGTGTACACCCTGCTTGGAAGAGACAAACTGGTTGTTCTCCATTGGCCATCACAGGCAGTGTCGGGCAGTAGAAATTGAGGGGCCATCTGATATTTGAGCGCACCGACCTCTGGATTTCAATCATTTCAATGTTACGTCCACCATTCAGTGACCTGTTGTCATACTTAAAGTACTCCACCCCCCCCGCTAAATTACCCTGGCCCCATCTAATTGTGAAGGATTGCTTGCCAGTGGGTACTACACCGGGTTCTCCTTCCGCCCATTTCCCAAAGTTTGCCAGAGGCGATGGTACGGTGTAGACCGCAGAGTGACACGTGTATGGAATCTGCCCGTTTGGTATACCCTGGCAATTAAGATCTTTGTGCTGACAATTCGGCCAAAACACACCCTGGCCTTTGCCATTATTTGCAGCAATGGAAAATACGTATGTGTCACCCTTGAGCCCAAGCCATTCATATCTGTCAATCACAGACACGCCAGCTAGCATGACCCAGGGAACATTTGCACGCTGGATGATACAGGTTGCAGACGCATCTGCACATCCATCTAGGCAAGACGTCAGATGTGCATACCGCAACGTGAATCCAGAAAGCGCCATGCCGCCTGTGGTCGCTGCATCAATCGGAATGCTCCACTCAAGGCCAACTTTATAATTGGCACCCTGGTCTGGGTTGGTTGGTACAAACACATTTAGAGATCTGATGGCTCGTGGCGCGACCGACACAGTTCGGTACTTGAGTTTACTTGCTCCACCCTCCAACCCGCCCGTATTAATCGCACTTATAACAAACGTGTAGTCTACACCGCCAGATAGACCTGTCATGATAAACTGGAATCCATTGCCGTAGACAAAGGTTGCCTCTCGGTAGTCATCTCCTACACGAAAGGGAGTCACCAGAAAGTATCGTCGACCTTCACAGGGTGTCTGCGCAGGCCACGCCACGGAACAATATGGGTACGGGAATGGATTATTGGCTGCTTTATCAGATTCTCCCCAGTCCAAAATGCTCCAAGACAAAGTCAGAGCATTTCCCTGCGCATTCTCGGAGCCTGGCACTACAGTCAGATTAAACACTGGAGATGGTACAGTTTGGGACGTGGTGATGGACGAAAGTTCACTTTGTTCAGATGGTCCCAACGAGTTTCTGGCTTGGATTTTAAAAGTATAGTAGGTCTTCTTCTCGAGACCCGTGAGCGTCAAGGTGGTCGATGGTGCCTGTATTATGATCACTTTTGATTTGTCCGCCGAGGTTGATGCTTGTGGGTGTCCCAGCTCCAAAATGTAGGACGTAATGATTGATTTGGGCACTGCATTCACAATCACGGGTGAAATCCAGCTCAATATGATTGAAGTCGACGGGTTTTGAGGATTCAGTACAGGCATAGGCCCGGCCATCCTAGTTGGGGGAGACACAGGAACGTCAACCGCTGGCGCGTCCAAGGAAATGACACCCCCCGACCCTTCATCAAAAATTGCCTGCACATAATAAATGTAAGTGGCACCACGTGTACAAATTGGCGTGACGAAAAATGGGTTTGTGCTGCCAGACGTAAAGGAATCTGCACCAGTTATACTGTTCATAGTTGAAAATACTCGGAAACGGCTGGCTTTCAAACGAGGTTTGGTCCACGTCACATTCACTAAACACGTCGTAGTACCCGTAATGGTAATTGTGGTTTTAACTGACGTAGGAATGGTATCACTGAAAGTCTCTGCAAACACCCCAGAGCTAATGTTTGTCAGGCCCGAAGAAGTCTGAGCAGCAACTTTCATCTCAAAACGAGTGCCGTCAGGCAAATAGGAGAATCGCATCGATCGTTGAGTCGCTGGGACCACTGTTCCGTTGTCCATAGCAGTAAAAGGCACAATCTGACGCAGAAAGACTCGGTAGTTCAAGACGTTAGTGGCTAGCTCCGGGGCAACCCATGACACCTCAATCACCGACGTCACCCCATCGTCAATTACTCTGGCAGTTGGTGCTTGCATGGTAGGCGGTATGGGGGGCATGATCTGTCCAGATGCCTTGCCTCGGGACCCCATACCCAAGGAGTTGACGGCAGATATTGAAAATTCGTAAAAGAAGTTGGGAGTGAGCCCCTGGACTTGATAGGATATTACATTGCCAATATTCAAGCCACTGTCAAACCCCACCTCGTCTTGTCGTCTGGTGTAGACAACGAAAGAAATGATTGGAAGACCTCCAGTGGCAAAGTTTGTAACAAGGTCGTTCCATGACAGAAGCAGGCCCTCCTGCGTCTTGACAACGGTAGGCGCATCCATTTGCGCAGCGAGCGCGCCCAGAGTGGTAAACTCACCTCGCTCGCTGGAAATCGACAGCTTGTTCTTGTTGTTCTGGGCAACAACTGTAAAAAAGTAATCTGTGTTTCTGAACAGACCGCTGACTTGCAGGCTGATGGCATCTCGGACCACGTATGAATCCCGTGTGCTCGACGACGCATCCACCTCAGCAAAGTCGATGAGATATATCACCGACAGAGCTCCTGTTGTATTCCAATCACTTCAGTCTTGAAATTATCACACACAAGTGCAACGAATTCTAGCAAGCATTATAAAAGACGATTTCTCACCCATCTGTCCCGTTCCTATCAAAGGCTCCCAGCTCAAAGTAGCACTGGTTGTTTGCAGGTTGTTGATTCTAAGGCCCACCACCTGCTGCGGCGGTGATGGCAGCGTTTGCACACTCACTGAAGAAATGCTTGGTGAGACGCCTTGGAAACCTGTTGTTTGGACAGCATCCAAATCTCAGAGTCGATAGCCTGTACAGATTTTAGGTTCCGGCCCGAGTTTTTTTCCCCAGACTAAAATTTGAATCCACATGAACGTTTAATATCTGCACACAAAATATCTTGGTAGTGATAAATCTGGACTGGCCATACAGGTGAGTTCGGACATCCTTCTTGGAGGAAAGGCGGCCTGAACTTGACACACCAAAAAAAAACGGCCAAATCCGAGATTGTCGATCTGAGATTCGACATGCTGGTGTTTGGACAGAAGGGTGCAAGTAGAACGGAAAGCACTTACCTAGGAAAATAGACTCAACTCGAAAGAGGTAGGTAGCCATCGGCATGAGAAACGGAACTGTCAACAGTCAAACGGGCAAGGTGTCAGTGAAGGATTTGGGAAACGAAAAAGAAGAGTCAGATTGTCGCGGGGAAAAGGAAATAGGCTGCAACCCAATTTGGACTTTGCCTGTTGTACAAGACAATACAGAAGCGGTACATACCCTTTTGCGATGCTGCGCCGGGCTGGAGCAAAGGGCCATGGACAGCAATAGCATTGTATTTCCAAGAGTTGCCGCCGTCATTCGAAACAAAAACCTGCTGAACCAGCAAGTCGACATTGCTCGCAGGCTCCCACGCAAGAGAAACTTCCTTTTCCTCGATCAAAACTGCCATAAATGAACCTTATCTGATCACTACCCGCGGGATATGCTGGTGCGATGCCAAGGGGCTGATAGCAGGGCAGTCACGGTTGAAGTAAAGAAGAAAAATTGTGAAAATGAAAGAAAAGTGGTACACGCAGAGCAAGAGAAACCTGCGCGCACATTCGTAGCCCTGAAATCCGAGAGGGTTTCGCCAAATGTACGTGTGGACGTGGAGTAATCTCCCTGTCAAAAGAAATGTAAAACTACACATGTCATTCAATTTGAAAGAGTAATTTTAAAACAGACAGAGCCGAAGAGAGAGAGAGAGAAACTGAGAGCTGCACCTTGTCGGTGCGCGACTGCACACTAAATTCATACTGTG
>Ga0105052_10006409_pt1 | contig 11951 bp, 12 predicted proteins | sample FRY03_FD_78094 | JGI IMG/M metagenome (GOLD analysis project Ga0105052, IMG submission 78094) | Freshwater microbial communities from Lake Fryxell liftoff mats and glacier meltwater in Antarctica - FRY-03 | ecosystem: Environmental > Aquatic > Freshwater > Ice > Glacier meltwater ... | reverse complement strand
GATGCTTCTGTATGTGTGCGTACTGCTGTCTGTCAAATGCTGACACAGAGGGGTGGGTGGGTGCAGTGGGCCACGGTCTATCAAGCAGTTGGCCAGCTCGTGCGCGAGTTTGAAAGTGGTATGCACGAAAAGATCATTGAAAGCGCTTCTGCCGACGTTCGTGAGGCTATCAGGTTCTCTCGACCCCGACCCCCCGCTCTATTTCTTTCTTGCAACCTGTCTGTCGTGTGCTGTTTTGGATACGGAGAAGAGAAGGAGAGAGTGAATGAGTGAGTGAGTGAGTGAATGAGTCAGTCAGTTAGTGTGTGCTGCGTGTGTGCGTGTGTGTGCGTGATTGAGTGAGTCAGTATTGGTGTCCGTGTGTGTCAGAGAGCAAGAGAGAGAGAAAGACAGAATGTGTGTCTGTGTGTCTGTGTGTGGGAGAGAGAGAGAGTGTGTGTTAAAGTGGGGGAGCAAGCGAGAGGGAAAGAGAGCTACTCAGACAGGCAGGACTCGCAGGTCAAAAAGGTTAGACGCGCCACAAAGGGTAGACGCACCACGCTCAGTGCATATAAGCGGCGCAGCTTCAGTGCCGCAAGCATTCTTGGCAGCTCTTTCGCCCGTGTCCTACTCAGGGTTGGAAGAGCATGACGACGACGAAGAGGCGTTTAACGCCCAATATACGTGACACCTCCTGAAATGTACGACGTGACCGAGCAAGGATGTCTGGGCTCATCGTAAGACAAATCAAATGTTGTGACATGTCAAGAACATCAAGGGTGCACTCCGGCCGCGTGATACTTGTCCGACATATGACATATGACATATGACATATGACATATGACATATGACATATACGCCAAACATATCAAAACGTCTAGGCCAAAAGGGTGTGTCACATTAGCATGTGTGTGCGCAATTCACAAGCAACATGGTCCAGCGCCAACATGGTCAAGCGCCCTCCACTTTCCATCTTGGCCATTAATAAAATTTCATGTAATCCTTTGAGGTAGATGAGTAGAGGCAGGCCATTCTGGAGCACACACTGGCACACGCATGGAAGTTGCCCGCAGCGCTATAAGCCGCGGCTTAGGCATTTGAGAAAATAGCCGGGAGCGCAAATACTCTTTGAGGTGGCACAAGTGAGGAACAGGAGACAAGGTGGCAGATATCACGAACCAGAAACACACCGAAAAAGGCTGCCAGCGACGGCATACCTGGCAATGGCGAGCAGACGGACGACGCCATAGCATGGAAATACTCATAACTCTGTTTGTTTTGTTTTGTTGACAAGAACCACCATTGGCGCGCGGCAGCGGATGAGCTTTGGCCCTGGAGCAGCCACACGCCATCCGGCTACCTTTGCGGAATAGTTGGGGGGAAATGGGCATGGTTGATTGCTAGAGATGTTTATGTTTCCCGTTCTTGGGTGTTTAAACTCCATCTGGGCGTGCGGCAAGCGAAATGGTTTTAGCCCTGAAGCCGCCGCGCACCACTGGCCCCACGCATTGTCTTTCTTGTACTCAGATATCCAATTTTTGTCCTCCTTTTCAAATCGGACATCGCGCGCATCCGATTTGAAATCGAAAACAAGGGATTTCAATTCAAAGGTATGCCACCACGCAGCCCGGTGTCCTCCCAGCAGAGCCCCTTCAGATTGTGACTCAGCATGCTGAATACCGTAATCATTCTTCTATATTTCACAAATATCACTTTAAATATACAGATCACAAAACGCGCACATGGGTGTGCGGCGGCGAACCTTTTAGCCCCGAGCTGCCGTGCGTCACTCGAGTCACTTCTCCATCCTGAGGGTGGTCTCAATACACCCTTTTGTCAAGACCTGCGCCAACAAAGCTTTTTTCTACAAAAGAAGTGCGCCGACAAATGGATGCGTAACATCACACTGCAGCACACTGCAATACGCTGTAACACACCAGAACACATTGCAACGAACTGCAGTTCTCGCGTAACAACACGCTGCAACACACTGCAATATACTGCAACACATGGTAACACGCTGCAACACACTGCACAACAATACGGCTCTCGTGTAACATCACACTACAATGTACTACAACACAATGCAACACACTGCATCACCCTGTGACTCACACTGTTGCACACCAAAACACACTACTGCATATGTCAAACACTGCACCACACTGCAACACACTGTGGCTCTCGCGCAACATCTCACCACCACGCGCTGCCACGCACGGCAATACTGCAGCTCATTACAACACATTGCGACACGTTGCAACACACTGTCACGCACTGCAACACACTGCAACACACTGCAACGAGTATGTCGGCGCGTTTTTCTACAAAAAAAACCTTTGTCGGCGCAGGTTTTTTTCGACATATGGAGACTTTGATACATAAAAAATTATTTACGAAAACCTGCAGGTAACCCGAGTGGCGCGCAGCAAGGTCAGAAGCCACTCCGCCGACGCGCGCCCGACTGTTTGATGAGTGAATCTAAGGTTGCCACCAATAAGACGCCAACCCGTGTGGTGCCTGCGCACACCCCACAGACGAGCGTTCTTTGGTTATGGGTGTGGGAAGTGAGCAGCGCTGGTGAGGTTGAGTGTTGAAGAAGAGTACAACTAAGGCTCTCATGTATGCTCACCGAGGGGTGTTGAGGGGTCAAGAAGGAATCTGGGGAGTTGACGCTTACTCCGACCAAACACAACTCACACCTCCAAAAAAAAATTATCTTTCGCGCGCACCTGAGCTTGTGCCGTCGAAACAAGTGCTCCAATGCACCCAACCCATGGTATTCAAGTGTCAAGTGTCATGTGCATATCTCATCTCTCTGAGATTCAAAAAATGGATTAGAAATGTGCAAAGTACTTTGCGATCCGTTTAATTGTTTGTTTGTTTGTAAAACCACCACACTATAACCCTCCCGAGAAGTTGAGAGCGCATATGGGCAGTATTGGGGTGACCGTAAAGATCACTGCCGAATCGAACGGCACTCCTGCAATTGACACTAGGAACCGATCATTTGTACTGTGATGCATGTTGGTGTACACGTACTCGGGTTTACATTTGTATTTTTAATCTTTCGTGACATACTCTGTGACTACACAGAGGAGCTACAGCCCGTTCCCAAAAAAACGAGTCTCGAAATGCCCGTTGAAATGCAAATCAAATCCTCGATGGTCAAAGTTCAGGTCTCTTCTCAAATGAACCGGTTGAACAGAGACCTGTGATGACCATCGAGGATTTCGATATTCATTTTAACGAACATTTTGAATCACATTTTCTGAGGAACGGGCTGCACTGCGTGATAGTTTCACGTCAGAGCGGGCACTGAATTCATGACTGTGGACTAGCAATGTATTGTCTAAAAGGGTACTCACCCGGTCTCAGAACAACTCCAAGCCAAGCTCACACCGGCTTCATTTAACGTGACCATTCACAACCCCCTTCCAACTTTGTGAGAACGGATTAGACCGGTAAGCTATCGAAGCATATTTATGCGCCGGACCTAGGTCCGAAATTACCTGGCTAGGTAATTTCGGACCTATGTCCGGAGCATAAATATGCTTCGAAAGCTTACCGGTCTAATCCGTTCTCACAAACTTGGTTTGTAGAAGACCGTCACAAGACAGTGGTGGAGTGGCTACTGTCACCCGGTTTCGAATCTCAAAAACACCCCGTCTCTTTATACCAAAACAAACCAAAACAAAAGTTATTTTTTGGTCAGTTTTGAGAGTATAGTTATTATTGAAAACTGATAGTGGGTATCCCAGGGATGCGGGCGTTTTTTTTCATTCACGATGGCAAACCCTGGGAATTCCCTCCGCTTTAAGACCCATTGGTCAGCACCAGTCTCCACCCTCGCTGGTTCCAGGGGACCGGGCGCGCGGCAAGCGGAGGGGCTTTAGCCCCGCAGCCGCCGCGCGCCACTCTCAGTACGCCAGAGGTCATACGGATCTTGTTTGTAGTTTTGTTTTCCTTTTTGTTCAAAAAATCTCAGGCGGGCACAGAGTGCTAGGAAGATCATGTCCCAGTCATCAGTCTCACGTAACTTGAACATAAAGAGACGTATGGACAGGCCCATTATTTTTTTGTTCTGCATCTGTTCATTGTGTTCAAATTATCGAGGGGTGACTCCCTTCTTGACCTTGTTACTCAGGTCCGATCCAGTGAGCGTGTGGCAACTGCGCGCTAAAGCGCTCCGTCACCGCGCGCCCCAACGGTCTCGGATGGAAGAAAATAAACCAGCGCATCTATTACTCCCATCTGACGACTGCCTGGTGTCTTAGCACCCTTAAATGAAATTAACATAGCAGGAACTAGAGTCGGAAATCAAGTTCACCCAAGTCCACAAGAGTGGGAGGGGGAGGACCGGTCCGCAAGTACCAATGCCCCCTTCAAAAAAAAAATCCAGACAAAAACCTGTAGGACAAAACCATCTGTGTCAAGGGCTCAAGTCCCCCAATGGCGAACCACGTACGGGCGTGCAGTGACTTTAGCCCTGGACCAGCCTCAGTCGCACCAGAGTCCCCACGGATTAATATATATTCTGTTTTCTTGCCTGGATTTTTGTGAGCCCTTTTTACCTCTATTTTTCTCTGCCTTTTTGAGATCGAACATCTCCTCGTTCTGAAATCGCACATAGAAATTGAAGTCCAATCTCAGAAATATCCGATCTCAGATTGAAGAGGCGTCCGATCGTAAAAATGCTGAAAAAAGGGAAAAAGCACTAGGGAAAGGTGGAACGTGACGTCAGATGTAAAAAAATCGTGAAAAAAAATGGATGTCAGATCTCAAAAAATTTGAAAAAATGTTGTTTTGCGTGTGGAAAACATGGTTTTCCCGACGCCATGTCAGGTGGGTGTAGGGCCGATATTCAGGTGAGAGCATCATTTGGGAGTACAGTTTTCTATTCTTTTTTTGTTTTAATTGGTAAATGGTAGAGGGTATTGCAGTGATACGGTTCAATGATAGCGAGTTATATATATTTTTGTCAATCAGAGTCGAAATCGAGAATGGGGAGGGGAGGCGAAGATGTCGTATTGCTGTTTGGGATAGGGGGTGGTGAGGGGATGGGAGAAGGCAGTCCATATGCCATCCTGTGTTACATATGTCACAAAGAAGCATTTTATGCTCGTCAAACAGACCCTCACATACATCATCCGTGGGAGGGGAGAACAAGATAGTGGCGGGGAGAGAGGTAGAGGAAAGTACAAGGGGAAGGGCTAAGCGAGAGTGAGATTGAATTGAGTAAATGAGTTGCGTGCATGTGGAAAAGGTTAGGAGAACCCATGCTTTCTCGTGTTGCCTATTTGAGAGTAGAGTTGAGGGTAGTTTGTTTTTGAGAATCTCGACAAACGTGTTTGGCGACCAAATTCAAAAAAAAAAATTGTCCACAATGGAACCAACTGAAGATTCCCACGATCACGTGCCAAAATATTGTAATGGCGAGCGCGCGCGGTCGCCTCTATTCTCATAGACATCAATCTCTTAAACATTCTCGTAAACATTCTTATAAATAAAAACACAACGGGCTTCCGTGTCTCGAAAATCACGCACAAGGAGCTCCGCAAAACTCTCGAGTTCCAGCAGGTTAAGGTGGTTTTGAACAAATACATTGACCTTTCACGAGGCGCCACCACCAACATCAAAGTGAGTGTGTTACTTTGATTTACACACGCTTTTGTCTTGCTGAAAGCAAGAAAGAGCGAGAGCGAGAGTGCGCATGCAAGAGGGAGGGAAGGAGTGTGTGTGTGAGAGAGAGAGAGAGAATTACTTGTCTGTGGACTACCTGCCTCAAAGCCAACACCCACTTCCACAAACACATAACCATCAACTGACCACAGCGCCAGGGCACCTTGAGGTTGGCTGCACTGAGCCGCAGCGGTGTACACTCCCTTAGTTTCTGGGAATAGTTCTGCGCTTATGGGAACCGTCGTGTTCCTATAAGGATATAGGGTCTATGTGGGGTCTTGGTACGTGACCGTGACCCGTATTACACATAGGTAATTCCCTCGCGGGTAATCCATGTATGTTTGCGAATGTTTTGCCTTTCATCTATGTATTCGTTTGTGAGCAGTGTGTTTCAAGTTCTTGTAATTAGTCTCTTATGTTTACTTCTTTCTTCCATATTTTTCCTTTGAAGGTTCTTAGAGAAGAACCCCTTGAGATGTGAGTGTGACCAAGTATAAGGATATAGGGTCTATGTGGGGTCTTGGTACGTGACCGTGACCCCCCCCTAAGGGGTAGTCTAAGGGTACCGTGACAAACTGCAGGGTTTGTCTGGTTTACTTGTAACGATTGTTCTTAAATACATGGGACAGCTCGTGTTGTCCTTGTTTAATCCTCGTGTTTGCCTGGGCGCTTAGAACCGGGCGTGCTGCGTCCGTACCGGCATGTCCTTCAGCGTGGAGGCCGCCGGGCCCCAACCCATCATACTGTGACCTCCTGTCTGCACTTCATTACAGTTGCCTTAATTCCAGTTCCCTTCCCATTCAGGTAGTAGTCCTCCTGGGGGGGACTGGTCAAATTCCTTCGTTTCGAAGTCAGGATGTTTCCCTCATCAAAATAGGAAATTTGATTTTTCCTCCCAAGGGTCAGAGGAATGTCTGACGTTGCGGGGAAGAACGTGTGGCTGCTGAACATGGCTGTGCTGGGGGCGCGGGGGGGGAGTTCAGGGGAACCAGCTCAAACATCTGACCATCACAACATGCCTCCTAACAAAAATTTGCAACCGCTACCTGCGGTAAGCGCCTCTCTTGCAGACATTCCTGTCCCCAGAGCCACGTGGTGTTGGACTTAGCATTGGCCCGTTGATGTTGAAGCAAATGGAGGACGAAGTCGTGGAGGAAGCGCAACCCCTCGGCCGCGAACAATACACAGAAAACAGTCCATCAGGAAACGTTCTGTAGCGCTCACCTCACAATGCTGCACAAGTGTGGAAAACAGTCAAAAGGCTCAAGGATGTCTCTCTGATGGGCAAAATTCTTCAAAATTCTGCTTGAATTACCCCTGGATTCTCAAACAAAGATTTCCAACATTCGGTACTCATCTCTGTCGCTGACAACGAGCAAGATGATGCTGTGATGGACTGGGAATAGATATATACATGTATCTACGTATTCATGACATACTATACATGCATGACATACATGTACATGTATACATACACATGTACATACATACATACATTTGTATATAATATACATTTAGTATAAATATTCACACATGACATGGTCACGTTTAAAATATGTACGTTCGTATATCTTAATGTTGAATATCTCCAGCAAGAACACTTTCTTGGAAGAGAAAGAAATGACTCTCAATTTCAAAAAATGTATGGGGAGGGGTCAAGGTCTTGAAATTTTGAGTTGTTTGTCCGCTATAAACACTTGATTTTGGGCCAGCACACCTTGAAATCGTCCAAAATCCTCTGGTTTTAGGGTTTTGACCAGAGCACCTAAAAATTTGTCCAAAATCCTCGCAAACACCTGATGAAAGAAACCCCCCCGGGGGGGTTTTCTATTTACTATGTTCCCTGATCAAGAGCCGTGTAAGAGATATCACGACGAGATGCTCGAATGCGACGATCGCATCAAATCGATTACCCCCCGGGGGGGGTTTGAGAGTTTTTATTGAAACTGATAGTGAAGCTTCGAGACTCGACGAGAAGGATTTTTGCTCAAGTTTGGTGACAAAATCAAGATGGCTGTGTCGGGGGGCGGCCTGGCTATCTATAGAATGTAGCCTGTAGTGGCTTCACTGCAAGCAGCCTGATTCCACGTTCAGCCCGAATTCCCATCTGGCCCCACGCTGTCGGACAATCAAAACATCTCAAAACATCCTGTCTTTGACGGTACTTTGCTCCCCATGGCTGCCTGTGGAGCCTACCACACTACAGCGGTATCAGAGGAAGGCGACTTGTGGACCTGGGGGAAGGGGGATGACGGCGCGTTGGGGCACAACACGCGCGATCACAAGCTGACCCCTTTACGAATTTCCCATGCTCAATCATTTGCGGGTTCTCGCGTGGTTATGTCTGCCGCTGGCTCTTGCAAGAGCGCACCCGGATCTGGCGCAGCCGGATCCTTTCACTCCGCAGCTGTGACGGAGGACGGTGGAGTTTGGACTTGGGGCGAAGGCGTTGATGGCCGTCTTGGACACGGCAACGAAGAGGACAGGCTGCAGCCTTCAAAGCTGGGAGTAGAGAACTTTGCCGGAAATCCCGTATTTATGGTCGCCTGTGGAGGCTCTCATACCGCAGCGCTCGCAGTCGGAGGCCGCCTGTGGACCTGGGGCTCAGGATTTCTGGGCCACAACGACAAGATAAAGAGACTGATGCCCACACGAGTTGAGGGAGCAGAGTACTTTTCCAGGGCTAGGATTGCAACTGTTGCTGTGGGTACTGCGCACACGATTGCAGCAACGAAAGAGGGCGATGTATACACCTGGGGGCGCGGAAAACACGGCCGTCTGGGCCACGGCGACGAAGAGGATAGGTCGGTCCTGAACGAATTGTGTGTCGACCAACTGTAAACAGCGTTGCCATGCATGTATGATGCTGTTCTGTACATGCATGTATGTCCTAGCCCACTTGTGCAGTGTATAGCATTTTCCTGTTTTTGCAATCCGGCCATCTGGCGAGCCCGGTATTTCTGCAAGCTCTGAAACCCGTGTCATGTGCCCACGCTGACGTAGCCGAATACTATGGTATTTACAGGCTGGCACCCACCTTGATAGAGCCGCACAATATTTCTGGCGCGTCGTCTGCCAGGGAGGGAGGTTTCAAGGGTGTAGATTTCAAGGGCGTGTTGGCTGCAGCCGGCTTCAATCATTCAGTTCTAGTTACCGTAGCTGGCACCCTGTGGACTTGGGGTGATGGGTGCTCGGGCCGACTAGGCCTTGGGGATCGCGATCAACGCCTCAAGCCAGTCCTGGTAGGAGGTCACGAAACCTTTGGCTCTCATGTAGTCACTGCTGCGTGTGGCAGCGCTCACACCCTCGCCGTCACCAAAGAGGGTTCTTTGTGGGCCTGGGGTTATGGCGCTGGCGGACGGCTAGGCAGTAAGGACAACAAGAGCAGGCTTGTTCCAACTCGCGTCAAGGCCCAACACTTGGGCAACGCTAGGGTTTGCCAAATCTCAGCAGGTTCGGTGCACTCGACCGCCATGACTGAAGACGGCGGCTTGTGGACGTTTGGTCCCGCTCAAGTGTATGCCGGTGCTTTTAAGAATGTGCAGGTCCCCACAGGATTGGGGCACGAAGACATGCTCGAAAAACTTGTGCCGACGCGCCTACAAGTGCAAGGGGTTGCCTTCGGACGGTGCCAGAGGCTTGCGCCTGAGCGTGCCCTCGCCTTTGCCATGACAAGTCACCCACGTCTTGGCAGTGAGTGTGGGTGCTGGTTGCGATGCGAGCTAGTGCGGCGTATCGTGTTGCATGCTTCGTCTTGGCCCCAGGGCCCCGCCGCCAAGCACGATGGCGTGTTACGCTTGATCGGAGGGGCGCGTCTCTTGACGCTCTTACACCACCAGCACAACCAGGAGCAAGAGCGCCAAGTAGGCAAAGTGCAAGGTTTTTGCACCTTAGCAACACTGCTCGACACCGCCTCCCGCTTGCTGCCTCCTCTTCTGCCACCTTCAACCCAAAAAGAGGAGGAGGAGGAGGAAGAGGAGGAGGATGAAGAAGATGATGAGGCAAAGAAGAACAAGGACCGAGGGTGCCGGTGTGGGCGTACGAAATGTCTAAAACAGTACTGCCAATGTTTTCGGAATGACGTGCGCTGCTCGCTGCACTGCGTGTGCTCAGATTGCCACAACGATGGTGCGCACGAGGAAAAGCGCATCGAGGCCATTCGTCGCATTCGCATGACCAACTTCAGAGCCTTCAAAGTACCCCCCGCCCCCCCCTATCTCGCAATCTCATGTCTCGCAAGCCCCTGCTGCTATCAATATGTCGGGTGTGTAAGTTTAGCCTGAATATGAAGCGACAAGATGTATTGGACGGCTAATGGAGAAGAATGTCTTTGCGTTGACGCTGGCAGGGCACAGACCTGGAGATTGAAGATGTCAGTGTTGTGACCGCAAGTGGCAGCGTGAAGCTCATCCGCGGCTGTCGCTGCAAACGATCTAGGTGCAAGAAAAAGTACTGCGAGGTCTGAGTGTGCCCACTCTTTTGCATTTGCCTTTTCCTTTTGCCTTTGCTTCCCTCCCTTTCTTCCTCCCTGCGTGTCATCTGGCAGTGCTGTGACGGCGTGGTCTTGGTGGGTCTGGGAGCAAGTCGTGATACGATACCTGTCTTTGCTGTCATACTATACCGGTCTTTGCTGTCGCCCCATCCCATCTGTCCCTCGTGTGATGTCATGCGATGTCATGCAATGTCATGCGATGTCTGCCTTTCGTCCCTGACACACAGTGTGTTGGGATTGTGACAGTGCTACGCAGCCGCCTTGCCATGCACCACAAATTGTGTGTGCAAAAACTGTGACAACGGCAACGACGCTGGGATGCTGTGGAGTGTGGAGCAAATCATGAAGCCTAACCGGGCCTTGTCGGCTTCCAAGGGTGCCGCCTCTCCTGCCTCTGCTTCCTCCACAAGTGCCCTCTCCACTCCCAGCACTCCCACCTGGGCCTCAAACGGCACGCACGCAACGCATGGCAATGGCAGCAGCAATGGCAGCAGCAAGGGAGGCAAGAGCAACATCAAGAGCAACATCAACAGCACCATCAAGACCCACCAGCATCCCCATCCTGCTAAAGGTCGCAACAAAGAGACACCGACACAGACAGTCCACCGTGCACAGGAAGAAAGAGCAACAGCAACAGCATGAGCAACAGAGTTTATACAACTAGACCCCTCTCCTCCAGCCCCCCCCCCCTCTCAAAGTGACCTTCTCTGGAAGCGTCTTTCTGTTGACGCCCTATTTGATTGTCCCCTCTGAGCTGCACAAGAAAGCTCTTGTGCGGCGCATGTGTGTTGAACGGCCGGCTAGGGTATTTAGGGCTAATCTGTGTGGACTGTCACCGGCGGGTAGTGCTGGGAGTGGCACATTTGCTGACACGCAGCGCTGAAAAGACAGGTGCAAGTTTTGACAGTGGCCGGGCGGGTAAAAGCACAGCGCTTTGCTCGTCGGCTATGCCCACAGCCTCCTCTTCCTCCTATGCAAGTGCGCCGCCGCATTTTTCAGACTCGGAAGATGAGAAAACGAATGTGGCCTCTCTGTTGACGACTCTCACCTCAGCGACTCGTCTCGCTCCTGCTGCACGCCGTGGTGCACGTGCGACTCGTCTCGCTCCTGCTGCACGCCGTGGTGCACGTGGCAAATATTCCAAGGCACAATCAGGCGTTGAAGACTTTGCAGACGTTGCACACAAGGCGTGTGGTCCGCGGCAAGACGAGCTGTCGGCTTTGCTTGCTGCTGGCATTGCCACAGGTATCTTTCTCCTTTCGAGGATTTTTGCCTTGTGTGCTGCAATCCCATTTTGTTGCAGTGCTTCTGGTTGGTCTTGGTCTTCTCTCAAGAAGCTGCTGCTGCTTTTATACCTCACCGTGCATTTGTGTTGCTGTCTGTGTTGGTGTCGGTGTGGGGGCGGGTGCGGGTGCAGATGCGATGGGCCAAGAGGAGAGCGAGGAGCACGAGGAGCACGAGGAGCACGAGGCACTTGATGACGGGCCAATTAGTGTGCTGCTATTAGCTGCTGAGCTCTTGGAGCGATAAAGCGCCTACGAACAAGATCTGCCGCCGTGCGCCACTGGCGTGACTTTAGCCTAAAGCGCCTACGAACGAGATCTTGTCACGAATGAGAGAGTTTTGTTCCGAAGTTTAGATCCTAACCGAACATTTGAAGATTCTTTTTTTCCCCTCGCGTTTCCTGTGGCCGCTATAAGAGGTAGCGGAGGAACCGAGGTAAGGCTGTCGAGTTTCAGAGCATTAAAGTGTCGCATGTACTCTTGTGTCTCTTGCTTGTCCCACTTTCTCTGACGTG
>Ga0105052_10006404_pt1 | contig 11957 bp, 14 predicted proteins | sample FRY03_FD_78094 | JGI IMG/M metagenome (GOLD analysis project Ga0105052, IMG submission 78094) | Freshwater microbial communities from Lake Fryxell liftoff mats and glacier meltwater in Antarctica - FRY-03 | ecosystem: Environmental > Aquatic > Freshwater > Ice > Glacier meltwater ... | reverse complement strand
GTCAATTTGCTTTTGCTCCAGGCATGTCAAATTATGCAGTATCACGTGGGCTAACATTATCTACTGACAATGGCGATGAAATGCATATTGTTGTAGTAGATTCAGATGGTGCATGGACTGGTGTTGCAGGTACAGTACTTGAAATATTCCAAGGTGTCTCTCAAGCAAGTGATGCACGTCGTGACGACGGCGCATCAAACTATTATGTAGATGTATTGAACCGCGAATCAAGCTATGTCTGGTTCGGCGTTCATGATGACGAACTAACAAATGCTGGCGAAACTGTTACCGAAGCTACCAGCGGTTATGCTACTCTTGATACAGTTACTTCTTATCAATTAGGCGGTGGTGCTAATGGTTCAAGCGTTACGGTTGGCCAATTGCAAAGTGCATATGCTATTTTTGGCGATGCAGAAACTGTTGATGTTAACTTTTTAATCGGCGCTGATGTTGCTGAAGCAGATGCAATTACCCATGCTAATCAACTGATTGCTATTGCAGAACAACGTAAAGATGTTATTGCATTTGTTTCGCCTTATGTTGCTGCTACAGTTAATAATGTTACTGCTACAGCCGATGTAAAAGCTTGGGCAGACGGTGTTACATCTAGTTCATATGCTGTAATGGATTCAACTGCATTATATGTATACGACAAGTATAACGACAAGTATCGTTGGATTGTTGCTGCTGGTGCAACGGCTGGTCTTTGTGCATATACTGATTCAATTTCTGATCCTTGGTTTTCACCTGCTGGTCTTAATCGTGGACAACTCCGCGGCGTGACTAAGATTGCGTTTAATCCAAAGAAAGCAGATCGTGATACATTATATAAAGCACGTGTTAATCCTATTGTAGCTTTCCCAGGTGAAGGCATAGTTCTTTACGGCGATAAGACTGCATTAGTTAAACCTTCTGCTTTTGACCGTATTAACGTTCGTCGGTTATTCATTACATTAGAAAAATCTGTTGCAACTGCAGCTAAGTTCCAATTGTTTGAATTTAATGACGAGTTCTCTCGTGCACAGTTCCGCAATTTAGTAGAACCATTTTTACGTGATGTACAAGGACGACGCGGTGTAACAGACTTTGCAGTTATTTGTGATAGTACAAATAACACTGGCGAAGTTATTGATTCAAACCGTTTTGTTGCAGACATTTACGTTAAACCAACTCGATCAATTAATTTTATTACTCTTAACTTCATTGCTACACGCACTGGTGTTGAGTTTAGTGAAATTGTTGGTCAATAAGGAGATATAACATGGCTGTTTTAGGCGTAGATGATTTCAAAGCAAAACTAACTGGCGGTGGCGCTCGCTCAAACCTATTTAAGGCAACGGTTAACTTTCCAGGCTATGCTGCTGGTAACGTTGAGCTAACTTCCTTTATGTGTAAGTCGGCGCAGTTACCAGCATCGACTGTTGCACCTATTGTGATTCCTTTCCGTGGACGTCAAGTCCAAGTAGCAGGTGATCGTACATTTGAACCAGCAACACTTACAATTATTAACGACACTAACTTTGTTGTTCGTAATTCGTTTGAACGTTGGATGAATGGTATTAATAACAATAAGACTAATACTGGTCTAACTCGTCCAACTGACTATCAAGCAGACGTTATTATTGAGCAGCTTGATAAGTCTGGTGTGGTTATTAAATCGTATACCTTACGTGGTTGCTTTCCAACAGAGCTTAGTGCAATTGAAGTTTCGTATGATAGCGAAAATGCAGTTGAAGAGTTTACTGTTACATTGCAAATGCAGTACTGGGAATCTGGTACTACATCGTAATATTGATAGGTTATAAATAAGAATAACAGGGCGTATTAAGTACGTCCTGTTTATTCTACAGGAGAGTTATACATAATGGCTGATACAAACAATGGATTTAACCTTTTTGGTTTTGAGATAAAGCGAAAAGTAAACGATAAAGAAGAAAGCAAACGTGCTTCATTTGTTCCTCCAACAACAGAGGACGGTGAAGGCTATGTAGTCAATGCTGGTGGTTACTTCGGCTCATATGTTGATATGGAAGGTGACAGCGCAAAGACAGAACGCGATCTTATTATAAAATATCGTGACATTGCACAACAACCAGAATGTGATGCAGCCATTGAAGATATTGTTAATGAAGCAATCATATCAGATGAAAGTTCTTATCCAGTATCAATTGACCTAGATGACTTAGATCAACCTGATAGAATTAAAAAAATGATGCGTGAAGAGTTTGATTATATTATGAAGTTATTAAATTTTAATTGGCATGGTCATGACATATTCCGTCGTTACTATATTGATGGCCGATTACACTATCATATAATTATTGATGATCAGAATCCTAAGCGTGGTATATTAGAGGTTCGTAATATCGATAATACAAAAATTCGTAAGGTCCGCGAAATTAAAGAAGAGCGCGATCCTAAGACTGGTGTTAAGCTGATTAAATCAGTTAATGAATACTATGTCTTTCAAAATACATTGTTATCAAAATCAAATCAGGGTCTAAAAATTGCAAGTGACTCTATTTGTTATGTGACGTCTGGTGTACTAGATCCGTCACATAAACGAGTATTATCGTATTTACATAAGGCTCTTAAACCAGTCAATCAATTACGAATGATGGAAGATTCATTAGTAATCTATCGTATGGCTCGTGCACCAGAACGTAGAATATTTTATATCGACGTCGGTAATTTGGCCAAGGGCAAGGCAGAAGAATACATTCGTAATATTATGGCGAAGTATCGTAATAAAATGGTATATGATGCATCAAGTGGTGAAATGAAAGATGACCGTAAACATATGTCAATGCTTGAGGATTTTTGGCTTCCACGTCGCGAAGGTGGTCGTGGTACAGAAATTACAACATTACCAGGCGGTGAAAACCTTGGTCAGATTGATGATATTATTTACTTTCAAAAGAAGTTATATCGTTCGTTAAATGTACCAGTTCAACGTCTTGAAGCAGAAGGTACTTTTAATATTGGTCGGTCTACAGAAGTTACGCGTGACGAAATAAAATTTAAAAAGTTTATTGGTCGATTACGCAAAAAGTTCTCAACTCTGTTTATTGACTTAATGAAGACTCAGCTTATTCTTAAAGGTATATTTACTGAAGAAGAATGGAATGATATAAAACAAAGTATTAATATTGATTATCTTGAAGATAACCATTTTAGCGAACTGAAAGATGCAGAAATTCTTCGTGATCGAGTTGCCACTTTGCGTGAGATGGACGAATATGTTGGGCGTTATTATTCGCGTGAATGGATTCGCAAAAATGTACTTCATCAGACAGAAGAAGACATGACAGAAATTGATAAACAAATTAAAGAAGAAGGATCTGATGAAGATCTTGAAATGGACATGGAAGATAATGCTGCCCCACCACCTAAAGCGCCTAAACCAGCAGTACCTAAACCAGAACAATAATGTACTGAAATTTCATTTTTTATAAATAATACAAAGGAGTTTATTATGTCAGCTACAACTAACGATTTAATCAACAGTATTGCTACTGGTAATATGGCAGATGCTAAAAATGCATTTACAAGTATTATGCAGTCAAGAATTGATGATGCGCTTGAAGGCGAAAAGGTTCGTGTTGGTCAATCAATGACTGGTATGGACGAAGAATTTGATTTGTCTGACTACTCTTTAGAAGAGCTTGAAGACTTTATGGTATCAGAAGATTATGAATCAATTGATGAGCTGTCAAAGAAGACTCTTAGGTCTTATGTTAAAAAGGCTCGTAGCGACAAAAGCATGCGTGGAAGCGAAGAAGAGTCTTATAGAGAATTTGGCGGTGCAGGCGGCCCAGGTCATAAAGCAGTTAAACAACAAATTGCTAAAAGAACTGCTGGGTTAAAACAAGCATCATCAAATTTAAGAAAATAAGAATTCGATAACACAAATGATTAACTTTAAAAGTTTTAGAAAAACCATTAATGAAGCTGCAGCAAATAAATCTGCAGAAGTAAAGACTTTTAAGATTAAAAAATTTGTTGCAGTTATCAAACAAGAAGGCAATAGGTTTGTTGCCTATTTAGATAAAGATCGCCTTGATTCGTTTAAGTCTGAAAAAGATGCGGTTCAAGGTATAAAAGACTTTGTTAGTCTATTGGATAATAAATGAGCAAAAGATATATGCCGCTAAGTGTTGAAATTGCAGCTCCAACAACAGTTGGTACTGCTAGTGTTGTGTCAACAGCAAATGTAGTCAGGACAGCAAATACATCTGCTACAACTGCATATCTTGTTACTCTTGTCGATGCTAATGGTACAACTATTGGTTCATTTACTCTATTACCTTTAGAAGTTATGTTACTTGATAAATCAAAAACATCAAAGGTGTTTGCTGGTAATGCTGAAGTTAAATTAACATCGGTAAGTTATCCAGCATGAAGTTAATAACAGAAAATATAGAAGAAGTCCAGTACAGCATCGTTGAAGATGTTAAGACTGGTAAAAAGAAAAGCCTTATTGAAGGCGTGTTTATGCAAGCAGAACAAAAGAACCGCAATGGCAGAATTTATACTAAGCCTGTTCTTGAAGCTGCTGTACACAAATATCAAACAGAACAAGTATCTAGGAATCGCGCTGTCGGTGAACTTAATCACCCAGATAGCCCAACGATTAATCTAGACAAAGTATCGCATCGCATCACTGAACTTCGTTGGGAAGGCAATGATGTAATGGGTAAGGCACTAATATTAGATACTCCTATGGGAAGAATCGCTCGCGGTCTTCTTGAAGGTGGTGTTCAACTTGGTGTCTCAAGTCGTGGTATGGGTAGTCTTGAGCAAAGACAAGGCGTAGCATATGTTAAGCCTGACTTTATGTTAGCAACCATTGACATTGTCCAAGATCCAAGTGCACCAAGAGCCTATGTAAATGGGATCATGGAAGGTGTAGAATGGATCTTAGAGAATGGCGAATGGATTTGTAATAATAACATTGTTACACCTCAAGTATTTGAACAGTATGAGACAGAAATTAAAAAAGCATCGTCTAAAAACTTACATGAGTTGCAGATACGCGCCTTTAAAAATTTCCTCTCGAAACTTTAACTCACAGGAGTAATATTTCATGAATAAAAAACATGACGATCTCCAAGATGAACTCTATGAATATGTTGAAGATTCTAATGAGGGAATTTCGGAAGAGATCGAAGAAGTAGAAGAAGGGTATAATCCAGAAACAGCACCTCAAGATGCTGTTAAATCTGTAGCAGCTGCTATCAGTACATCAAAGCGTCAGCCTTTACGGAAGGGCGATAAATCCAACTCACAAGGTATGGAAAAAGCTGGCATTAAAGCAAAAGAAGCAGTCATGGCTAAGGAATCTATCCAAGGCGCATTTGATGAAGACTTAGCTGCACTGGTCGAATCAGAAGCAACATTGTCAGAAGGTTTTAAAGAGAAGGCTGAAATTATTTTTGAAGCAGCCCTGTCGTCAAAACTTAATGAACACGTTAAGCGTTTAGAAGAGCGATATACAGAAGAGCTATCAGAAGAAGTTTCTCGTATCGAATCACAATTGGTCGAGAAAGTTGATGGTTACTTAGGTTATGTTGTTCAATCATGGATGGAAGAAAATAAATTAGCGGTCGAAGGCGGTCTTCGTACCGAAATCGCTGAATCATTTATTTCTGCCTTACATAGCGTATTTAATGAGCATTACATTCATGTTCCTACAGAGAAGGTTGATTTGGTCGACGGTTTAGCCAACAAGATCACTGAACTTGAAGAGCAATTGAATACTGCTGTTCAGGACAATATTGATCTTTCAGAAGCAGTAAAGCTTTATGCTCGTCAGTCAGTAATTGATGAAGCTGCTAGCGATTTATCTGAAGCTCAAGGCGAGAAGTTAAAAGCTCTTGCTGAAGGCGTTGAGTTTAAATCAATAGAAGCATTTGAAGTAAAAGTCTTTGCTCTTAAAGAATCATACTTTAAAAAGCGTGCAGTACAAACCCAGTCAGAGGAATCACAAATTGTTGAGGATACTAGAACTACTGAAGTATCACCAATGATGCAGCAATACCTCGCCGCACTTAAGAAATAACCCAAGGAGATTAAACAAATGTTTAACGCAGAACGATTAGTAGAAAAATGGGCTCCAGTTTTGGAAGCCGAAAGCGCACCAGCTATTGGTGATAAGTACAAGCGTGCAGTAGTTGCTGCCGTTTTAGAAAACACAGAAAAGGCTCTTGCTGAAGAGCGTGGCCAAGCCATGTTCATGAATGAAGCTGCGCCTACAAATGCAACTTCAGGCGGTACTGGTGCAATCAGTAACTGGGATCCTATCTTGATCTCATTGGTTCGCCGCGCAATGCCTAACTTGATAGCATATGATATTGCTGGTCTCCAGCCTATGTCAGGTCCTACAGGTTTGATTTTTGCAATGAAGTCACGCTACAAAGACAATGCCAATCGTCTAAATGCGACTGAAGCATTGTTCAATGAAGCAGATAGTGACTTCAGCTCAAGCTCATTCAGTGGTGTTACTCCTACAGCTAAGAATGGTACTCATGCTGGTGATTCTTCATCGCTTGGTACTGACGTTGTTCCTACTGGCGGTGACGGTGTTGCTGATAACTTTGGTTTTGGCGGCGGCATGACTACTGCTGAAGCAGAAGCCTTGGGTGACGCGTCAACTAATGCATTTGGTGAAATGTCATTCACTATCGAGAAAGCAACTGTCACGGCTAAGTCACGCGCCCTGAAAGCTGAATACACGATGGAATTGGCACAAGACTTGAAAGCAGTACATGGTCTTGACGCAGAAGCCGAATTAGCAAACATTTTGTCTGCTGAAATCTTGGCCGAAATTAACCGTGAAATGATTCGTACAATCAACTCACGCGCTAAGCTTGGTTCACAACAGTCAGATTTGACTAGCGCTGGTGTGTTTGACCTTGATACAGATGCAGATGGCCGTTGGTCAGTTGAGAAGTACAAAGGTTTGTTAGTTCAATTGTCACGCGAAGCAAACGTTATTGCACGTGAAACCCGTCGCGGTAAAGGTAACTTCATCATCTGTTCGTCAGACGTTGCTACTGCATTGTCTGCAACCGGCATGTTGGATTATACTCCGGCCTTGGCTGCTAATGCAAACTTGGCTATTGACGACACTGGCAATACTTTTGCTGGTATCCTCAAAGGTGGTATGAAGGTTTATGTTGATCCATATACCGAAGTTAACTATATCACTGTTGGCTATCGTGGCGCATCGCCATATGATGCAGGTATTTTCTATGCACCATATGTACCTCTCACGATGGTTCGTGCGGTTGGTGAAAATAACTTCCAACCAAAAATTGGCTTCAAAACTCGCTACGGCATGGTTGCGAATCCATTTGTTGGTGCAACACCTGCTAACGACATTGGTACTGCTCGCGGTAACCAATACTACCGTATCTTTAAGGTTGAGAACATCCTCGGCGAGGGTTAATCAAACCGGCAGTAACGGTATGTAATAAGGGGGAACTTCGGTTCCCCTTTTTGTTATTGTAGAAATTCTGTATTTGATATATAATAGTATATTGCCATAACAGGATTTTAAGCCAATGAATTATTCAATTACACCAATCATCTTTCGTGATAAACGTTACAATTCTATAAAAGAAGCAATCGAACAAACGGGTCTGTCACGATACAATATCAAGAAAGAATCTATATATGTCAATAGCACTGATGCACAAAAGTTTCAAGACTTTGGCCGTGCTCCAAAAACTATATCAGTGTTGCCTACAAAGGAACAAACGATTGTTACATATAAAGGTTCTGTTCGTAAGGCTGCGCGTCAGTTAGGCATAACAGAACCTATTATGAATCAACTGCTGACACAATACAATATACCAAAAATATCTTTGTCTGAGGCTATTATATTGAAGTCAGACAACCGCCGGCCAACAAAAGAACATTTACTTAAAAATTATAATATGTGTTCTGTCGAGCAATTATGTGCTTATTATCATGTTGGCCGTTCAAAGCTATTCCGTTGGTTTAAGCAATACGACATTGCGATTCGTTCGCTTGGCGAAACTGCTTCTATTAAAACAAAACTTCGACATGAAATGATTAGGCCAACAAAGGAAGTTTTAGAGGCGCATTATAAGAAAAATAATATATATGAAATAGCTTTGGAATATGGTGTCGACAAACACGTAGTTTCTGGTTGGTTGAACGAGCATGGTATTGAAGTAAACCTTATGTCATCACGCGCAGAGACTGAACTGTTTGAATTTTGTCAGAGCCTTGATGATTCGTTTATACGGAATGATCGTAAAATTATTGGGCCATTTGAACTAGACATTGTTTCAACTAAACATAAACTTGCAATTGAATATTGTGGTATTTACTGGCATGCTGAAATTAGTGGCGGCAAATCGCGTTCATACCATAGAAACAAATATATTGCATGTAAAGAAAAAGGTTACACACTTATTACTGTATTTGAAACTGATGACATACATAAGGTAAAAGATCTTATTCGTACAAAGGTTGGATCTAACAAACGTATATATGCACGTAATACAATTATTAAAGAAATCGATACAAAGACTGCCAGACACTTTCATGAGTCATATCATCTTAGCCAATTTGTAGGTGGAGAACATATTGGTCTATACTATGGCAATGAACTAGTAATGGCCGTTGCATTTAGCAAATCAAGATACTCTAAAAAATATCAATATGAATGTGGCCGTATGACTAGTCACGGAGACTATACTATTGTCGGCGGAGCATCAAAGTTGTTCAAATATTTTATGATATCACGAAATGCATCATCATGCGTGACATATGCAGATCTGAGGTTTGGTGAAGGCAAAGTGTATGAATACTGTGGTTTTGTACGTCTAAGTGATAGTGGCCCAAATTACTACTATATAAACCCTTTAAAAACAATGGCTTACTCACGGGTAAAGTATCAAAAACACAAGTTAAATGCACTATTACCTATCTATGATAAAACACTTAGCGAATCACAAAATATGTTCAATAATAAATATGATCGTATATTTGATTGTGGCAATGCTGTCTATGCCTGGTATAAATAATATTATAAAAAATTAGGAAATTACTATGCCAATATATGATAAACCGAATACGCTTAACAGTCCTGCAAATTTGACAGCTAATCCTTCGTTTGCAATGCCTATGAATTTTAGACTAACTATTGATGGTCTAAAATATAAGAACGTAATGTTTTCAGTTCAACGTGTAACCATACCAGATATTACTGCTCAGTTTGCTCAGGTAAACTATCGAACTACTAATCTTGGTGTTCCAGCAGATAAGATAGCATATTCTGATTTAGAGTTATCGTTTATGGTCGATGAAGACTTTACGAACTATCGAGAAGTACACGACTGGTTATTTGATAATGTTGCCGTAGATGATTCGCCGACAGCAAATAAAACAAAAGATATATCATTGATTGTATTGAGTTCACATTACAATCCGGTACTAGAGTTTAAGTTCGTTGATGCATATCCTACTAACTTAGGCGCAGTACAATTTGATTCAACCGTAGCAGATGTAGAGTATCTAGTTGCATCGGCCACTTTTAAATATTCTTACTTTAGGATTATATAATGGAAAACCAAAAATTAGTACGTGCACTGACTGTTTTGTTAGCAACGACATATGCATATCAATTAAAAATACACAAGTATCATTGGAATGTTACTGGGCCTGACTTTGTACAGTACCACAAATTTCTTGGAAAAATGTATGAAGAAATTCATGATGCAACGGATTTAATTGCAGAGTCTATCAGAACGCTTAATGCACTAGTCCCAGGGTCCTTTGATGAGTTTTCACAGTATTCAAAAATTGAATGTGATAACGAACCAAATAGCTCGTTTGATACTATGATATATAATCTAGTTGACGACAACAAAGTGGTCATTGATTTGATTAAAACAACATATGTAGAGGCAGAACGATTTACTGCATATGATATATCAGACCTGATGACTTCTAGGTTAGCCGCTCACGAAAAAAATAAATGGATGATGAACGCAATTATTGGAAAAATTTAATATGATGAAATTAGATGATGTGTTAGAAATGTGGAAAAAAGATAATGTAATTGATGAAATGCATCTTGATGATACGACAATCAAATCTGCAAAGTTACATTCAAAGTACCTTGAATTGTTATCTGTAACAAAACTTCAGCTTAAGAAAAAAGAAATGGAGTTTAAGGTACTACTAAAAGATAAATGGCTTTGGTATAATGGAAAAATGTCAAAGACTGAAATTGATGCTCGTGGTTGGGGCTATGATCCACTATCTGGTCTTAAAGTATTGAAAGGCGATATGGACTATTTCTATAATAGTGATATTCATATTCAACAGGCTCAAGGTATAATTGAATACCTTAAAACATTAGTAGAAACTTTATCTGAAATAATGGAAACTTTAAAATGGAAACATCAAAGTATTTCAAATATAATTAAATGGCGTCAATTTACATCTGGTGGATAAAGTGGATATAATAAAAGTTCGTAAAAAGAATCATGCATACTTATATGTAGAAGCATCTCCTTCTGTTATGAATGAGCTTACGGACTTTTTTACCTTTTATGTGCCAGGCTATAAATTTATGCCGTCATATAAGAACAAGATGTGGGACGGCAAGATTAGGTTATATGATTCAAGAACTCGTGAATTGTATAGCGGTCTGTTTAAATATCTTCAAGAATTTGCAAATGCAGAAGGTCGTGAATACTCTATTGAAGTAGAACATGACAGTTATTATGGTTACCCAGGCTCAATTGATGGTACGGTTGATATGTCGTTTATCGATAAAATACCACTAGCATCTAATGGTAAAGTCATCAAGGCTCGTGACTATCAAATACGCGCAGTTCAAGAAGGACTGCAAAATAAACAATCAATGTTAATATCACCGACTGGTTCTGGTAAGTCATTAATTATTTACTTACTGATTAGATATTACTTAGAGAACAATGACAAAAAGATTTTAGTGATTGTGCCAACTACTTCTCTTGTTCAACAAATGTGTACTGACTTTAAAGACTATGCAACATTTGATGAGTCATTTGATAGTGATGAACTCTGCCATATGATATATTCTGGTAAAGAAAAGTTAGATCTTAAAAAACTAATTATTGTTTCTACATGGCAGTCAATATATAAACTACCACAACAATGGTTTTCTCAGTTTGGTGCAGTCTTTGGCGATGAGGCTCATAACTTTAAAGCTAAGTCGCTCACATCAATACTGACAAAGATGAAAGACGCCGAATATCGTTTTGGTACAACCGGCACATTAGACGGAGCTCAATGTTTTGATGGTAATACTTTAATTCATACAATTGATGGAAAGAAAAAAATAAAAGATATATCTGTTAAAGATAAAGTCCTTACTGTCAACGAAGATAATCATTCATTAGAATACAAATCGGTTCTTAATAATTTTAATAATGGCATTTCTAAAAAAATGTTAAAAATTAAAACAATAACAGGAGAGGTTATTGTTACTCATGATCATGAAATTTATACAAAAGATGGATGGAAAAAGGCAAGAGATTTAACATTAGAAGATGAAATAATTTGCATAAATTAGCATTAGAAGGTTAGCTAAATTAGGTAACAAACATTCAGACGAAACTCGTAAAAAGATGTCACAATTAAAAATAGGTAAGCCTTCTTGGAATAAAGGAAAAAAGTTTAATGAGGAATCTTGTAAAAAAATGTCTGAATCGCGAAAAGGCGATAGCCGCAGTCCAAAGTCATATAAAATTATAGACCCAAATGGTAAAGAATACATAGTAGAAAAAAAAGGATTGCCCTGGTTTTGGAATAATATATTAAATGAAAAGTTCCCAACTTCTTTTAAAAAAGTATTATCGTATAAAGAAGGCATAAATGGAAAATGGAAAGGGTGGAAAATATATGTCTTACCTCAGTCAGTCTAAAATATT
>Ga0105052_10006401_pt1 | contig 11961 bp, 18 predicted proteins | sample FRY03_FD_78094 | JGI IMG/M metagenome (GOLD analysis project Ga0105052, IMG submission 78094) | Freshwater microbial communities from Lake Fryxell liftoff mats and glacier meltwater in Antarctica - FRY-03 | ecosystem: Environmental > Aquatic > Freshwater > Ice > Glacier meltwater ... | reverse complement strand
TGGACGACACTGCATCTAGCAGCGCCGTCTCTCTTTTCCTGCCAGGCGAGGCAAACACCCCTGCTCGTACTTGCCGCACCTGCAAATCAAGACAGGAAAAAGGGTAGCAAGAGAGGCGAGAGGAAGATATAGAGAGAAATTGGAGGCAGAGTGGGAAGGAGTGGGGGGTAGGGGGAGGGAAATTAAGCGTCAGCTAACATGTACTCGCACATACTTGACATATTCAAGACAAAACGATGCATACAGGCAAAGACCTTGCTGCAGCGCGTCAGACAGCACGTGTGCGCTACTCAGCGCAACTCACCGTTTGTCCTGTACATGCACGCGCACTCGCAGGGATCTAGGACAGAACATGCAGCGCAGCGCGCTAAGTCGGCTTCACCATGACTGCAGTCATGACCATGATTGCATACCGATGATTGCAAATAAACACCACCAATCGCAAACTCACGCACAACCCACCAAGACATTCCTCGCACATACACCCTCTCCGGGCTCAACTTGCACGGCTAGTCGTTTTCAAACGTTGGTTGACAAAAACAATTCCACAAATACACACCTCAGGCACGGCGTGGGGGCGAGGGTAGTCAGAATCGACCATGATTTCGCACACCCACTTGGTGGAGGTTTTGGCGGGGGATCTGACTGATGATTTGGGAGCCATTGGTGAGATGCTAATGTCGATCGCTCCTGCGAAGGGGGGGGGGGGGAGGAAAGGGGGAGAGAGGGAGAGGAGGGGAGAGAGCGGGAGGCAGATAGGTTGAGAGAAATAGGGCGAAACGCATATTTGGGGGTGGTGGTGGTGGCACAAGAGAGACAGGGCAATCGCGCGTGCGATGGAAGGCGGGACAGAAAGAAGAAGTGCGAGCGAGGCAACATCTTTTGTGTGTGAGCGCGCATGCATCAATCAGTGGGGTGGAGGTAAATGGAAGGAGTACCGCCCTCCTCAGACACGTCAACAGTATTGGTGGAGCGAAGCAAAGAGAGCTCGGCCTCGAGCGCCATTCGACACGACAGTCTGTTGCGCACCTCCTGCCACTCTCTCCACACACACACACACTCACACACAAACACACACACACACACACACACACACACACACACACATTTCAGCAGACTCTTAATACCTGTATGAGAAAATCTGGGGCTAGTGGGGCCCTGGTGGGGTTTGCTCAAATTCAATCGCTGCTACAGATTTGTGTGACATGTCTGCACATTACGATGTGTGTATGGTCACAATTTTGCGCGAACGACAGCCCAGTAGATCCCTTCGACTCCGCCCTACACATAATACAACCCCTCCTCTTTCTGCTGCTAGCATCCACCCACTCTGTTAAATAAAACCTCGAATACAGGTTCTGATTTCCCAGTGTGCCAGTGTGGAGGTGTTTCATCATAATAGTAGTGTTCATCTGTAATCAAAAAATAGTCCAGCAGACGATACCCGAATTACGGGCTGCAAGGTAGGATTTGTTGATGTGCTACCCTGAACGCGGGCCATTGGTTATTGCAGAGACGCCTACACACATGGTTGATGCGACACGCATCCGCATACGGTTTGACAAGTGTCCCTCACTCAGGGGCGCTCCACTCACTGATACATACATCACTCAAGAACCTGTAACAAATGAGAGAGATTGCTGTCACGACTCTCAGAAAGGTAGGCAATCTCGAGATCCGTCACGTCTACATCACTGGGGTCCAGGCTCATTTCCGAAAAGCCAACATCGAGCCCTGCGTGTACGTGCACAAACGTATGCGTTAGAATAGGATATCTCATAATCTTGTAACAAATACTCATACCGGCAGCCTGCCTGCAATGCAGCACCCATATAGCAAGGTACCTTGTCCAATCACAAGTGTGAGCGTGTACATCTTGCGCTCACTGCCGTTGTATGCGGTGACATCGAGTTTCACATCTACCCCCTCCTCCCGCACCTCAACCGCGGCCACCCCAGCGAGCTTGGACATGACGGCGTTGGCGCTCTGGAGCCTGCATGTATAAGTTTCTGAGGAAACGTGCGAAGGAAGCACGTGCACACGCGCGTGTATGTTTCCAAGCAGTTTTTCTTTCCAACCAGAGTGAAAAAAAACGTTTACAAAACATACCAGGCGCCCATGCGGCGATTACGCACATCGTCGGGGCGTGGCACAGCTGTTTCGGCCAGAGTTGCCTCTTCCTGCTCCAGTCCGCGCACCGCCACCTCGAGTTCCTGTTTCTCGTTGTTGAGGTCGAGAAGCGCCTCTTCTTGCGCTTTGAGCACTTCGTTCTTCTGCGAGATCCTGCCCTCCATCTCGCCAATGTCAGCCTGCACGGTGGCCGAGTCGCCCTGCTCGTCGATCAGCTCGGAGAGGCGAGTAACCTCGGTCTGCAGCTCCTCACGCTTGAGTAGCGTCTTTGCCAAAGCCGACTCAATTTCCTCTTTCACAGCCTTGCAGTGGCTCTTGACTTTTTTGAGGTTGCTCTTGCACTCAGCGAGCTCGTGCTGTGCGTCTTCGACTTTTTGCTCCTCGCATACGCCACCGTTGACGATCTCGCTGACAAACTCGTGCTTGGTCGACATCTCGAGGTACACGAATTTGGTCTTCGAAAACTCCTCCTTTGTCGCCGCAAAGTCGCGCTCAACTTTGCCGCCCGCTTTCCAACCGTCGAGCGCGCGTGAGACAGTCAGGGTCTTCCTGTCGTCGTCCAGCGTATACTGCACCTGCTTCAGCGCCTGCCGCGCCCCATCAACAGCAGCCATGACGCAGGCGTGTGTGTTTTGAACTTCAAACGGAGGTTAACTTCAGAATGTGAAAGCGCAACGTTTGGAGGGGACGTGGCCTGATCGAAGTGTCAAAAGTCGGGAGGAGTGAGAGGAAAGGGAGAGTGAAGCTGCGCCCCTTACAAAGAATGACGATGGGGGGGGCACCGTGGCGATTGGCCAGTGTGGTTCTGGCGGTGGCGCTGGCAGCAGCAGGGTGCGTGGTGCTGGCAACGCGCGGGGGGGCTAGGTCATCGGAGCTAGTGCCGCAACCGTGGCTGGAGCAAGACGGGGCGTTGAATGACAACACGGAGAGTGCAGGCGCTCGTCGTAAACACGAGACCCTCAAATACGATGCCACCAAGGCGGGTGCCAGCCAGGAGTGGCTGCATTACTCGCTCCACCACTCCGGCGCTCTTCAGCAGGAGCGCCGCGGCCTGCTGGGTCGGGCTGCAGCAAGCCAGAAGCTGGTCGTGGCTGTGCCGGCTGGCAGCGCGGGGCATAAGCGGGAAAAGCGTGCAAGCGCCTCAAAGAAAGGTTTTATTGAGACCTCTGGCAATTTTCGTGGCGATGACGACTCGCTGTTTGGCGAAAACACCTTTGACGAGGCTCAGGCGTCGCCTGGTCAACCCATGCCGTACCAGGAGGGCCCGTGCCACAACGATGATGGTCATGAAATTGCCTGCGCCGGCAATACAGGCAACCATTGCGTGGATGAGAAGGGCAGTGCTGTTCCCTGTGAGGAGGATGACGGCGATTCGTATTGTGTGGACGACAATGGAAACGACGTGGAATGCAACGACGAGCCCGAGCCCGAGCCCGAGCCCGAGCTCCAAAAGCCTGCAGAACCTTCCGACTTCCTGAAAGGAATAGTCAAGGCTGTATCGGCAGGTAAACTTATCTAAAAGTGCGCGCGCAGCATACGCATACATGCATGTATACCCCATGACACTCGTCCTGATTCGAGCTTCCGGGCCTCTGCACAGTCACTTTGCTTGCGCCCTGTGCGGTGTTTTTACATGCGACCGACTACTCAAATTACTCGACCTATTTGTTACCCATCTTGTGCGCAACCAACCCTATCTCTTGTTAATTTTTCATCTTTCCCTGTTGACTGCTCTCTCCATCTCTGCCTCTTCCTCTACCTCTTCCTCTCCCCATGCCCTTTTTTTTTTCAGAGGAGATGCCAGCAAAGGCAAGCAGGGTCTTAGAGAAGTCGGTCAAGAGCGTTACGGCGGCGAAGCTGGAGCTGACAGAAGCAGCCAAACTCAAGGCCGGCGCCTCTATTGATGAGAAGCGTGCAAAGGGGCTCCAGCATCGCGTGGCGGAGCTCGAGGAGTATCAACACGAGAAGGAAACGTTTGCGGATGAGGCCAAAGAGCTTGCGCGGAAGGCTGATGATGAGTACGATGCAGAAGAGAAGCAGGTCAGACAGATGGACGAGGTGGAGGATTCTGCGGAGCAAGCTAAGGGTAAAGCACAGGATGTTGGCGCCAGGGGTGGTGGGGGTGCGCAGCTGAGGATTCGGTTGCAGAGGCATTTGCCACTGCTGAGGGTTGTTGATAAGCTAGCGCAGCGTGTTGGGGCAGTCAGGGGTCGCCATCCGCGATCTCGGCACGACCTACCGCGCAAGACCCGCTTGCTTTGATTGAATCAACTTTTTTTGTTCGCAGTTGCTTTCTTTCCTGTTTAATCCCCGAGTTGCACCGCGTTGCTGACAGCAGATTGCTTGTTTTAATCAGCCGATTCTTTTCTTTGTGGTGTGTTTAATCATGATCTGCTGTCTTCCCGCGCACATTTCACAGTTTTGAACCCTAAAGAGGAGGTGAAAGCGAACCAAACCCTAGAACTCAGTCAAGTTTCACGGGCACAAAGTTTGCACCTGTGAGGTTCCTTTCATCGAAATTTTCAAACCCCAGTCCCAAAATCTGCAGAAACCAGAAATAGCTGACTTGTCGGATATGCATGTTTTCGAATGTGTACAAAATTCGGAAGCAAGCGATAAAATCAAAATATGGCTTGTTCGGAATGATAGCTCTTGACAATGAGCACAGATGAGCACCGATAACGACGAATTCTGCACGCGAAGTCGTGATTAAGATCAAGTGTATTGTCAACATTTGATTCTGGCCATTTCACTTCCAGCCCCTCCCCTTGTACGCTTCACTGGCATTTTGGGAATGTTGATGGGTTTTAAAACATTTCCTAGAAACGACGCCAGGAGGCTCAATCACACAGGCACCGGTGGGAAGAATTCAAAAAAGTTGATTTTGAGACTACTTCTTAAATTTCTTGGTACAAACTGACTTAATGTACCATAGTTGATGTGGTTTTCCAGAATGATTTTAATTATCGGAATAAAACTTTTAATTTGAGATTAACAATGCCCCGGCGGACAACTTTTAGTTTGGAATTGAATTGGATACCGTTAAATAAATTATCAATTTCCGATTCCAAATAGCAGCTTGTCTATGAGTACTAATCCGTCAAAGTGAAATTGAAAGTAGTTTTTCTTTGAGAGTAAAGTTTTTATTGAACACTGACAGTGGGCATCCCAAGGCCCGGGAAACGGATGTTAATTTATTCACCCTTGAAACCCCTGGGAATTCCCTCCGCTATAACACCCCTCAATCAGCTCTACCAGTCTCCGCCCTCGCCCATTCCAGGGGACCGGGCGCGCGGCAAGTGGATGGTCTTTTTCCCATCCCCCGCGCGCCACAGGAGTCGGGTCAGAGTCCCTACCGATCTTCTCATCTTTAATCCCCTTTTCCCTCTTTTGCCCTGATTTTATCTGAAATTGGACGTCTCCCACGCGTTTTTTTCGCAAAATCTGAGATCGGACAACTAATATGATTGATCTCATTTTTTTGCCTCCGGTTTTTAAAGCGGAAAGGGGTTGCGGAGGAAGCGCAGATCCCAGAACTGCAACCGGAATCCATTGCCAATCCAAAGGAAGAGCTCCCAATCACCAGTCGACATGCTCGAACATAGAGACACGTATGGACAGGCCCAGGTCTGTAGAACCTGTCATCAGGGTAATATCATAATGATTTCCACGCAAAGGGCGATTGTGAAATCTCTGGACAGTCTACGGAGCAGCGTAGACTGTCCATGTCAGCCGTCTTTTTGTTTGATCAAGTTCTGGCAGGTACGGAATCCGCTATCTCAGAGTATTCGACTACTAGTTTGTGTCGTCTCGGTGTCCTAGGGCGCTCAGGCTACTGGGCCGGCCAGGGAGCATGAGAGTGAAGTTTATCCTAGTCGGCCTCAGATGGGAAAAAAACAACGCACCTATCACTCTCATACGACCACTGCCCAGTGACTCAGCACCCTTAAATGCAATTGACACAGTATCAACTTGAGGCGGAGATGCAAGTCACTCTAGGGGAGGGGTGGGGCAATAATTTTCCCAAGAATGTTAGGTATTTTGGGCTCTTTGCTGACAGTAAACATTGTTACAATGTAGGCGACCAGAATACCCTTCAATCAATGGACTCAGCGAGTAGCAAATACCGGATAGGGCACCTAGGACTCGCACTCAAGAAACTCTCACGGACCAGTGGACCGGAGCCGACAGCCGGTACAACGAGGACAGATGCACCTTTTTTCAACAAAAAAAAAGAGGGAGACAGACCCGCACCAGAGAGGTCAAGGGCCCAAGTCTCTGGATGGCGAACCATGTAATAGACTTGATTTTAAGCTGTTTCACCCCTGATTCTGGCCGGGAGATTGACGTGGTCAAGGGGGCGAGGGGCACGGCTGAAGTGGCGTGTCGGGGGTTTACTGCTTGGATACGTAATCAGAAGGATTCGTGCTTACTGGGATATTGGCACCACCTTCGAATTTGGTCAAGGGGGGGGGGGGTACGGCTCAAGTGGTGGGTCGGGGGTCTACTGCGTAGATAGGCAGGCACGGGGGCTCTTGTTTGGTGAGATATCGTCACCGCCTCCGTATCTGGGGCAGGAGACACGGGCAGAATGGGTTTGGTGAGAGACGTGGCAGGGATAAGTTGAGTAGATTGATCTGCCCAGAAGTGGTGAACGATATGGTGCGAGAGTTGGGAAAGTGGAAATCCGCTGATTTTTTCAGAGCGAGCGTGAAAGTGTGGGAGTCGAATGAAATAAAGCCGGCAGAGAGTTCGGGAAAGAGTCTGAGGATCGTGGTACCAGCGGGGGAGGGTGATGAACTGTGTAGGCCTCTTGGGCTTCAATCTTGATTCAGCAGCGTCGTCTTGTGTTGCCATCCCGCGTTGCCCTCTCCACTTGCGTTAGCCTCTCTGTTTGCGTACGCAGCAGACAGGTGGAGGGCAGTGGCAACGTTCCAGCTGGCTAAGGTCTTGGCGCTTTTTCCCCCTTGCTTGAGTCATACTTTCATTGTTCCAGAAGTTCCAAAAATGACTTTTTTTTCACAAATTGAATGGGGTTTTCGATATTTTTTTCTCGCGAGTTGTGTTGCCAGCCTGAGTGTCTCTTTCTTGTGCTAATTCCTGCGCGCGCCAGCGCGCATGCTCGGCACGTTTCGGCGTTTGTGGTGTCGAGGTTTACAGCCAGCAACTATTTAGACACAATTTAACTATACCCGGACAACGTTCAAGAAATAAATCATTTCTGTTCCGCAAAACCACATCAACTACCATAGTCTCTCAATTGGACCCGACAAACCAAATTTCAGGGATTCATCGCCCGAATTATGTCCCAGAGTACCAAATAATACCCCTTGTCAGCCCTGCGGGGTCACGAACCCTGCAGCAAAAATATCAAGACCGAGGCTGACTGTCAAGTTGTCGGACTGAGGATTTCGTGAAAACGTTGACATAATGATGGTCGAGCGTCATAAACTCGTCCTAACAATCGGGACAAAATGCACTCGTGCCCTTGTGGGTTTTCATGCCCTGAGTAAGCCTGAAAATCCAAGCCTGATATTGTTGTAAAGGAACGTTCAACTTTTTACAGACTCTGAGGTCACAAAACGGTTTTGCTTTTTTCATGTCCACTACAGTTGGCAAAAATACTTACACCTGTGGTGTGGTTTCTGTGGCGATACACGCAGCAATCAACTCTAGGCGCCCAAGCCGGTGCCGCGGCGGCAGGCATACTAGACGATGACAAGGAGGACCAGACCGTACAGGGAAACATGGTCCTAAACGCGGTGGCGTAAAGTGCAAGGGCAGAAATTCGGACTAAGAGTCGAGAAGATTGCGAATATTCGGCATGGATTTGGGAGAGGATGCCTCTTCATACTTATATGGAACATAATAATAACATAGAAAGAGGTCTTTTAGGAACGTGTTGTGAAGGCGTCTTGCAGGGACGTGACGTCTGATTCGTGAATAAAGTTATCTACTAACTTTGCGTGTATGGCTGTTGCAAAGATGAGAGTTAGCACTGACGACCTCCCAGCCCTCACGCGCGTTGCGAACGCCACACACCCTGCAGGTGCCATCACCACTTCGGCCACGCGCCGCCGCGGTGACCTTCCCATCGTCATGATTGCAAGAAAGAACTTACACCGTGACCGGCGCTGCCCCCACTCTCTCTTCACACCCCCGACTTCGTTCGTCGTTCGGGCCATGTCCCCTCTAAATGTTGCGCCTTCAAATTCAAAAGGAACCCCCGGTGATGTTTAAAAGCACACATGCCCTGCGTCATGGCTGCCGCGTCGGTTGATGGGGCGCGACAGGCGCTGAAACAGGTCCAGAATGCGCTGAACGACGACAGGAACCCTGAACCTTTCGCGCGCGCTGAACGGGTAGATGGTGGGCGCCAAATTCGAGTGCGACTTTGCGGCAACCAAGGAGGAGTTCTCCAAAACCAAATTCGTCTACTTCGAGATGTCGAACAAGCAAGAGTTTGTCATCGACATCGTCAAAAGGGAGTTTTTCCAAATTAGTTCACCAGATAGTCTACGTTTGTTAGAAGAGTCTTCCAATGATCCTCAGTCGGCATGATCGGGAGTTGCCCCCACCTGCCTCTTCAAATTCAATCCGTTCACCTTTTGGGGGTTGTAGACGTCGCAAGGTGCTGCTGCGAAAGTGCGACAAGACGCTGGAGAGCATAGAAGGTGTGGAATTCAGGAGGCACTGGCTTTCGGCCAGTGACCAGGGCCATCAGGAACAAGTCGTCGAAAAGTAGCACGCGTTCAAGCTCTTGCAGTTGCACCAAGTTGAAGTCACCGAGCTCCCCTGTCTCTTGCATGAACCGTGAGAGGAGAACCTCCATTTCTACCCAACCCCGCTTGCTGCACGAATAGCGCAGCTTCTTGCGAAGCACCTCCGCCCCCCCCTCTGCGCCCGCAACACCGCTGACGCCTGCGCGGTAGGTGCTTTCTGCCATCAAGCGCCACTCTTGCTCTGCGCGCAGCAGCTCAGGCGGGACTTCACCTGGGTCTTGCCGCCAGCCCCCCAAATTTCGATCTCCAGTGCCGACGTCAAATGCTTTTGGCCCAGCGTCACTTGCATCTCCGGTGCCAGAGAAATGCCGGCGTGTTCCATGCGCTGCCTGCCAGCGGGCTGTGGAGCGTATCATGTTTCGCGCGAGGGACTCCGATACTGCCAGCACATCCTGCGGCACACGAGACGCTGGCCCGCATTGGCTCGTGGTGGGCGGAGCACGTGTGGGCAATTTTGGGACTGCGGATGATATCACCGCGTTGCCCGTGTTGCCCGCAGACGTTTCAGATTTTGTTCCTTCGGCTGCAATCTCCTGCCATCGGAGAAAGTCAACCCCCGAGCATCCACTGATTTCCCGGCGCAGGTAATCTCGCCCAGTGCTGTGCGACAGTACTGCGGTGGCCCTGCTCAGAGTGGCTCTGATCATCACTTCAAATTTTCGAGGTGCTTTTTGTTGGCAAGCGCTTTTTGCATGATCATTTGCATTCCTAGATTCGCTCCCTCCAATTTTTCCTGGTCACACAGGAAGATGATGCGATTTCTGGACGAAGAGATGGGAACGGCAGCCGAGCTGCGGCATGTGCGGCTGCTCGTGCACGATGCTGTGGAGCGCACAGGTATGTGTGTATATTTTCACGTGTTTAGTGTGTATGTGTCTCGGTGCGTCTGTGGTGCGTGTGTGCGTGTGTATATATGTGTAAACACCTACACGCACATCCACACACACATAGAGCTTGCACCAATCTCCCTGAAGGAGGACGTAAATGCGGCCTTTTCGCAAGTCCGCACAACCATAAATGCGGCCGTGCAGGTCGAGCATCTCCGGAACGGCTGCCTGGAGGCCGTCGAAGACTGCGAGAGCAAATGCAGGTAAAACACAAAGATGCCAACGCTGTGCCAATATTCCGTTCAGGCAGTGAGCAACTCGACAGACATGCATCCAATCTGAAATGCTTGAAATATTCCTGTATTTCTTCCTCCTTGTTGCTTCCTCCTTGTTGTTTTTACATTTAAATAGATAGATAGATAGATATACTTACAGTTACAGGTATAGGTATGAAAGTATATGTGTATGTTCGTGTCAATCTCTCGCTCTCTCGCTCTCTCGCTCTTTCGCTCTTGCGCTCTCCCTGTCTCTCTCTCTGTGAAAGCATCCGTGTGTATCTACACAGAGAGAGAGAGAGAGAAAGAGAGTGTGTGTGTGAGTGGGTGCGTGTGTGTATGCGTGTGTGTGCGTACGTATTTATATACTTTCTTACTCTCTCTATCTGTTGCTTTCACTTTGGCTCTTTCTCTCTCGCACACAAACACACGCACTCATGCATACACACACATACACACACAGGCAGCGCCTCACCACCCTGCACGCACAGCACCTAAGCTTCTTGCAAGAAATTGCCGGACACGAAAGTGAGACTGTGGAGCAGCGAATGTCGTGGGCGAAGCGGAAGTCAGCCGAATTCGACGAGATGACGCGCATCAAGGACCTGAACTTTGTGACGGAATACCCCAAAATACCAGACGGCACGGTTCAAGCAGGTGTCAAAATGCGTCTATACAAACGCTGCCATCTCAGTCTTTGTATATCATTGACACAATCCCTGCTGTTTGCCCAGCAGTCATAAATAACATCTCTTTTGTATATCGCCACTTCCAGACTTTGCGCGCAACCGGCCGAGCTCAGCCGTGTGGCAGAAGGAACCCATCTATGTTAGCAGCGTCAGCGGGAAAAAGCTTGCCTATAAGTTCCCCAAGCCCTGGGAATTGAATCTGCCCGGTGGTGGTGAGGCACCCCGTGCCAACTCAGTGCTTGGGTATGGCGACTCGAGCGCTGGTAGCCGTATTCGCAGACCAGCCTCCTCCATTGGCTTTGCCCAGCGGGAGCATAGCTCGGACTGGAATATCGCAAAGTCACGCCCGCGCACGCCTTCAATACAGGCCTTGGCAGGTGTCAAGACAGTGATCGTGCCGCATGCTATTCCAAATCTGAATGCTGGACTGATGCCGACAGGGTTGGAACAGTGGCCAGCGCGCACCACCCGGCTAATGTCGACAGACATTTTCCAAGGCGATGGAGTAGAAACAGGCAACGTAGTGCCTGCCCGAGGCTACCTGAATGCTTCCTCGCGCTTCAACGTTTGCTTGCAAACCAACACGCCCTCAGCACTCGACGCTGCATCGCGCAGCAGCCACAGGCCTGTCACAACCAAACCGTCGGAAATGGCCAAAATTGAGCAATTTATAGACGTTGAATTCAAAAAATCCAAGATAGAGATGGACGAGTTCAATTGGAAACGCCTCGCTATCTTCCGCCGGGCTTTTGATTCCGTGGTGCAGTCGTTCAAAAGCTGGTCGCCGCTGCTTAAGACCATCCAGCGCGAGTACGATACTTATGTCACACGCCTCGAAGCACAAAGCGAGAAAGTGCAAACCTTAAATAAGCAACTCGTCGACATGGAGATAGACTTTTCGCAAAAATTCCAGCTCATGCGACAAGAAACAGCTCGTGTCGTTGAGTGTGTCCAAGCTGAAGCCGACCGAACTGTGGAGGAGGCAGAAAAGAGTCTCAAAGCCCAGCTTGATCGCAAGGAGGTGGTCGAAGCTGAATTGGATAAAGAAAAACGCGTCGTTGAGCAACTCGCTAAAAAGCTGCCCGAGGTCGAATTTCAACTGCAGGTCATATGCGTGTGCGCATGTTTGTGTGAGTGCGTGCGTGGGTACATTCATATCCATGTGTTGCAATTGATGTACAGTATGCACATATAGACTATTCCTTTTATTTTATATATTTTTTTCCTGTTTAACCCCTTCCTGCTCAAATTGAAATGG
>Ga0105052_10006383_pt1 | contig 11977 bp, 22 predicted proteins | sample FRY03_FD_78094 | JGI IMG/M metagenome (GOLD analysis project Ga0105052, IMG submission 78094) | Freshwater microbial communities from Lake Fryxell liftoff mats and glacier meltwater in Antarctica - FRY-03 | ecosystem: Environmental > Aquatic > Freshwater > Ice > Glacier meltwater ... | reverse complement strand
GTAGGCAGCAGTCATAATGCCTATCCGGTCGCACTCTTTCCAGACCTCTTTAGCGTGGTCCGGTAATCCCCAAGTGCGTGTGTAGAGAAGTAAATCGATTCCCCGTATTCGTTCAAGGAACTTCGACCAATCGTTGATGGCGTCGTCCTCTTGATATTTAGATACCGAGTGGCCGAGCGATACGAGAGAAGCGGTGACATCGTTCTCCGTTGAGTGCGGTGGCCGGAAGTTCCCAAGGTAAAGAACCTTCATCGGTTGTAGTCAGTTTCGTTGACTCGAACGCTCCCACTCTCCAGTGCTGCGACGATAACCAGATGCGCTGCTTCCTCACTGCTCATTCGGGAGCCTGTCCCGCTCTATGTTGGCACGCTGGAACGGGTCTAGTCCGCCGTAGATTCCGTACCTGCTTGAGCCGGCGTGGCCTCGCTCTGTGTTCATCGCATCGCCCAGGCACTCCGCTCGCACCGGACATTCGTCGAGGCACACCTGCCTTGCTTGTTCGTAAAGTAGGTTTGTTTTCTTTGGAGCACGACTCGGACGCGTCGGCGGGTCGAGAAAGAACTGGTCGGTGGTGATGTAAGGATGATTCAGACACGCTGCCTCCTTAGTCCATTCGTGAGTGCGGGGAGAGTCTATCCTCCCCCGCAGCCACAACCTTTCCGAGTCATTATCCATTCGACTCCCTCAACCATCGCCGTGATTGTTTTTCCTTCTTGTGTCCACGTCTCAACGATACCACTGACCAAGACCTCTCCACTGGTATCGAATAGCCGAAAGAATCCGTCAGCAATCTGGAGGCGAACGCGGTCATAGGCAATCCCCGCTCCGGTCGCTTTGACTCTAGACAGCGTTACTGATTCGGCCATACCTATATCTAAGCACAGGTTTGATTGGTTTGTGTGTCAATCCTTATTGGACGAGGCGTTGCGGTTCCGGTATTCTGGCTGCTGCGACTTGGTTCCCGCTAGTTCTAGCCATTCGTCTGCGTCGCAAGTAGTACCAACTCCAGTACGAAGCGTCTACTAGGTCGAATGGCTTGACTCTAGGGAATCGTTTCAGCGCACGCTCCAACTGCGCACATTCCTCTGCGACGTGGACGATTGAACCTCGTTCGTAATCAGTGAGCATCTGTGCCGCTCGGTGCGCCTTCGGTCCGTGTCCGGCGCCTGCCTTCGCACTAAGGAATCGGGGAGCGGTTCGCTCTCGGTATTCGGGACGCTCCAATAACACCTGATTCAATGCCTCCCTATAAACGCTCTCCCAGGTATCCCCGCCTTGGTCCGTCTCAACGCCAACACCGCTCGCTCCTTCCTCGAACGCCCAGATGAGTGCCTGTCGTAAAGTAAGAACCGGACTACTTCGCTGCTCCCAAGACTTCAACCGATAAATCTTCCCGTTGCTGGCTATTCCGTCGACCTGTATTCCTTGCGAGTCCGATTGGTCCGTGTCAGTAACTGCCGGGTCTACCCACACCGTGATTTCAACCAGCGTGGGGACCTCTTTCTTCGGGACACGAGTGAACTCAATGTGGTCAAACAAACCGCCGTCCTGAATCTCAACGTCGTGCTGGCATTCCACCAAGAATGAACTCAACCCAAACTCGTCTACCATCCGCTGGCAGTCGTCAAGATTCTGTCCCTCCCAACAAGCCGCGCCGCCCGTGATGACGTAACCGCCTTCGGCTCGTCGTTCCGTTTCTAGCCCGATTACCGCAGGAACAGGACCGCTCACTTGCCTGTGGATTAAGAACTCCGCTCTGGTGTCCGCCAACTGAGCGAAGATGCTGTTGACGTGGACAAGGTTCTGTACGGCCAGTACCGTTCCGCTCTCGGCCATCGCCGGCAGAATGGTGCGGGTCATACTGTTTATTTTCTTGGCGGTGATTCCGGGACCGTCCAATCCTTCGTCTAGGTCGTCCAGGATAATCAGGTCGGGTCGGTCCTGTTCTAGTTTAATCCCGCGTGCTGCTATGTCTAATCCAATAGCATCTACCGTAAAGTTCGCTGCGGTGCGGACACGGTTGCGTCTCCATCCTTTACTGCTTCCGTACTTGCCAACGCGCCTGCTGGCAAGAGCGGGATAATGCTTGGCGATGCCTTCGCTCTCTAGCATCGCGCTCACGTTCCCGACGTGGTCGTCCGCTCTGGTCTGCGTGCCCGAAACGTAGAGAGCGTAACTCCTCGTCTGTCGTGCTCCCAAGGCAACGCAGGCCATCTCAGCGCTGGTTGACTTCGCTCCGCCTCTAGGCCAGATAGCGACGAACGGAGTATTAGATTCGCCGGCTTCGATAGACCAAACCCAATCCCAGAACGTCTTGTGATGGGGAGCGAATCCGTTGGTACAATGCGACGCGAATAAGGTGCTGAGCCATTCGTTCCATCCCAGACCAATAAACTCCCGCTCTGCCGCTGCCAACAGTATGGCTACCTGGTCGTGGGAGCCGGCTGCTTTCGCTTCCTCTATTGCGGTTACGAAGTCGAGATGTTGGCTCGCCAATCGATTCTCTTGAAGGTCTGCCATCTCTGCCTATTCCGCCTGCTCGCGACGCAGCCTGACTTGTTCAACTATGGCGATGGCCTGCTCGGACATCTCGTCGATGTTCGTCTGTGCTTCTTGCGCTTCCGTCTCCACCGGAACGTTCTTTCTTCCCCACAGTGCGGGAGCACTGCGTTCTAGATACCACGCTGCTGCTTTCCAATCCGCTTCCTTGCCCATCGAAATATCTCCGTCGGCTGCCTTTAGAATCTTCCCCGACATACGCAGGCGAACGCTGGACACGCTGTCCGCAAACTTCTGTGCGAACTCGTAGTGCGGTAAATCTTCGTCCGAAGGAACGACGCCGGCTTCGAGTGCGTCTCGGTATCTCTTGCCTCGTTCGAGCCAGCGGTACAGCGTTCTCTCCCCTATTCCGGCGTGTGCTGAAACGTCGGGCATAAGGCCACCGAGTTGGACGCCTTCTAGCACCAGTTTCTGCGTTTCTTCATCTCTCAGAGAGCGTCTCATTGACCGTCTACCTCCTCTATGAGCCGGCGGGCACCGGCGGGCGCAGCCTCTTTGGATTGCCAGCAGAGCGCATCTGAGAGGCTGTGATGGAACCCTATCAACCCCGACCCTACCACTTGGCGCTTTGAGAGGATAGACGGCGCATACCGATGTGTGTCCCGTCTGGCCATCCCTTCTTCTTCCTGTAAGTTACGAACACTGGATGCGTCTTGACTAAGTAAGCACATTCGCGAGTTTTCTGCTCCAGCCTGTCCTCGATGGAGCCATACGAACCAGCACTGTATCTTTGGCAGATAGGAACAACCCATTGGTTTACAAGCACGCTGCCGAACGCTTCTATATTCATCGCCGTCCAACTGGTATCTATTTGCATCTGAACGTTCTCGTCGAATCTGAGATGAGTCTTTCTAATGACCCACGCTCTCCCGTCGACGAACACGTTGCTCTTCCACTTCATTCCCCGCCACGGAACATTGCCGTGCGATGAGAAGCCGGCCAGGTTGGAACCCATCTTCTCGCAGTAGCGTGCCGCTTCCTCGCATCTAAGAATAAACTCGGACATCGGAACGACGTTCCTGAACTTAGCGTTCCATTCCTTTTGGTTTTCTATCGAAACGTCAACGTATCCCGCCAGTGAGTGCGCGTCGTAGTCCTCTAGTTGTTCGCAGCGAACCCAGTCGTCTACTAGAAACGTTGCCCACTCTCCTACATCCATAAGGTCTAGTGCGGCGTTGAAGTTGTAAGTTAGTCCCTTTGGGTTGCCGGTGGCCACGAGGTTCTTCTCTTGTACCCGTCCTCCCGCTATGAACTTCTCCCTATCTTCCTCGCTGTGGCACAGAACGGTGTGCGGAATGTCCCCCAGCGCGTCGGGAGTGGTCATCGTGTCGTATCTGTTGTAGGCGAATACGAATACCTTCACGGTATGAGTCCGGCTCGACGCTGCTCCCGTTCAGTTCTCTTGGCGCGCGCTCGCCGGCGTTCTTCCTCTACCGGCAGACTGTGTCTCAATCCCATCGTGGCGAAGTAGACCGCCGAGATTCGGTAGGCGTCTCTTCGGTGTTTCGTAATCTTGGTTACTCCGTGGCCAACAGATTGGGCAGGAAATAAGAAGAAGGTGTTGTTCGCCATCTCAAATCCAAGCCTCGGTCCCGGAAGAACTGTGACTCCGCCGGAAGTGTGCTGCTTCCAAACTCCCATAATGTTCCAACTGTCCTTGAAGTTGCCTCGGTCACGGTGGTACTCAAGCGCACAGTCGAGGTTGAGAATCCCTCCAGTGAAGGCGGTGTCGCCTAGACGATAATCTTCGACCACTTCGTCTTTCAGCAAACGGACTTGTTGTTCGTATTGTTCCGGGACGTGAGTCGCGAACTTCTTCCCCATACAAGCACCTAGTCGTCCTAGTTCTTCGTAAAGTTCCGGGAACGTAGTGTTGAACTTGGACGGCGCAGCATAATCTCGAGAACGCATAACAGTTCTCGGAACCCAACCGAACGTAACCGACCGTGTGGTTAGTTTCCCGGTTGTGCGAACTCCAACTCCGTATTTAGCGGTGCGCATTAGGTCACCGTCTTTATCAAACTCATCAGGCAGCGGACCGTAAGCAGCGAACGGGTCGGCGTGTCCCTCGACGAATACCTCCGTCGGTTCGTCGATTAGAACATCGTAGTGGTCGTCAGTCGCTTCCGAGAACTGGTGCTTCAACCAAGAGGCTTGTTCGTCCCATTCAGGAACAACCAGTTTCTTCATTGCTTATTCTGGTCGGACCAGTCGCGCAGCAGTTTCAGGACTGCGTCGGAGTTGGATTCAAGCGATGGGTCCGCGGCCAGCATCTCCATCAGAACGCCAACGGCGAACTCGTACTCCGCTTTGGAAGTAACCAGCATTATGTTCTGCGTGGTTGCGTTCTGAAATACGTCCAGTTTTTCGATAGGGTCGGAGAGACCTTTGTAAATCATTTCCGTATTCAGTTCCTTCAATAAGATGTCTAACGAATCGCCGTCCCATCCGGTTCCAAGCAATGTGTCCGCCGACAGTTCGGTTAGCAGTTCGGACAAGGCGTGTTCGTCGTGGCTGGCCAAATCGCTAGTGCGATTATCTGCGAGAAGAATCCGCAGTGCGGTTTCGTCGTCAACGTCAACGTAGGTGACCGGCACTTTCTTCATCCCCAGTTGCTTGGCTGCCTGCCAGCGGTGGTTGCCGGCGAGGATGTGGTTCGTGCTTTGTTGAACAATGACCGTTCCGTACCAACCGTTCTTGGCGATGCTTTCCGCTATGACGCCGATGTCGCCCTGCCGAGGGTTGCGGGGATGCGGCAAGAGGGATTCGACTAAGACCGCTTCCGCCTTGGTATTGACTACTTCCGTCATTATCCTCCGTTTCACGACCGCTTAAGTGCGTTTTAAGGGTCGTCGATTGCTGGCCGCTCACCGGCGGGCGGGCGGTTGAATAACCCTACCATAACTATCGTTGATGCCGGTCTCAAGTCAGCGGAATGATGGGGAGCCTCGCAACCACGGGCAAAGGAACCCAACAAGTCTCTACCCATCAAACCGCCAACAACTATTGAAATCTTATCACACTCGCGCTATCTGGAACGCATACCGCTTCCAAGACCAAACGTTGAGTCCGGCAGCACGCCTTCGTTATGCCGTCCGACGAAGTGGTCGCGGTCCTTCTGCCGAGCGAACTCTCGGTCTGCCTCGCGGTCGTCTGTGCCTGAGTTCTCTAGTCCGTACTTCTCCGTCCACGCTTTCACGCATTGGCCATAGAGAATAACTTCGGGTGCCTTCTCGTAGTATTCCCTCATCCAATGGTCACGGCGTTCGACTCGTCGGAGATGGTCGGATGCCAAGAACCGCAAGAGTTCAGGAAACGACTTTATCAGGTCGCGCTGCCATTCGGCTTCGGCTCCTGTCAACGAAGTTTCGTAAATCGCCTTCTTCGCATCCGATAGAATCCGATACGCTCTAGTGTTCAGTTCGTCGATGTGGCGAGGATGACGAACTAAGGCGTTCAGGTCGTTGATGTCGTTCGCGTCCAGCATAGCCTGATACTTTTCCTTCGTCATCATCCTTCACCGCCAATCTCGGCGTGCTCTTTCATTTCGGCTTCTTCGTCTGCTTCGTCTTGGATTGTTTCGGCTGCTTCCTGAATGTAAGCCAAAGACACACGCGCCGCCTGCTCTCCGCAAACAGCGATGGCAACTCGCATCCGGTCAATCATATCCGTGTCCACAGGCAGTTCGTGGTCATTCGCTTCGTTGTTCCGCCACGCCAGCAGTTCAGTGTATAGTTTTGAGACTTCGTAGTTGTTGATAGGCACGCTCCCATCGCCTATCTCCCACAATCCGTCCTCGGCGTCGAACGGTTGAAACTGAAACCGCTCCAACGTGTCCATAAAGATACAGCCCGCCCAGTCGTCGGTCAGGTTCCCGGACGCGTTGTCTAGGTCCGCCTCCCGCAGCAAGTACCAAGCGTTCGGCTTGTCCATATCCGTGTCCAGTGCTGCTAACGTTTCCTCAGAGAAACTAGAATGGCTCATTGTCATCGTGTCCTTCCTCGAACGTCCAGAACGTAGTGTGCTCTCCGGTCTCGGCAATTGTTTTCTCCCCGACCTTGCCGAGAAGTGTGATGTTCACAACTTCACCTGATTTCTTGGTGAGCGTTGCTTCCTCGCCTGGAGATGGCTGGCCGTCGTTATCGGTGATGAAGCCGGCGGTCCAGTAGTCGTCGTGCTTTCTAAACGTTCCGTTTCGCATAACTTCCTTCCGTTGTGGTTCACCGGCGGTTGCCGGTCGTGCCTCGACTTGGTCGCGAACCAACGCCGGCTGAACCGGAGCGAGGCTTTGGCGCCTAGGCTTCGTAGGTCAGATAGTCGTACCCTCCTGCGGTCCAAGCGTTCGCCCACTGCGTTGTAGTGATGCGGTACACAACCGTGCTCAACTCAACAAGCCCAATCACGAACTCATCTACGGTCGCGTAGGAACCAGTTATCCAGTCCTGCGTAGCAGCCGCATAAATCGCCACGCATTTACCACGGATATTTTTCGCTGCGTCCATTTGTCCGTAGACGTCATCTGCCGAGAAAGCGTCGAGCGCGTATGTAACATAATGGGTACACTTCGCTGCGTTCTTCGCTCGCTTCCCAGGCGATGCTGCGCCGGCGGAAGATGCGGTCAGACCGCAGGCCATCAGTATCGCCACCAGGCTGATTGTTATTCCTTTCAGCGTTTTCATTTCATTCTCCTTTGGTTTCCTTTGAGCGCCTCATCGGTTGATGAGGACATCTTGTTTATCATAAATCTGACCATTCGGCTACTACCGTTCCTCCGAGTCCAACCACGGGTCTAGGTGGAAGTTTCCGATAACCGCCAGGGTGGGAACTTCGGCTTGACCGCGCCACGTCACACCTTCGGGCAGGATGATTTGGACATCACCACACTCATCGTTGTAGTTCTGGATTGCTTCCAAAGCGACCGGCACCATCTCCGGCGGAACCGGCGGATAATGGTTAGTCCACAGGTGAATCGCCAGCAGCCGAGACAACTCAATCTCATACTCTTCGCCGGCTTGGACCAACGCCTCTGTCGTGATTCTTCCCATTAGATTTCCTCCTCTGTTATGTCTGCCGGAATACTTTTCCCGCAGTTGGCACACCCATAGTCCTCAAACGTTTCGTGACATCCATCCCATCCTTCGTATTCGACATCACCTTTGTAGTCGCACCAGTTTCTGTGGCAGAAGTCGCCGCAGAAAGGAACCAAGTCTACGACGTCGCCGGCGGAGTCCGTGCGTCGTGCGTAGTGAACGCTCACGATGTGCCTCCTTCAGGGAAGTCAGCAGCGATGTTCGTGCCGCACTGCGCACACGGTCGGTCGTAGTAAGTTTCGTGGCCGCCATCCCAGCCTGCGTACTCTAGTTTATGCCGCTGGCACCAGTCCCGATGGCAGGCGTCGCCGCATAGCGGGACCATATCAAGGAAGTCGCCGTCCTTGTGGTAGATATTCTGATAGTGGGTCGTCATCGGATTGTCCAATACTCGTTGTTGATGACCTGAATGTTAGTGTGGCAGCCGCAGCCGCAGTCGTGCCGCCAGTCGGTGTCGAAGCGACAAACACAGTCTGGGCAACTCGGCCATCTGATAATAATCTGCTCGGTTGTGTGCCTGCCGGCGCGCCTATCCACTGGCTTCCTCGCTCTTAGATTTAGCCACCATTTGCTTGCGGACAGAACGCACCAGCGTCCTGGCCGAAGCCGCTAACGAACCGTCGCCGTAATCGTTCCAGGAACTCTCGCTGTAATACTCGGCGTCGCTGAGCAGTTCGTCTAGTTGCCAATGCGGCAGCGCCAGCGTCACCATTCGCTCCCCGCGTTTGACTTCGTACTCCTCCGGCGTGTGGTGGTCCGGTCCGTTGTGGCTAAGACACTCACGGCTGACGTGGTCGTCCCAGAAGGTATGGCCTATGCGTATCGTGAACAGTTCTTCCATCTCATTCTCCTTTGGTTGTTTGGTTGAGTTTCATAAGGACACCTTACCGTACTAACGCAGGGATTACCTCATTTTGACCATCGAATAATCATCGAATATATCTCTATCCACGCCGTTAAACGAAGGTTGGCAATATTCGATGGCAGAAGGCCAGTTTTCGAGGCTGATTCGGAGCCGTTTTCAGGCAAGGAAGAAATCGACCAGTTCGGGGTTCCGGCGCAACGTGTCCAGTAGCCACGGCGCCAACCGCCGGCACCACTGTTCGTCCGTATCCGCTCCGTACTGTTCTACCAATCCTGCGACGTCGGACAAGGCGTGAAGCAGTTCGTGAAGCGTAGTCTCCCGTTCCACGCCGGCGGCACGTTCGGCTATCCGTATCACCAGTTCGCTGCTGTCCGTTTCTCCGTGGTCTCCGCCGAGTTGCTTGCGTGTGGCCGTGTCGCCGTAACCAATCTTGTAAACATACGGACCAACCTCAATCGTTGCCGGCAGTCCGACCTTGCCTACCATTTTTCGGCCACTCTATCTTCAACGAATATCGGGAACTGGAACGAGACTCCGTGTTCGGGAGTTGTGACGAAGCAGGCTTGCTGCGCCGGTTCTGGTTGGAAGTTATTTACCTTGGCGTATTCGCACCAGCCTTTCAAACTGCCGTTCACAATCAGTCCTTGCGAGGGCGCCATAATCAGTTGGTGGTAATGTCCCGCTACGAGAATGTCGAAGTCGTGTTGGTAACGTTTCTGCGCTGCTAACTTCTGGAGCGCGTTGTATGCTCCGCTGCCTCTGCTCTGGTCGCCGTGAGTCAATAGAAATCTCGTGTTATGAACTTCAACCAGTTGGTCCGTGTTGCGGCTAACTTGGAATGTGATGCGTTCGTCATTGCGGAAATGTCTCATCAGCGAACGGAGAATCACCCAATCCCAGTTGTCCGCTGTCCTCTGCTTGAATCTTCCCTTCTCTGTCATCCGCCCGTGGTTTCCTACAACGCCCACGACGTGAAGTTTGTCATAGGCGCCGACCAACGTATCGAGACAGGTAGCCAACTCGTCGGTCCAATGGTCCGCGGTTCCGGCAGCGGTGTCCTCGTTCGTTTGAGTTAGTTCGTCGTGGATTTCTCCCGAGACGGTATCGCCAGCGAGGAATAGAACGCAGCCGTCGAACTCAATGCCGGTTAAATATTGGCTACTCATCCCTACGACCCGTTCAGTGAACTTGCGCAGGCGCATCTCGGCAATCTCGCGCGAGTATTTATTAACTCCGCCCATTTCTTCTAGGTTCACGACTTCGTCGAAGTGTGTATCGCTCAGCACTGCGCAGACCGTGCCTCTGTGGGCGGAGGATTTCTTCTTCGGCTTGAGCCATTTCGGAGGCTTGACCGGACGCTCGATAAATCCGGCCAGCCGTTGAGCCTGCTCCTTCTCCTTGTCGGATTCTCCCAGCAGCCGGCGGAGACGCGTGACTAGTTGTCTAGATTCGGCTAATTTGATTCGGAGTTTTTCGTTCTCCTCGTCGCCAACGTATTCCACTAGGTCGGTCATTTGTGATGGCCATTCCGCTTGTGACCCTCTAGTGACTTAGTGGGGATTGAGTCGGGGTCGTATCCCTTCTCCGCAATCAACCACTTGACAATATTCACTGCGCCGAGACGGGGAATGTCATTGAACGCAGCGTCTATTTCGTCACGTTCCGGCAGCCCGCAAACCCAACAGCCCTGACCGCCGACGAAGTCCTTTAGGCTGCGCTTCTCTGTCAACACAGTCCTTTGATGGCGGGCGGTTCTCCTACCAAGAGAGGCGCGTCTTTGGGAAGGAACCCGACGGCCATCGCTCCTGGCGCTTGAACGTCGCCGCGAGTGTCGAGCGCAACGAAGCCGAGATGCTCCAGCCAAAGCCCTAGGTCTTTGGGAGTGAACCGGTGGAAATCGTTAGGCCATTCGTGCTTTGGGTAACCCGGTCCGCGACAAGTAAGGATGACGTGCCCTTCCGGCTTCATCAGCCGGCGAATCTCAGCGAACGTTCGCTCTGGGTGCTCGTCGTGCTCCAGCATCTCGGTTGAAACGATGACATCGAAACTGGAGTCCGCTGCGGGGACAGACCAAGAGTCGCTCACGAGGTCAACGTTCGGACCCTCTCGGAAATCGAGTCCAGTGTATTCACCAGTGAAGTGCGTCTTGTTGTTCCCGTTGACGTCGAATGAGCCGATGTCAAGAACTTTTTTGTCCGTGATGCCCAGAGCCGTAGCCCAGACGCCGACGTAGACCGCTACCGAATGGTGGCTCACAAGGTCCCCCGATTAGTCCGTCTTGTTGATGCCTAGCCAGATACGTTCTGCTGCCAATGGGCGAAGCGGTTCTGCGATACTATTCAGCCGGCTCATAGAAGCCTCTAGCGCAGACAGCCGTTCTTCGATGAGGTCTGGTTCCGGGTCTCTGAACGAAGCGACTAAGGAAGTTTGGGTGCCATCTGCGTCGACGTGGATTCTAGTGCTCGCTACTATTGGGAATCCCGGCACGTTGACTTTCAGTGCTGCTACCAGTTCTAGATTTCCGTTGAACGGTCTCCAGTCGCCGCTCAGTCCTCCGCCTCCGCGCAGCGCTCTGACCTGTTCGTCGGTCACAGTGCTCCGCAGTGCGCCGGCCATCCAGATTCCGTAAGCATCTTCGCCCACGGCGATGTCCGCCATCACTTTACAGGTGTTGTCATAGTGGCCGATGGCAACGCCTCCGCTAAGTTCGCCGGCTGCGTGTCCTCCGTCCATCGTCACAACTCCGGTGCGAACATCTTCCATCGTGTGGTCGTCGCAATCACAGGAAACTCGGCAGGTTCCACTGGCGAAGTAGGCATAGTCCGTCTTGCTGTTCGGCGGAGTCACGCAGGCTCCCTTGTATCCAGTGTGGCAACTCCCCCAGGGCGCAAGGTGCCCAAAGACTTGTCCGCTGTCTAGCACCGTCCATTTTGTGTATCGGTCGAAGCCGGGATTTGTGAACCATTCTTTCGGAGGCAGCAGCGGTGCTGCGGCTGTTATTGATTCCGCTTCATCTTCTTTTGGAGTCACAATCTCGACGTTGACTCCGTCCGCCTCTTCGGGGACGTCCATTTCCGCTAACCAGATGACCGCTCCAGCCAGTGCGGGGAACGGTACGACGGTCGCTCCCATTATTTCGTATGACGTAAAGAGCATCGGCACTTCCGGGTCCTCGGTTTGCTGTATGTCTGCGCTGCCAATGTCGATGCTTACGAAACGTAACGTTTGGCTGCGCAACAGTTCTAGGACTTGAACGCCGGCGTCGGTCTCCGGGTCGATGAATCCGTTGGCGATAATCTTGTCGCCTTCGACCTTTATATCTTCGATTCGTCCGACAAGAACGCTTCCGGTGTGCCCGCCTGTTTCCGTTGCGACCATCTGAGCCATCAGCGGGAGCGGAGGATTTCTCCAAGTAGCGCCACCGATTTCGAGCAGCCGGCCATCGCTCGTCGGAGTTCCTTCG
>Ga0105052_10006379_pt1 | contig 11981 bp, 10 predicted proteins | sample FRY03_FD_78094 | JGI IMG/M metagenome (GOLD analysis project Ga0105052, IMG submission 78094) | Freshwater microbial communities from Lake Fryxell liftoff mats and glacier meltwater in Antarctica - FRY-03 | ecosystem: Environmental > Aquatic > Freshwater > Ice > Glacier meltwater ... | reverse complement strand
ATTTTGTTAGATGATAATTTTGCTACCATTATAAAAGCAGTACGAGAGGGCCGTAGGATATTTGACAACATACGCAAGTTTATAAAATACACCATGACCAGCAATAGCGGTGAGGTATTGACTATCTTTCTTGCTCCGATAATCGGTTTGCCAATTCCACTTTTACCCATTCATATTCTCTGGATAAATTTGGTTACAGATGGTTTACCCGGACTTGCTTTTGCAGCCGAAGAAGCCGAAGAGGATATTTTGATACGACCGCCACGAAAAACAAATGAAAGTATTTTTGGTGGCGGAATAGGAATTCATATTCTTTGGGTGGGGTTGCTTATGGGTGTTATATGTGTAGCAACTCAAGGTTGGGCAATGCACCTAGGCAATGAGAAATGGATGACAATGGTATTTACAGTTTTAAGTATATCACAAATGGGACATGCAATGGCAATCCGCAGCGATTGGAAATCACTTTTCAGTCAAGGCATTTTTGGAAACAAACAATTGGTGGGAGCAGTACTGTTGACACTTGGTTTGCAGATGGCGGTAATTTATGTCCCCTTTTTACAAGATATTTTTAGAACTCAAGCACTATCCATACAAGAATTATTAATTTGTCTCGGCTTATCAAGCATTGTGTTTTGGGCAGTGGAAATTGAGAAATGGTTTAAAAGGATAAAAAATAAGCCACTAAACGGAAAGTAAACAATCATTGACTGTTATATTGAAAATGGTACAAATACAAAAGTATTGGCACTTGGGGACTGCAGGTTAGAAAGAAGGCCAGCTTTTACCTAGGTACTACAGGAAATTGGCGGTTCAGTGCTTAAATGAAGCTTTGTGCTTCGTATCAAGTTTTGTAGTGGTATTAAGTGCGTTTAAGCAGGATTAAATACCATATTCACAATTTTGTTCCCTTTTTCACAAATTTTATTTTTAGATAAGATTTAAATTTCTACCTTTGATTTAGAATTAATCTAATTAAGAATAGAGTGAAAAAAATATTATCGTTGTCAGTATTTGCCTTTTTAATAATAAGCAAATTTTATGTTCAAGCTCAAGACACAACCAAAGTTATACAGTTACCAAAGGTAATTGTAGAAGGAAAGCGACCGGTTCCTGAAAGATTAAAAGAGGTAGAAGGAGTTGTAATTTTTTCAGGAAAGAAGAATGAAGTAATTAGGCTTTCCAGTATTGATGCCAATCTTAGTACAAATAATTCACGTCAAATTTTTTCGCGAGTCCCGGGAGTTACTATTTGGGAAAATGATGGTTCTGGAATACAGGTATCTGTAGGTACTAGGGGATTAAATCCTAATCGCAGTTGGGAGTTTAATACTCGACAAAATGGCTATGATATATCAAGTGATGTTTTTGGTTATCCGGAAGCATACTTTAATCCACCTATGGAAGCCGTAGAAAAAATTGAGATTATTAGAGGTGGTGCTTCACTACAATATGGTTCTCAGTTTGGTGGATTGTTGAATTATGTTTTGAAAAAAGAAACTTCTGACAAACCCTTCACTTTTCAATCTCAAAATACTTTGGGTAGCTACGGGATGCTTAGTTCATATAATGCTATAAGTGGCAATACAAAAAAATGGAACTACTCAGTATATAATCATTATCGAAAAGGAAATGGCTGGAGACAAAACGGGCGATATGAAGTTAGAAATACACACGCCTTTTTCCAATATAAGATTAATGCAAAATCAAGTCTATCAGCTGAATACAGCAATATGGATTACGAAATTCAGCAATCAGGCGGGCTCACTGATGTTCAATTTAAAGCAGATAGCCGACAATCTGTCCGCCAACGTAATTGGCTTAGCACTCCTTGGAATGTTGCAGCCCTAAATTTTGACACTAAAATAAAAGAAAATTTAAGTATCAATCTAAAAGTATTTGGTTTAATTGCTCAAAGAAATAGTGTTGGATTTATAACAACACCAAATATTAAAGATACTGTTAATGCCACATTAACAGATTTTAATAACAGACAAGTAGACAGAGATTTCTATAATAACATGGGTTCTGAATTAAGAGGTATTTACACCTATAACCTATTCAATGAAAAAAGTAATTTAGCTTTTGGGGGTAGAATTTACCAGGCAAATACCACAAGAAAGCAAAGAGGAAGAGGCGATACAGGATTTGATTATAATACAAATATCTTGACTGAAAAATTTCCGGCAGAATTAGAATTTACAACTAATAACATTGCTCTTTTTACTGAAAATCAATTCAAATTAACCGACAAGCTTAGTATTACGCCAGGCATACGTTATGAAAATATTGTTTCAGAAATAAGAGGAAGATTATCAACTATAGGAACAACTGAAGTAAATGTTTTTCCAAAAAGCGCAAAAAGAAATTTGTTTTTAGCAGGAATTGGCTTTGAGTATAAACTCAAAACTTCAAATTTTTACGCTAATATTTCTCAAGCATATCGTCCTGTTTTATTTTCAGATATTACGCCTCCAGCCACAACAGATGTAATTGATGAAAACCTACAAGATGCCAACGGTTTTAATGCAGATTTAGGTTATAGAGGGTCATTTTTTGACTTTATAAACTTTGATGTTAGTACATTCTATATTCAATACAACAATAGAATCGGTACAATCAGAAGATTTATTGATGATGACCCAGCAAAGGCAACCTACCAATACAGAACAAATTTAGGAACATCAGCAAATAAAGGTATTGAATCTTACATTGATTTGAATATTAGTAATGCTTTGAAAATGAATAATGAATTTGGAGATCTAAATTTATTTGCCACACTAGCTTTCATCAATGCTGAATATGTTGATTTTAAAACAACTTCAATTACAGGGACTGTACCAAACGTTATAATCAAAGAAGTGAATTTAAAAAACAATAAAGTGGAATTTGCCCCAAGACAAATACACAATATAGGTTTGACATATTCCTTAAAAGGGTTTTCCACTACCATGCAAACTCGTATTTCAAGTGAGGTATTTAGTGATGCAACGAATACTGAAATTGCAAATTCAACCGGAACAATTGGAAAAATTGATGGTTACCAAGTCTATGACTTATCAATGGAATACAAATTTTTAAAAAATTATAACTTTCGCTTCAGTATAAACAATTTAACCGACATTGAATACGCAACGCGTAGAGCAGGAGGATATCCGGGACCTGGATTAATACCAAGTGAAGGTAGAACCGTAAATTTAGGGATAGGAATAAAGCTGTAGTCATATTACACCTTGGACTTCTTATTGGAAGTCTACAATATCCCTCAGCCTAGCAATTTATCGAAAAAACTGATATATCTCGCTTTAAAACCGAGTTAGATTCCTTTGAGCAAGAAAAATTATGATGTGATTCTAATCTATTTCTAATATAGCTATAATAGAGTCCTAATATTTAAAGGATACTATTGTAAATAGTAAAGATCTAAATAGTTTAAATTTATATTCTTTTTAAGATATTTTTACAGGCTATTATGTTAGAACAACAAAAAATACTTATTGTAGAAGATGAATTTAAAGTAGCAACTTTTATAAAAAAGGGATTACTTACTCAAGAACTTCTTGGTGATATTGCTTTTACGGGACTGGAAGCTATAGAATTATTTAATAAAAACCATTATGATTTAGTTATTTTAGATATTGGTCTACCGGATATGAGTGGATTGGACCTATGCAAGCATATCAGAAAAAATAACGATAGAATTCCAATATTGATGCTCACTGCAATGGGTAGTTTATCTGATAAGCTCTCGGGATTTGAAATGGGTACTAATGATTATATGGTCAAACCTTTCGACTTTATGGAATTGTTAGTTAGAGTAAGATCTTTAATGAAATATTGTCCTGAAATTACAGAAAAAGAAAATATCATTCAAGTTTCGGATTTAGAATTAGATCTAAATGAAAAAATTGCTCGAAGGTGCGGTAAAGAAATTGAATTGACTGCTAGAGAATTTAGTCTTTTAGAATATTTGATGTTAAACAGGGGAAAGGTGCTTTCTAAAGTAGAGATAGCAGAAAAGGTATGGGATATTAATTTTGATACGCACACCAATTTTGTAGAGGTTTACATCAATTACATCCGTAATAAAATTGATAAAGGTTATTCAAATAAGTTGATTCATACGGTAGTTGGAATGGGCTATATGCTGAAACATAAATGAGTATTAGAACCAAAATGACTTTGCTTTTTTTAAGCATTGTTACCATTTTATTATTAGCCTTTTGCATCACAATTTACTTCTTAAGTGAAATTCACCGACAAAATGAGTACAAAACACGCTTAAGACAAGAAGCATTAACAGCAGCAACTGTTCTATTCAATAAAGAAGAAGTAAGCCCCGATTTGCTACAACTATTGGCTAGAAATCAAATGACTGCTCTAAATAAAGAAGAAATAGTTATTCTTAACAATAGAAATAAAGTTATATACCAGAGCGGTTTTGAAAATATTGATATTGAAGAATCTATTATTATAGCTATAAAAACTGAGACTGAACTTTTTTGGCATCAGGATGAAATAGAAAAATATGGAATGGTTTTTACAAATAAAAATCAAAACTATATTGTAATTACTTCAGCAGTAGATAAATATGGATTAGAAAAACAGAAAAATTTAGCCCTGCTTTTAAGTTTTGGAGGGATATTGGTATTAATCTTAAGCGCTATAGGTGGTTGGTTTTTTGCCGGAGGTTTGCTGAGACCAATGCAACAGATGATTAAAAAAATTGATAATATTAACGCGTCTCGCCTAAATTTGAGGCTTAGCCACATCAATAATAAAGATGAGTTAACACAGCTAGCCCTAAGATTTAATGAAATGTTAGATAGGCTTCAAAATGCATTTAATGTACAGCGATCTTTCGTTTCTCATGCCTCTCATGAATTGCGATCCCCACTTACAGCTATTACTGGTCAGATACAAGTTTCCTTACTAGCAAATGATAATGCTGATGAATTGAGACTTATGGCTAAATCTGTATTGGAAGATGTAAATCAGTTAAATAGTCTAACTAATAATTTGTTAGACCTCACAAGCATTCATGCTGAAAATACCGACATTACAGTAACACTTGTAAATATCGTGGAATTGTTATGGCATGTGAGAAGCGAAATTTTAAAAAAACATAGTAATTATGAAATTTTAATTGCCTTAGATGACCTTGATGAGCATTTGCCAGAAATTTATGCCAATGAACCCTTAATTTATACTGCACTAATAAACTTGGTAGAAAATGGCGTTAAATTTTCTCCCGAGCATACTGTTTATATCAAGTTGACTTTATCTGAAAATCAGGTAATCATTACCTTTCAGAATAAGACTAATGACATATCAGGATTAAAATTGGATAGTATTTTTGAACCTTTTTATAGAGGCTCAAATTCTAAAAATACAAAAGGACATGGTGTTGGGCTTCCGCTAACAATGCGAATAATTGAGCTACATAAAGGAAAATTAATTGTGCGTATTCTTAGCCAAGAACTTATTGTCTTTGAACTTAAATTGGCTAAGAACAATCTTTAGCACACTCGGATGAGTCTATTATTAAAAGGAGTATAAATTCTAATCCATTTCTAATATCAGCTTAATGTCGGCCTAATAGCTGATCATTAGGTTTGTATTGTATAAAAAATGTGTTTTAATTAAAAAAAAAGTTATGAAATCTAAAACAATTCTATGCATAGCATTATCTACTATTTTAATGGCTAGTTGCACAATCGTTAAGCAAGGCGAAGTTGGTGTAAAACGTTCTTTCGGGAAAATAAATGAAAAGCCCTTGATGGAGGGTGCTAGACTTTTCAACCCTTTTACTACAACCATTATTAAGCTTCCTACACGAACAATCAATATGGAAGTTCGCTTACCACTGCCTTCTAAGGAGGGATTAACCGTACAATCGGAAGTATCGATTTTATACCGATTAGTTGGTAGTTACAGTCCTAAAATTGTAGAAACAATTGGTCGAAATTACGAACAGGTTATCATTTTACCCATATTCAGATCTGCTGTTGCTGATGTTTCCTCTCAATTTTTTGCAAAAGATATGCATACTGGGCAGAGGTCTGTGATAGAGAAATCTATTAAAGATTTAATGACGGCACAGTTAACAGATAGAGGCTTTGTCGTAGAATCTGTTTTATTAAAAACTATTATTCTACCGGTAGGATTAACCAGGGCAATTGAAGAGAAATTAGAGGCAGAGCAGGATGCGCAAAGAATGCAATTTACATTAGATAAAGAACGCCAAGAAGCCACTCGGAAAACGATTGAGGCCGAAGGAATTAGAGATGCTCAAAAAATAATTTCTGAAGGATTATCCCCGTTGCTATTGCGTTTCAAGACTATTGAAGCATTTAATAAGCTATCTACCTCTCCGAACGCAAAAACAATTATTACAAACGGAGAACAGCCCTTAATGTTTAATGGTGACAAACTTGAATAACATTCATGTCCTGTTGTTGAAATAGGTAACGTTAAATACAAAAAGTATAATTGGACAAGCCGAACACCATTTAATGAAGTAGGCATAATTCATAGAAAATTAATAATGAAAAGTATAAATCTAATTTTAGTAACACTCACAATTGGTCTTTTAGCTATCTCTTGTAACGAAGTAACAAATAATGGCAAGGAAGAAGCATAAAAAGTAGCCACACTGGCTAACGATAAAGTTTAAAAAGTAATTAATGATTTAGGCTTAGTCTATGTTGAAGAAGGAGCACAAGACATTATCACTTATGATGAAGTGAACGCTGCACAACAGGCTTGGTGCGATGCTTTGGTAAAAATCGGAAAGCTAAAAGAGGAAGGTGGAGATTACAAAGCTTTTGCCGAACAAGTGCTTTCAGATGCTTATAATTATGATAATGGAAAGGTGTTTTTTAAACCTACCTTGGCTTTTGGCGATCAAACATTCAGAAATGATAAAAAAGGAGCACTATCCTATTTTGTAGGTGGAGATCCGGCTTATCCCAACGACAAAGGTTTTGCATTGGCACCTTGGGTAAAAGCAAGGTATGACAATGCAGGAGATAAAAATGAGGGTATTCAAATTTATGGTTCTGTTGCCATAACCATGGGTAATGTTTGGGTAACAGGTAAAGACGGTAAAGAGGTTATGGTCGACAAAACTTGGGTATTCAGAAAAGGGAAAGATGGTAAACTACGTATCATAGTTCACAAATCTGCACTTCCATTTAGCCCAAATAATTAAAATTTAGAGAGGCTACAATTTAAATTTGTAGCCTCTTTTTTAAAATGTTAATGCAAATTTTCATTTACTATAAAAAACAAAAAATGATAAAGACTTCATTATTATTTCTATTGGTTTTTACCTTTCTATCTCAAGGTGTAAAAGCACAATCTAAAATAGATTCTGCCCAGTTGAATAAAGAATTCTTTAATTTGGAGGAAGCGCTAAAAAAACCTGAGAATGTTTTTAGACTAAATTTGAGCAATCAAAACTTGCAAATCTCAGACTCTATTTGGTCTAAATTTCAAAATCTTCAATATCTAAGCTTGAGAAACGATCACCTCAAACAAATACCATCAGGTATTGGCAATCTAAAAAGTCTTAAATTTCTTGATTTGAGCGGAAACGATTTTAAAACATTACCGTCAACTTTTAGTAATTTAATAAATTTGCAAGAGTTATATTTAAATGATGATAAATACTTCCAATTACAAAAAAACATTTCTGTTTTAAGTGAATTACCTAACTTGAGATCACTTCATCTCGAAAACGATGGATTAAAAACTTTACCTAAGAATATTTATAAATTAAATCAGATTGAATCCCTATTCCTTAATAACAATCAATTCAAGCAAATGCCTCCAGAAATTAAGGGTTTAAAGAATTTAAAGTATTTAGATTTTCACGATAATGATGTGTTAAGGCCTGCCAATCAAGAGGTTTTTCACCAAAAGTCAGGACTCAAGATTAGGTTTTAATGTCTAGGTATGATTTTTTTAATATGAAAAATATTTTATTTGCTGTTGTTATACTTTTATTTTCTCAATATACATACGCTCAAAATAGCCGCTCAAATACAAAAAATAGCATTGGTTGGTATAATTATTTTGGAACATTTAAAATTTCTCAAAAAATTGGTTTTCACACAGAATATCAATTTCGAAGAAATGAAATTATTTCGGAAAGGCAACAAAGTTTACTGCGTTTAGGTGTGAATTATCAAATCAATCCAAAAGTTCAATTAAGACTTGGTTATGCCTGGATAGAAACATTCCCTTATGGAGAAATACCTATTAACGGAATGGGAAAGGACTTTACAGAACACCGCTTATTTCAAATGGCTACAATAGCAGATAAAGTTTCTATTATTGATTTATCACATCGTTTTATGCTGGAACAGCGCTGGGTAGGCCGATACTCGAATACTAATTTGACAAAAGAAGATGAATTTCCTTTGCTAAATAGATTTAGGTATATGTTACGCATTCAAATCCCATTAAAAGGAAATGAAATTACAGACAAAACACCATACTTTGCAGTATATGATGAAATTTTGATTGGCTTTGGTAAAAATGTAAATGAAAATATCTTTGACCAAAATAGAATAGGTATTTTATTTGGGTACAGATTTAACCCAATTATTAGAATTGAAGGGGGTTATTTAAATCAAACATTGCAGTTAGGAAGAGAAATAAACAATAGAAATGTGTTTCAACTGAACAACGGTTTCATTCTAAACGCTAACTTTAATATTGATTTGACTAAAAAGAAATAGAAACATCAACATTTTAACAAGATAACTATGTTGGCGGATACTTTAGATTCTGGTTTCTGATTCCATGGAGAATATAAACCACTTTCAAATAGTCTTATAACCTTAATGCAGTGGTCTTTGTTTAATAATCCCACCTTTGGTATCACTGATGGTGCTCATTACAATAAATGCTTTTCGATCGATTAGTTCAATTTCTTCCTTTAATTTGGAGACTTCCAGCCGGGTTACTACTGTAAAAATGATATCGATGTCTTTATTTTTAAATTGGGAATGTTCAAGGCCTCTTTCTCCTTTATAAATAGTTACCCCGCGACCTAATTTTTTCGTTATCGCTTCACGTATCTGAGCACTTTTGGAAGAGATAATAGTTACACCTGTATATTCTTCAATTCCCTGTATGATAAAATCAACGGTTTTGGAAGCTGATAAATAAGTCAGGATGGAGTATAAAGCTGTTTCAATGTCCAAAATGAAAGCCGCAACAATGAAGATCAAGACGTTAATTAACAAAATAATATCCCCCATGCTCAGAATACTTCTCCTGTTAATATATACAGCGAGGATTTCTGTGCCATCAATAACGCATCCTCCTCTAATAGCAAGACCAATCCCTGAACCAAGAAAGAAGCCTCCAAAAATTGATATCAGTAATTTATCATCAGTAATTACCGGAAAATCTATAAAAAAGATTATCGCTGCTAGAGTAAGTATGGCAAGGCTTGTTTTAATCGCAAAACTTTTACTAATCTGTTTTGCACCCATAAAAATAAATGGCGCGTTAAATACAATGATCCAAACAGAAACTGGTATTCCTGTTAGCTGATAAGTTAAAAGTGAAATTCCTGTAATTCCCCCATCTATAAAATGATTAGGAAGCAGAAATCCTTTTAATCCGAATGATGCCAGACCTGCTCCCAATAGAATGAGAATTGCTCTGCTGAGATAGATCTTTATTTGTAATGTTCTTCTGGATCGTCTGGTTGCTTTCATCTAATCATAATTATTGTTTTTTAACCCCTAAGTGTGGGAAGGAATTTTTTTGATGATTGTAAGCGGGTGGTGAAAACACCAACCACAGCGAAATCATTACCGTATGTGTTTAATGTTTATTTTAATCATTTCGGATTCTTTAGGTTAAAAATACTCTAAAGTTTTGGCGCAAAGGAAAAGTTTGTTCATCTTTGTTGTGAAGATGAACAATAAGACGTTATGTACAATCTGGTGGTGGCAAATGGACAAGCATTTGGCAATCTGCAGGGGTACGTAATTTTCATTATAGAAAATTATTTTACTGAGGGTTGCCAAAAGGCAACCCTTTTTTTATAAAATATTTATTGGATTTGCAACTATTTAAAATAAGAATAGTAAAATTTAACACCTGAGAGGAATATGAATACTTTATACATTTATGAAAAAGATACTAAACCACCTTTTTGAACACAAAACATTCAGTCGGGAGGAATCTAAAGAAATACTCACGAACATTACACTCGGTAAGTATAATCCTACTCAGATGGCAGCATTTATGGCTGCCTATTGTATGCGTAGTATTACAGTTGAAGAACTTGAAGGCTTTAGGGATGGGATGCTTGAACTTTGCCTCAAAACAGATTTGAGTGATTATGATTTGATAGACTTATGTGGTACAGGAGGCGATGGTAAGGATACTTTTAATATTTCCACTTTAGCCTCTTTTGTGGTTGCCGGCGCCGGTTATAAGGTATCAAAACATGGGAATTATGGCGTTTCTTCAGGTTGTGGTTCTTCCAACGTAATGGAATATTTGGGCCATAAATTCAGCAATGATATTGATCAGCTGAAAAAGAATCTTGATGAAGCTGGAATTTGCTTTTTGCATGCTCCACTATTTCATGCGGCAATGAAAACGGTAGCACCTATCCGAAAAGAACTTGGTGTGAAAACGTTCTTTAATATGCTTGGACCTTTAGTTAACCCTGCCCGGCCCAGCTATCAGATGGTTGGAGTGTTTAGTCTCGAACTTGCCCGCTTATATGCTTATCTCTATCAGAAATCCAAAACAGGGTATACTATCGTACATGCATTGGAAGGATATGATGAAATTTCATTGACTTGTGATTTTAAAACTTTTTCTCCGCAAGGGGAGCATATTCATTCAATTTCCAAAATGGGTTTTGAAAAAATTGATCCGCTTAAAATAGGAGGGGGTAGTACGGTACAGGAATCAGCTGAAATATTTAAGGCAGTTTTGGACGGAGAAGGAAGTGCAGAGCAGAATAATGTAGTCCTTTGTAATGCGGCCTTAGCCATTCGGACAATCAAAACTGAGAAATCATTCTCAGATTGTTTTTATGAAGCTGAAGAGTCTCTGAATAGTGGAAAGGCTTTAAATAGTTTTAATCGTTTAATCTCATGAAACTAAAGGTTTGCGGAATGAAGGATCCGCAAAATATACTCAGCCTGGCTGAATTGAAGCCTGATTATTTGGGTTTGATTTTTTATTCCAAATCGAAGCGTTATATAGCAGATCCGGATAAAACTGTACTGGCTTCATTACCTTCTTCAATCAGATTGACAGGGGTTTTTGTAGATGAAACAGAGCAAAATGTTATTGAGAAGGTGCTTAATTATAGTTTAAGTGCGGTGCAACTTCATGGTGGAGAGTCGCCGGAATATTGCAGCCGTTTGAGAGTAAAGTTGTATGAAATGCTACCCAATAGACCTATTCAACTGATCAAAGCTTTCGGTATTTATCCCGAATTTGATTTTTTAAGCCTTGAGACTTATAATGATGTAGTGGACTACTTTTTATTTGACACTAAAACTCCTGAACATGGAGGTTCAGGAATTACATTTAATTGGACTATTCTTGATCAGTATAAAGGAGAAAAACAGTTTTTTCTAAGCGGTGGCTTAAGTCCTGAAAATGTAAAGGACTTATTTAATTTTAATACAAAAAAGATATATGCTCTGGATCTAAACAGCAAGTTCGAAACGGAACCGGGTATCAAGAATGTAGAAAGTATCAGATCTGCTTTTCAATTAATTAGGTCGGACAAAATATCCTGAAAGGAAACAATTAAAACATATGAACAGAGAATTTATAGAGAGTTCGGTAAAATGGGGTGTAAATAATGAAGGTTACTTTGGTGACTTTGGCGGAGCATATATCCCGGAAATGCTTTACCCGAATGTAGAAGAGCTTCGTAAGCGATATTTAGACATTATTTATGAGCCTGGTTTTCAGGATGAATT
>Ga0105052_10006372_pt1 | contig 11995 bp, 19 predicted proteins | sample FRY03_FD_78094 | JGI IMG/M metagenome (GOLD analysis project Ga0105052, IMG submission 78094) | Freshwater microbial communities from Lake Fryxell liftoff mats and glacier meltwater in Antarctica - FRY-03 | ecosystem: Environmental > Aquatic > Freshwater > Ice > Glacier meltwater ... | reverse complement strand
TATAGTGCATGATCCGCCCGGATGTCGTCCACGTCTGATTGCGTGATGTCGCGGCCCAGCTCTTGGAAAGCTGGCGAAACAGTTTCGACCCCCATCATTTTCATCTTGAGGAAAACTTCGGGGGTCCATCCGCTGTCGATCTGTCCCAGCAGCGTCATCGTCTCTCTGATAGCCTCGTACTTTGGCGAGGATTTTTCAATCGTCTCCGCGTTCAGCATCAGGAGTAGATCGGAATCTTTGCCAACGAAATCGATTATCGTTTCACGAATTGACATTGCCTAGTTCTCCACCGTGACTGTTGTGCCGAGCTCAAAAAAGTTATCGAGTCCGATTCGTTTCCAAATCTTGCCGCTTGTCCAACCGACATGTGGGCCATCGCGTTTGCTGGATCGGACAACGCCCGACACCACAAACGCTTCCAGCGATCGTTCCGGCAGATCAAACTCAATTAGCGGACGACTGGAATCGGATAACGGTTGCTCGTAGCGGATTCCGCCAGCAATCAATAGCGTATTGCCAGTCGGCTCTCCCGGTTCTGCCCGACAAAAAATCGCCTGACGGCCACCGTGGAAAGCGTTCTGTCCGCCGATTGTCCAGCCTTTCGGCATCCCCAGATACAATGGCACCGACACAATATCTTTGCAATTTGTTGCCAGTTGGTCGTCTGTAACCGCCGCCTTTAGATCAAGGCATTCGAGATAATGGTTGTCGCCCCGAATGACCGCAATCGGCTGAGTACACGTCGCATCAATCCGCTTGACCGTTGCGGATTCACGATCTGCAATCACCAGACCGCGACAGTCAAGTCCATGCGGATGATCGACACGGATGTCATGGTAGGTGCTGTTCTTATTCCCGCCCGCCTCGACGAAAATCAGATGCTTTGCGGACGGATTTGATGCACGAACTTCGAAATTCCCAATGCTCTTTCCGTACCCGCCAGCGATCTTTATCACTGTCGTGGGGTTCGCGGCAGACTCGCCGTCTGGACCGTTCCAGACAAACCGCACGGGGCGCATTCCTCGACCGCAGTCGATCGACACATGATCCGGCACCGTGAGCGTTTCCGTCAGCTCATATCGGCCTTCCGGAATCATAACCGTGACGCCCTTGTTCTCTCGCCGCGACTGTGCCGCAGCAATGTTGATCCGATCTTGCAAATTGTTCACATCATTCCCCTTTGGTGCATATCGCTGACCCGCCGCACACACAACGATGAACACAAACATCAGTACCGCAACCCAAAATTCAAATAGTTTCATGCGTTACCTGATTTGAGGCGTCATGTCAGTTTATTTTCTTCTCGATGGCCCTGTACTTGAAAGGCGGCTCCAGGTTCTGATAGACCTCGTAAATCGAGGACCATTGGGCTTTGGATTCAATCGATTTCTCTAGCGCCTTGATTCTGTCGCCACGATTAACCAAGTTGACGCGAATATCAACATTGTCGATGGTCAAACAGTCAATCAATCGTTGCTGGGTCCGGGACACAATCGTTCCCCAAGCCCCGACAGTAACGACCAGTATCAGAGGGATAAAAAACCCAAAGACTTTCGGAAACTTACTTGCCATTCTTACCCCACCCGGTCAAATTCTGAAACATTTCCTTAATGCCATCCGTTGTGATTTTCAAAAAGTCGATCGACTCTCTCCCGCTCAACCCGATAACCATCGACACGCTAACGAAAAACATACTGTTGCCAGGAGTGACAGGCACAAAGCTAGTCCATATCCCAACAACAGTAACGGAAATGAGACCGGCCAAAACGCCAGTTGAAAAACAGTGAAAGACGTTGCGATAATTACCGTTGTAAGCGGTCCTAAATACGCCACTAAGGAACCCCACAGCCCAGATCGTCGCGATGTACATCGCGAAGATTGAGTCAATGAGTCCTTCGGATTGTGACTGTAGGATTTCATCCACAGATCGTTCGTTTTGTTTGCTGGTTAAAAAAAGGAATTGGGTCTCCGGTCAGTGTCTACTTTCGATTCTCCTTAATAAGATTCGCAATCCGCGTTCCCCGTGAGGCTCGCAATGGCCAGGTGGTTCCAATGGCACCGCCATCTTCCAACCAGAACCAACCACCACTCAAAACGCCTGTCAGTTTTCCGTCCTGAAAAATTCCAGTACCTGACTCGCCACCGCAACACGTCGAATCGAAAAAACAGAAGGCACCGTTGCTAATCGAAAACCGAATCGAGCGAATCGCTCCGTCCCGTCCCAGCATCCAGACTCCATCTTGATCGGCTTGTAATTCAGCTACTGGGACCGCTTCGATTTCCACGGGAACCCAAACTTGAATTAAGGCAATATCCGCTTCGGCGTCTGTAGCCAATCGCACGCAATACTTCGCTCTTCTGCCGTTGGAAAACCGGACCACAAATCGTTCTGGCTCACCATCCAGTACATGTGCTGCCGTGATAGCCAGTCCCAACGATCCGTTGCCGTCAGTTGATGCAGATTTTTCTACAACAGTCCCACGACCAATCGCCTCTCCAGACCCGTCGAGGATTTCCAGCACCGACCGCTCCTGGCAAAAGGCAATGCCCGGAATCATAGTCAGACAAAAAATCATCATGATCGTTCGCATTGCCGTATCCATGTCCATTTTCTTTTTGTGAAAACGTGTCAATTACAACCGCCTTGAATTCGAATTGCTGATTGGGTCTCCGGTCAGTGGTCGGACTCCCGGTTTTGGGTTTAAGGTTGCCTCACGATTCGAACGTGACTTATCCGGTCAGGGAGCGTGCGAGTCCATCACACCGCGACAGCCAAGTTAGTTGCAAACGCTTCGTGACCGCATTACCGATTGGGTCAACCGGCCTGATCGATTGCCGAAGAACCGGGACAGGAATCCTGATCGTTGTGCTTTACGGTTTTGCCAATTGCCAAACATTCGATTCGTTGCCGTTCGAACTGGTGTTGCTCGCAGTAGTGCAACGCGGTCCATATTCGTAAACGCCACCTCGGACGATTGCCAGTTTGATTGCGTGTACGATTGCGTCACGTTTCCGCTTGACCAGCCTGATGCCGCCGCAGTTGTTCGGTATTCGTAACGGACTCCGCCAGGGCAAGATGGACAGGCGATTGCAACCAACTGACGAGTAGCCGTTGGTGCCGCTGTTCCGTTGTATTTCGGCCACCCACGACCAGCAACCTTCTGATGTGCCGCTGCACTGCCGTAATTGTCATCACTGTGTTCAATCACCGAGCCGTCGATCAGTTTGTGCCGATGATAGCCTGTTGGCGACCGATAGCTCTCCATTCCGAACGATTCAACCGGCATCGAACTCGCAGCAATCGCCACGTTCATTTCCAACTCGCTTCCGAAGCATTCCATTTCGCCGTTCGGCCAGGTGAAACAGATTAACGGCAATGGATCGACACCGGAATTCATCATGTCGTAATCGACAGACTCTACCGCTGGCTGACCAACCGGGTCGTACATCGAAGGACCGTACGTCTCCGTCTCCATCGCCATCGCCATCGCAGGAATGCACATCACAACCAACATCAAACAAGTCAATCCAAAAATCAAACCCTTCATCTCTTCACCTCATCATTAAAAGTAAACACGCCATCGTCGTATCTGGCTACACAACTCTTTCAAAACATCCAGTAGGTCGTATCGACAATCAGGCTATTCGCCTTCGGCACCCCCCACCCTGTCTTCGTGTCCTTGCCAGCGGACTCAATGTCATCGCTGTTTTGCGAAAGCATCTGTCGCAAGTCGCGAATATCAAACACCCATTCATCCGACCATCGAGTTCCAAGGTACAGAGCCATCACGCCAGCGCCAGCCGGTGTTGCCATGCTTGTGCCATCCCAGGCTGCGTACTTGTCACCGGGCAACGTCGAATAGATTCCGACACCCGGAAGTGCCCAGTCAACTTCTGGACCGATTGAGCTGAAGCCTGCCGCGCGACGCTGCGGGTTGTACGCTGCTGTCGCCAGAGTCTCGGCAAGTATGCCAGGAGAGTCAACGCCACGGCTACCGCTGTTGCCTGCCGCGACGATCGCAACACCACGGCGACCATTTGACCTGACTGCCGTGAATCGTTTGAACGAATCGTGAATACGCTGAGAGTACCCGCCACCCCAACTCGCACTGATGATGTCGCAGTCTTTCTCCAGACACCATTCAACGCACTTGGCAAGTTCAACGTCAGAACCACCGCCATCGTCACCAAGACCCTTGGCCTCATAGAAAACTGCACCGGGGGCGTACTCGTGGATCGTTCCTTTGACGTGAGTCTGGTGTCCAACCTTGTCGGCGTCCGGATACCGTGTCGGATTGAAAAACTCAATCGGTGGTGGCAAGTCGCGATGCTTGCCAAGGCCCGTGTCAATCAATCCGATCTTGATCGGCGTTCCATCAGGACGAATGCCCTGATTAAGCCTTAATGCCGGCGAAAGATTCAAGTCCTTTGGACCCCACGAGGCGTACTCGGACATCCGGATCGTTGACTCTGGTCCCTTGCGAATCGGTGGTAACTGATAACGAATTGGTTCTGCAATCGACATTACTTCAACCCCCTTGCGATTCCTCGCCAATGGACTGCATGATCCTTGACTGTCTCCAGCTTGCCCTCACTCTTCAACGCCAGAAGGCCAGTGTTAAGTGCTTCGCGCCATGACTGCCAAGAAACACGACTATCACCCAATATCGCCCGATTCCCTTCCGAAATAGATGCCATCATCTCCTGGAATGTCGAATACCTGCCGCTGTCAATGCTGTTTGCCTCCAACTCGTAAAGTATCGCCATCCTCGACGCCATCTCTGCCTTACCTGGATCATTCACCATCGCCAGTGCGTCTCGGCAAATCTTCTCAAGCGGACTGCTGACAATTGGTGGATCGATTGGTGGACCTCGTGGCAATATCTCGAAGTCGCGGAATACTTGCTGGGTCGGCGTCGTGACAATGAACAGGTACAAACCAGGCTCACCGGTCAACACGTACTCGCCAGCCTGGTACATCGGTACGTCGTACTTGAAAAACCTGCCCTCCTTCACGCCGTATGCGAAGATAGATATCAATGGCTCATTCACGGTGACCTTAACACCGTTCGCCTTCACGGACGTTGATACCGTGACCTTCTCGGAGATCAGAACCTTCGACTCACCAAGCACAGATGACAATCTATTCAACGTCTCATTCAACGTCTCGACTTCGACCTGAGCGAACTCAACAGACAGGGCGGACGCCGACTTGTCAGCATCGTCCTGATAAAAAGAAGCGCTCGCCGTGTGGGTTAATCCCGCCTGAAGGAGCGAGAGTGTGAGTGACACGGCGAGCAGCTTAGAGTAGTGAATCATACTTGGACCATTCATAATTTCAACACCAAATGCAAATTTTCATCCGTACAAACAAATAATTTCAAAAATGCCCGGCTGACGGGAGTGAGATCGTCAGCCGGGCTAACCAGCACGCATAAGCGCACGGTAAATGACTACTTCTTTCCGCCATTGCCTTTCGGCTCTTTCTTGATCTCCAGAACATCATCAAGGCTTCCGATGTCACTCGATGTCACAGTCTGAGCCTCCCTCTTTGCGGCGACCTCTTCGTCCGACATCGACATAATCTCGGCAACACCGGCAACCAAATCATCGGCTTCAGGTGCGGGCTCTTCGCCAGAACCCTGATCTCCAGGACCGTGCTCACCGTCCGTCTCGACAGCCATCGTGAATGTCATTGGTGGAGCATAGAAGCAACTGATGCCGTCGATAGCGGCCTGCATCTTCTCAACCACCGCATCACAGCAGAACACGTCAGGCTTCTTGCCGTCTGTCCCGGTCGTCTCGACAAACAACGATGCCTTCTCAGGACCGTTCATCGCAACTTGGTGACCCATACCTGACATCAGCAGGCCGATCAGCCATTCCAATGCACCAGACTCATAAAGCCATTTGAAGAAGTCGATCAGTGTCGTGAGGATCGGCGTGTCGCCTTCCATAACGTACGCCAGATCGCCGTTCGAAACAGCAGCTTCGTACGAGTCAACCTCCTTCACTCCGCGAACCTCGATGTACCGGATCACCATCGACTTGTACACGCTGGAGTACACCGCACTGTCGGCCAGCACCTCGCTCGCAGCCCTTCGGACTTGAGACGCGCCAACACGAGACAGTCGCTTCATGCGGCCATGAAACAACAAACCTTGGATCAAACCATTCCTGGACTGCAACATTCCCATAACTCAATCTCCAAAATAAACCTTGAATCAAAAAATCGTGGCGGTGCAAAGCTACGACTAAGCACCAACCACGAAGCTATCTGGACATCCGCTTCATTCGAGGAACATCCTTCGTAGACACATACACCGGACTCTTGCCCCAAAGCAGTAACCACTCTGGATTGAACCAGCCAAGTCCGATCGATTTCATAAATGCCTTGGCCACGTCACCACTAACAATCGATGTCAGCCAAGACACGCCAGCATTCACCAACGCCGTGCAGAACACCATCAGGCCCGCAAGAATGAGTTCGCTGTTCTCCTCCGAGAACTCGATTCCGAACTTCTGCAAAAGAAACAGCGCCAGCCATACCCAAGCACCTGACACTGCGACCCGAACCATACGAGGAAGGCCATCAAGGAAGCCCCCCAAAAATCCACCACCATCCATGCTAACGCCCTCCGTTTCGCAATCCTGTACCATCCTGATTCTCAATCATACTGATCGACAACCGAAGTTGCCAGACTCTGATCACCTCCAGTCTTTGGTTTGATGATTCAGCTAACTGAGGCGTCATGGATTCGAACCATGACCAGCCCACATCCGTTTGGTCTTGCTTACCAGCCCTCAGTAGACTCCATGTCCCGTGTCACTATATCCAAAATGCACCGGGCTCACAGCTCATTCCAGACCAGATTTATGCTTAATCGCGTGGAAATAGTGTGTCCACGAAATTTAGCCAGTCTGGCGAGCCTTACCACCAACACTGATTGAGATTATCGCGCAGTGTGAGTGGCAGATTGATGCTTGAAGACACGTCCCAAGCACCAACGTAATCGCGGTCCAGGCCGCGATTGTACCATACTAATTTCAGAAAATTCAGTAGGTTTTCGGTTTATTTTTCGGTGTATCTTTCGTGTCGGCGGCGCGATGGGCGTCCCGATCACGTTTATCGACAGGTACGATCCAGAGCAATTTGAGATTCTCGGTACGCCATCGAACGATGGTAGTGTCTTAAAGTTGTGGGGTATGCAGGAATATCTCAACTAGAATAAGCTACTCAGCTTGCCGAAAGAGTTGATTTTACAAACTCGATTACCCGGCCTTTGACCATCGATTCCGACACTTCCACGGAATTCCACCTGTCGTTGACTTCGTATCCGTGCATGGAATTGATTTTGTACTTAACCGAAACGGTCTCGCCAGTCACAGAGAATTGAATATCGGATGGAAACGACACATTGTCAGGATTGAGTATCTTTGGGCAAAACACCAAAGAGACAGAAGGACCACTGACGCTATTCAATCGTTCCCTGACTTCTGACTCGTGCCCCTTGCGCCTCAACGAATCGGAAATCTCTTGCAGAACTGGCAGGAAAACAGCGGTCAATAACCGGGTTGCTTTTTCGAACGATTCGGCCTGATTTTTGTTTCGCAATGCAGACTCTTCAAGTTCCTTGTTCATCTTCTGCGAGTAGTCATCGCAAATCCTGTCAATTTCCTGCATAACCAACGCCTCAACGCCAAACTTTCCGTGTCAAATTCGTTCTGATCCAATAGGCCATTCTAGCAAGTTTAGGCCCAATAATTCAGTCGTTTTTGGAAAACTTCAACCTGACTCTGGGTCTTAAAGTTGTTGGGCCTGTTTCAGAACTTCCTCGAACAGTTCTGTGAAACTCCAGACATGGCCCGTCAGATTGGCCATCATAGCAGCACTGGGACGCTTCCCGCCAGACTTGCCTGGCTTGCGGGTCGAAGGGGAGCATGTGGGGGAGCGGAAGGGGGAGCGGGGGAGTTTTGTTACTGCTCCCCCATTGATTTTTTGATCGCAGACTTTATGCGCTGGCTGTCGAATCATTCAGCCAGCGGATAAAATCGTTGGTTTTGACGATCAAGCCCGCAGCGGAAAGGCCCGACATGGCAAAACGAAAGAAAAACACGAAAAAGATTGCCGGGCGCGGCGGAAGTAGACGGGAAGGTGTGGTAGCCCCGCCAAACCGAAGCCTGCGCGCCGCAGCGTCGTCGAAGCAGGATGAATTTTACACCCAGCTCTCCGACATCGAGAATGAGCTGCGGCATTACACAAAGCACTTCAAGAACAAGACCGTCCTGTGCAACTGCGATGATCCGAAGGTCAGTAACTTCTTCCACTACTTCTCGTACAACTTTGAAAATCTGAAGCTGAAAAAGCTGATCACGACTTGCTACAAGAATGCCGACGTCGATTTGTTCAGCAAGCACAAGGCGGAGAAGGGAGTTTACCTTGAATACGACGGAGACAAGAACGATAACCGCGTTCCCGACCCGGACGAAATAGGCATTCACAAGTTAAAAGGCGACGGCGACTTCCGCAGCGAGGAATGCGTGAAGCTGTTGAAGCAAGCGGATATCATCGTCACGAATCCGCCGTTTTCGTTGTTTAGGGAATTCGTTGCGCAACTGATGAAATACAAAAAGAAGTTTCTGATCATCGGTAACATGAACGCGACTACCTACAAAGAGATCTTCAGATTGTTCAAGGATGATCAAATCTGGCTCGGTGCCAGCATCCACAGTGGGGATCGGGAGTTTGGGGTGCCAGAACATTATCCGCTCATCGCTGCTGGAAGCAGGGTGGACGACGCGGGCAACAAGTTCATTAGGGTAAAGGGTGTGCGTTGGTTCACGAACCTGGACTACGAGGATCGCCACGAAGACTTGGTTCTCTTTAATAATTACAGCCCCAAAACGTACCCGACTTATGACAATTACGACGCCATAAATGTGAACAAGACGAGAGATATTCCAGCAAACTATCCGGGCGCTATGGGCGTTCCGATTACGTTTTTGGATAAGTACAACCCTGATCAGTTCGAGATCATTGACGGGCTTAATCGCTACAGCATTCTGGACGGACCAACAGATGAAACAAAGGGCAAGTACCTAGCTCAGGTGAACGGGAAACCGACCTACATCCGAATCGTGATTAAGAACAAAAAGCTATGAAAATCGAACTCAATGAAATCACGATCAAAAGGCTCTTTGACGGCTTTGTGGACAACGCTGAATCGGGTGTCGTCGCGTATGGAGCCATCAGCATCCAGCCATCCTTTCTGCAAGGGCGGTGAAATTAAACATGTCAGGAACATTTTGCTCGCTCTCATCGTCCCATCTTTCATCTGAATCCACATCACCTCATCAGTAAATACACCGACCACAATCGCCACAAGCAGTCAGCAAACCCTTCACTCAAATCAACACTATCACCCACACCAACGTCTGGAGTGAACCTGTACATCTCATACCCAGTGACCATCGTCGCTGAAATGAACTCATCAGAATCTGATCCACCTATCTTGGCGTTCTTGGTTTCTGACACGAACACGATAGCGTAAGTCCCAGGCGGATTCTCAACCGTCTCTCCTGTTTCGTAGTCAGCGCTCGGAACGATCCCTGATCCGTAGTCTGACCAGACACGAACCATACCGCCCGGATACAAGTCAAACACCACCTGAGTTCTGTTCACTGACAATCCTAATTCTCTGGAATAAGTCCAGATTGACACTCCGCATTTCTGAACTTCCGTTTAGTGACGATGGGAATCTTCCTGCCGCCGCCCGGTTAATTTAACCGATATGCGGCGATTTCTTGTAGAGGTCTATGCCACCCAGAATATCCTCCACGGACTCTACAAGAAAGAAGCGCATGCGACATCCTGGAAACTGGATGCTCATGACCCAATCATCTCCGCTGCAAACAAAGCAGAAGGTTTTGTCCGCCATGTCTATCCAGGCTCGGGGACCGTCATGGTAATAGGCCACTCCCTCTTGCGGTCGAGTGAGGGTGAGTCTTGTGTCTTTCGGACAGTCAGATTTGATCCCGAACAAGTTGAGGAGGTCTTTGTCGAAGATGTCGCCGCTCTTGCTGGACTTGACGCCATGATCGAATACTTGATCTGGAACTTCCCCCTCAAGATTAACCTCTTGAACTATACCGTCAGACGGCACGACAAAAAAACATGACGGACATTTCGTTGTCCATTGAACCAGTCTCCCGTCCTGGAATCGACCAAACACATGCGAGTAAATCCCATTACGGCGATCTTTGCCACCAATAATCATCTCGAACATCTTCCAGTCACCAGATTCCTGAACGCCACAAATCCGCGTATCACTTGTTTCAACAACACTCGACACGTCTCACCACCTTTGCCCAACCGGGCATAACAATACGTTGGACCAAAGTGCCGTTGGCCCGCGTTTTTTGAAATTGAGTTGACTCACGGCACTTGGTCAACTTTGTCGTTCACCGGATCAGTCGCCGATTTCGATGATGACCACGCCTTCGGCAGTCCCTCGCATCTGAACCAGCTCGTCGTACGGATCTTTGACATCATGATCGCCCTGCGGGATCGGCTCGATCTCGTATTCGTCGCGAATTTCAGGGAACATGACTTTCATCTCGGCCAGCCACATCTTAATTGCCTCTTGTCCAGTGCCTGTCTTGTCCGCCGCGATCCATTTGTCGAGCGTCGCGCCGTCAGCGAACACAGCCAACTCGGGAAACCACCTCAACAGCCAGAGCTTGCATTCTCCAGCGGCACGGCCGAGTTGATGCGTAAACAGGTTGTCTCTCGTCATGTGGTTGAGGATGTCGTATAGGTCGCCAATGCCGTTATCGTTTGGCCCTTTGCTTTCTGTCAAAAGTCTGCCAGTTGTAACGGTCAAAACAGCTCGTAATGTGAATGCCTTCTTCATGGTGTCTCCTGCGAACAATGACATGAACCGGAGCCGTTCACGTCTTCACAAGTTGCGGGCGTTTCTCCGGCCCGGTTATGTCGGCGTTATGCGTACTTATAACACTTCGTAGCAAACCGCTTCGTAAGTCGCTTCAAAAATGTCCCGCTTGCAGGGGTAGAACTCACCTTTGATTCCCTTGATTATCCAGTCTGTGCAATCAGCACGCATTTCACCTTCCAGCGTCTTGATGAAAAGATCGGTCCCGTTGTGGCTTGCGGTGTGTCCGTTGCGGGTAATCCAATCCACTAAATTATCCAAGCACAGCCCGCGATCGTTGTTTGTCTCGAATTGTCTTGCTTCGATCTCAACCGGCTTCTTGCGAAATGTCGCCATGCTTAAAACTCCAAAGCCGCATAACAAAAAATTGAACCGGAGCGGCGGCAGCGTCTCGCGGTCTGGTTGGGCGGTTACTCGCCGCCCGGTTAATTTAATCGTTCTACTGACCAAAGACGGCGACCACCCACACAACGATTGCCATGATTGGAATAAACATCGCCGCTCCAATCTTGACGTGCATCATGTCCCGCGACTGACAGTCGTCGCAATGAAATCGCGTTAAGTCGTTTCCGTTTCCAATGATCCGATCCACATCCTGCTTGCATTTCGGGCACTTCATTTGCGTTCCTCTTTGATTTCGTTAATCCACTCTCTGGCGATATTGGACGCGCCTTCGAGTTCTTTAGCGTGCTGAATCATTCGCTCGTTGAATCCGCCAACAAACCGCATCAACTCTGATACGGCCTTCATTTCCTTCGCCATCATTTCCAGCCTGCGATACAATAACTCGATTGTGTGTGGTGAGTTTGCGGGCGTTCGCGTTTTGTTTTGCGGGCAATGAAACTCGCCGCAGTTACGTTCCAATTGTCCACATGCTTCGCAATTCATGGTCGTTGATTCCAGTCTTCCATTGCCTTTTTCATATCATGGTATGCAGATGTTTCTGGTCGCACATTACAAAACGCACTACTGCAACCAACAAACCAAAACTTGCCACTATTCCGCCAACGCTTTGCTGTACCGCCGCAAAACGGACAAGGCAG
>Ga0105052_10006363_pt1 | contig 12010 bp, 10 predicted proteins | sample FRY03_FD_78094 | JGI IMG/M metagenome (GOLD analysis project Ga0105052, IMG submission 78094) | Freshwater microbial communities from Lake Fryxell liftoff mats and glacier meltwater in Antarctica - FRY-03 | ecosystem: Environmental > Aquatic > Freshwater > Ice > Glacier meltwater ... | reverse complement strand
TAAAATGCTAGTCCTTTTGGTTACGTTTGGGACAATGTCAAAAGTGACTCGTCAAAGGCATTGTATTTATTTTCATTAGATACTAATGAATTATAAAAAAACCGTCGGATACGCAGGAGAGAAGCTAGTCACCGAACATTATCGTAATCAGTGATATACTATCTTAGATGAAAATTACACAATCCGTGGTGGTGAAATAGATATCATAGCAACCCATGGCAATATCATAGCATTTATTGAAGTTAAAGTCATCAACAATATTGACGACCTCCAATCATTCATTACTAACAAAAAACTCTATTTCCTTGAAAAAACCATCCAACACTATATAATGACCAAACATATCGATAAAGACCCTAGATTAGATGTTGCATTTGTAAAAAACAATCAAATCGTCGATATTTTTACCAACGTTACAGGAAGCTAATGAAAAAAGTAGGAATCATAACTTTGTTTATAGCAGGAATCGTAGTTTGAGCATTGTCATTCAACGCATTTTCTTTCTTCACTGCTCACAGCAGCAACAACCTTATCGCATCTACGTCTGTTGATATGCAATCTCTGATCCAGAACATTAGCAATTCTATCCGCAGCAAGAATCTTACACTTACTAAAGATAGATATGGTCGCTTTGAAGAAGTATTCAATGTCTTAGAAAGCAACTACTATTATCAAGATAAGATAAATGACAAAGCGATGATCAAAGCCGCCGTTAAATCACTCGTAGATTCTATCGACGACCCCTATACAGTCTACCTAGATCACATCGAGTATGAAGAATTTCAAAAAGACCTTAAGGGAACAACAGATCTCGAATGAATCGGCGCTGTCGTTGCCCAAAAAGACTATTATATTCTCATCGAAGAAGTGATCAAAGAGTCACCAGCATTCAAGGCTTGAATTCGCTCATTAGATCGTATCATTGCTGTTGATGGAAAGAGCACCAAAGATGAAACAGTCAATGAAGCTGTCATGCGCATTCGTTGACCAAAATGAAGCGCCGTCACACTAACTATTGAAAGAGTAAGCCTCAAAGATGATAGCAAGGAGATATTTGATCTTGAGGTTATTAGAGATAAACTCACTATCCCATCAGTAGAGAGCAAAATACTTAGTGTTAACGAGCAGAACATATGACATATAACCATATCGATGATCGGAGAAGAAACAGAAAGACTACTCAAAAAGGAAATCCTCTCGCTCCAAGAAAACAATGTAAAATGAATTATTCTTGACCTCAGATGAAATGGATGAGGGATATTGCCTATAGCAGTACAGATAGCATCACACTTCATACCTGAAGGAAAATTGGTCACCATAGCAAAATATCAAGGATATCCAGATGAAACATTTGTATCGCAATGATATAGTGATTTACAAAACATCCCTGTCGTTGTTCTTGTTGATATGATGACTGCTTCAGCAGGAGAGATAATTGCACTTGCTATGAAAGAACAAATACAGGCAACATTGATAGGAACGCAAACATTTGGAAAATGATCTATCCAAACACTCTATGAATTTAGCGATAAAGACTCACTCAAATACACTATCGGAAGATGGTATGGCCCAAGTGGATCAACTATCGATAAAGAATGAATCATCCCCGATGTTGTAGTAGAGTTCAATGTTGAACAATACGTTGAAGATACAATAGATAACCAACTCCAGGAAGCCATGAAAGTCCTGGAAACAAAACTATAATAACAGACAAACCCAATCATTGATAGTTCATCATTTATCATTCACAATCAATTATGTCAGTTCAAGTCATTATCCAAAATCTCGAATGAAAAGAAATCGCTCGCTTCCCATGATACGACAATATGAGTTTTTATCAAATGGCAGAAAAACACAACGTAGAGATACCAGTTTCCTGTTGTTCTGGTGCATGTTTTGTTTGTTGCGCACAGATTAAGAAATGAGAAGAAGCTGTACAAATAGATAAAATATCTATGCCACTTGTTGATGTAGAAAAAGATGAACAAACAGGCAAACGAAAAGAAGTATTGACTTGTATTTGAGGGATAAAATCCGATTATATCAAGGACGAAGCATATCACGAGATTGTCCTCCAAAAACTTATATAACAATATATTGGATAAAAAGCAGATAGCCCAAAACAACATTTAACTGTCAACAAGATATGTTCGATTTCGATCAAACACTTATCGATAAGCTCAAGCAACAAGACCATTGAGCATTCAACACATTCTACCTTCAGACAGTAGACCATTTTTTCCGTTATCTTCAATCCAATTATTATATCTCCGAACAAGATTGTCATGACATCATAGCAGATTTTTATGTCAAACGACGACAATCTGCCACCAAATACGATGGAAGATCAAAGTTTTCTTATTATGTATGGATGGTATTTAAGAATGTCATCAAAGATTATTTCAAGAAAAATAGCGATACCCCATTCAGCAACATACAAAACAATATTGAGAATAGTAGTTTCGAAGATAGTCTGGAAGCAGACGACACACTGCAAGATTTACTTGAGGCTGACTTTGCATATGAGCATATTCTCCAAGCAATGCAATCATTGAGTGAAAATGATAAAGAAATTATTTTCCTAAGATTTATCGAAGAAAAAAACACAAATGACATAGCAGAAATTTGTGGAGTACCAGATAGCACAATCAGAAAAAGATTATCTAGGGCTATACAAAATCTCAAATCCCTATTAATAACTGATATATCATAAACCATTAGAAAAAAATGTCAACTCATAATAAAACACAAGGCGTAAAAAACAAAGAATAATAACAGTTATAGACTAGCAAATCTAAAGATAGCGGTTCTGACCAGTTTAGACACAAAATCTATTGAAAACTCCTACTAGCTTCCTATTATAATCAATGTACAAATTTTATTTGTTAAACTATATGTACAATGACAAAGACTCAACTTATCGCACACTTGGCTGACCAACTTGGAGTATCTAAGAAATTGTCTGCTGAATTGGTTAACACATTTATCGATGCTATCATCGCAGGTGTTAAAAAGCAAGGAGAAGTAAGAATCCAAGGATTCGGTACTTTCAGAGCTTCACAAAGAAAAGCTAGAGAAGGAGTTAATCCACAAAATCCTTCACAAAAGATCAAGATCCCAGCTATGAAAGTTGTTACTTTCAAGGCAGGTTCTGAATTCAAAGCAGCTGTTAAATAATTATACTCGAACACCAGCCCCGCTTTAGCACGGGTTGGATGAGAGAGCCTGCCTGCCGGTAGGCAGGGTGTATACTGCTCCGTCTGCGAAAACATAAAGTTCGAATAAAATGAAGAAAATTATGATTTCCAAAGCGGTTCAGTATATTATTTACCACTGATAAAAAACTCTTCCTTCGGGGAGAGTTTTTTTGTACAACAAAACAAACACAACACTTGCATTTCTCTCTCACAAAACTATAAAAATAACAATTCCATTGCTTTATGCTTTGTGCTTTTAACTTTACACTATTTTCCATGACTGGTTATGTTATCCTTGGCTTTCTTATAGGTATCTTCATAGGATATTTGGTCTTCTATTTTAGATATGAGCACAAAGACACGGTCAATGAGCTTAGATCAAACCTCAAAGAAGCCAATAAAGAACTCCAACAAATCAATGGTGATATCGATGAATACGAACAACAAAATGTTATTCTCAAAGAAAAAGTAACTGAATTACTCGAAAAAAATGACGATCTTTCACAAGTAACATCAGAATTAAGCAAATACTACTATCATATGAAAAAAGCATCAGAAAAAACAAAGGAACTCATCAGATTTCTCCAATCTCCTGATAGCGCCATCGAAGAAAAAATGGAAAAATATATCTGATTACAACAAGACAACGACGAGCCAAACCACAAACAATTCTTTTAGAAAACTCCGTTTATTACCATGAAAAAATTTGTTGCAATTATCATCTTTGGAGCTATAATACACAGTACAAGTTATGGATATATCATTCATAACAAAACTGTCGCAGAAATACCACTAGAAGATTATTATTTACAAACACGAATAGGTAATCCTCTTGCAACAGTCAAAGAGAAAAATAGAGCACTATGAGCAAGTATTGGAATCAATGCATCTTTTTTTTGTCCAGCAGAACGTGCCTATAACTATTGTGGAGCAAACAATGGAACATCAAGCGATAGGATTGTTGCCTGAACAATATATAGCAAATACCCTGACGACACAGGAGAGAGATGAATTATCGGGGTAAATGCAAACAACGAACCGCTCTTTGTGCAAAACAATAACCGACAATGATATATGCAAAACACTAACCAGAACAGAGTCTGAGAAATACAATATGGGATAGGTAATTTCCCTATACTTATAGACAAGGGTGTTGATGTTACGATTGAAGTAAGCCATCTTATTGACAAAAAAATGTTAGGTAAATGAACAAGATCATTTATTTGTATTCCTGAAATCGCAGATAGAATATTTATGGGTTTCGTCCCAAACAAAAGTATGTATGAAATGGGGAAATATCTCAAAGAAACATACGGATGTTATTTTGCAGTAAACTTAGACGCTGGCGCAAGTAGCGCTATGGTTGTTGAAGACAAATACATTGTCTGACCAGGAAGAAAAATTGTTGATGGATTTGTAGCAGTGCCAAAAGAGCATTATATCGAAAATAAGATACAAAATCACCAATTTTCTAGCCAACAAAGAGCCGCTATTACTCGTCTAGGCGATATGTTTGCATTTGAGATCTACAAACAATGAGATACATACAAACAAAAAATTCTCAATACATTCCAATCTCGAGAATGATCGACGTTATTCTATCCACTCGCAGACAAAAGAGCACTTATCAGAGAGATAATAAAGTCTATTGAACAAGTACAAGCAACGGATGAATATGGATTTATACCATATCAATAAGCCAATAGCTAACAGATTTATATCAAAACATCTATTATGGATCACAAAAAAGTTATAGAATCATTAAACACATATCGAAAAGAAAATGATACCTTCAAAAAATCCATCAATTCTAGACCGGCATCAATGCAGGTCGTAACATTCGATGGTCCTCCGTTTGCGTCAGGGACTCCTCACTATGGACACGCCCTTGTCTCTATCATGAAAGATACTTTGGGAAGATTTAAAACCATGCAATGATATAGAGTAGAAAGAATTCGATGACGAGATTGTCATGGCTTGCCAGTAGAAAAATATGTCGAAAAACAATTATGATTGGATGGAAAAAAAGATATTGAAGAAAAACTTGGTATAGAAAAATTTGTGGAAGCATGTAGATGAACAGTACGTAATGTCAATAGCGAACGAAAAAATTTCGTTGATCAGATCGGAAGATGGGCTGATATGGACAATGCATATTTCACTATGGACCTAGAATATATGGAATCCGTTATGTGGGTATTTAGTAAACTCTATGACAAGAACCTTGTTTATAGATGATTTTCTGTGCAATGATATTGTCCAAGTTGCGCAACTGCACTATCCAATTCCGAAGTAAACGAATGATACAAAGACCGTCAAGACCCAACAGTAACAGTTAAATTTCCTCTATACCAAGATAACGCACAGTACAAAGAAAATTATACACATACTGCAGACGGAGCTATAGATGTAGTTGCATGTATTATCAAAAAAGACAATACATACCTTATAGCATATCACAAAAAGTGACAAAAATATATTTTCCCATGAGGTAAAATAGAAAAATGACAATCTATACAAGATGCTGTAGCACAAGAACTCAAGGAAGAATTGTGAGTAGAAGCAAAAAATATCCAAGAATTGTGAGTCCGAAAAAATACCGTGTGATGAAAAATATGGAATATTCATCAAGTAATAGTAGAAATAATAGGAGAACCAAAAAATATGGAACCAGAAAAATGTACACACATTGCACGAGCTGAATTGGTTCCTCTGGAAAATGAGTTGGGTATAGGAATCAAAATAGAAAATACTATTATTGACAACCCAGAAGAAATAAGACAACAGTTTACAGATCTCTATCTGTATCATAGACAAGCGAACAAAGAAACGAAGAAAGATGCACACATCTACTTCCTCGCACGAACAACAACCCCATGGACACTGCCAAGCAATATGTTTTTGGCTGTGTGACCAGAAATTGTATACGTAACAGTACGAGACAAAGCACAACAAGAATATTATATCCTTGCCCAAGAACTCCTATCTAGCTACTATAAATCAGCTGACGAATATATTATCATCAATAGCAACAAGTGAGCTGATCTTGTTGGTATACATTACCAACCCTTACGAGATTTTTATGCAAAATCCAAAAATATTGCAAACCAATACAAAACACAAACACACAAAGTACTTGCATGAGATTTTGTGACTACTGATAGTGGAACAGGTATCGTTCATATTGCACCAGCATTTGGACAAGATGACCTTGATATCGTAAAGACAATACTACCCAAAGATGATGCGAATAATTGGTTGTTTTTACCAGTAGATGATTATGCAGAATTTACTAGTGACGTACCTAATTGGAAAGGGATTCGCTGTTATGATGCCAATAAAGACATCATCCAAGATCTCAAAAAAGACAACAAGATAGTCGCACAAAATACACTCAATCATAGTTACCCACATTGTCGAAGATGCGAGACTCCGCTAATTTACAAAGCAATGACAAGCCGATTTATTAAAGAACAAAATATTGCACAATCAACAATCCCTGCATTAGATACTATTTCATTTACTCCCAATAGCATCAAAAATAGATTCCGTGACGTTCTCAAATCAGCGCCAGACTGGAATGTTTCCAGAAATAGATACCGAGGTGCACCCATACCTATTTGGCAATCAGACAAAAATCCAGAGGAAAGAATCATTGTTAAAAATCTTGAAGACCTTTATATCCATAGCAAAACAGGATCAGCAAACATCACCAAAAATATATTTGTCGTCCATGCAGAAAAAGCCAAGAATGATGCTATAAGTAAAAAATGAGAAAAACAAGCAGATATAGTGGCAAAAAAAATAGAAGAAGTTATATGATCAAATGCGGATATACAGATCATTCTATCTCCAGAAAAGCTTGCACGACAGACGATCTATCCCTATATTAACAAAACATACAGCAAGAAAGAATTACAAGAAATACAAATAAAACTTACAGCAATACAAAAAAACTATGAATCACTTATACAAAAAAAAGAAATAGAGAAATATCTTAAAGATAAAAAAAATACCAAGTATTTTTCTCTTATAGATTGACTAGCTGTAGATTTTCGCCTTATACAAGGATGAAATACGCAAGAAGCAATGCAAGAAATAAACACAAGATACATAACAAAAACTATAGTCATTATAGCTGATCAAGATACTATATATACAATAAGAAAAACATACAGACAATTTACGGATGCACAAAAAGAAAAATATACAATGAACCCAGCAACATTTACCACACACTATCGAGATAACACAAGGAATACGGAAATAGATTTACATAGACCATATGTCGACAACTATCGATTCGAGTATAAAGATGCAAAATATACAAGAATTCCTGAAGTTTTTGACTGTTGGTTTGAATCATGAGCGATGCCATATGGACAAGTAAATTATACAGGACAAAAAGGATCAAGCATCCACTACCCTGCTGATTTTATCATTGAATGACTAGACCAAACAAGATGATGGTTTAGAACTCTCCATGTACTTGGACAAGGAATCATGAAAAAAAATGCATTCGATAATGTAATCATCAATGGACTCATCCTTGCAGAAGACGGAAAAAAAATGTCCAAAAAACTGAAAAATTATCCTGAACCATCATATTTATTGGAAAAATATGGTACTGATGCGTTAAGAATGTATCTACTAACATCACCAGCAGTAAGAGCAGAACCAGTGAGATTAGGAGAGTCTATGGTCGAACAAATGTACAAAGATTTTAGTGCGCCATTATTGAATGCATATAACTTTTTTACTACGTATGCAAAAATAGATTGATTCAAAACACAAAACAACACAACATACTTCATGCATGAATCTAATAGTTTAGACCAAAATAATACAGACAAAATTATGCGTATGGATATCGATCATATCATACAAATACATAGCGACAAAAAACTAGCTACACAAGTAGAAAATTTGATGAAAACTATTTATAACAAAAAAATATCTATTCATATATTAGACACAAAAAATACTAATCGATATGAAACCCTCCAAAAAGAGTATGCGAGCAAGAACATACTCATCATAGGAAATAATGAACAATATAAAACACTACGAAATGGCCTCTATGGGATACATAATGCCAATGCATCGCATAACATAGTACCACTTCCTGACTATATCATAACAAACGATCTAGATAGATGGATATTGGCAGCTCTCCATCAGATGATATATGAAACAGAGTCACAAATAAACAGCTATATGTTAGATACCGCAAGTAAAGAAATAACATGATTTATTGATAAATTAACCAATCGATATATCAGAAGATCGAGAAGAAGATTTTGGGCAACAGGTATGGATGCTGATAAAACATCTGCGTACAATACATTGTTTACTGTCATAAAACAATTACTCCATCTTAGTGCGCCATTTGCGCCATTTATCAGTGAGCATATCCGACAACAAATGCAGGCGTTTATTACAACAGAAAAAACAAAAGAAAAAGACAACTCTATACATCTCAAGTATATTCCCGTAAGTAGTCCACAATATATTGATCTACAATTTTTAGAAGAAATAGGACTTGTAAGACGTATTATTTCTCTATGATTATCAGTAAGATCAAAAAACAATATAAAAATAAAGCAACCACTTGCATCACTCGATGTCCGTATCGAATAATACACTTGCAAAGAAAAAAAAATTACGTATAGCTAAAGATAGTTAATAGATCTTTATTTACTCTATATATCAGCATGCCAACAAAAAAGAAAACAACAAGCAAAAAGGTAGTAGCAAAAGCTACGCCAACAGTAAAAGCAACAGTCACTTCAGCAACTAAGAAATCAGGAAGCTTCCTTGATGGATTCAATCGAGAAGACAACTTGCATATGTTCTTGGGTATTATCTTATTGGTAATTGGATTGTACCAACTTCGCACGCGATTACTTGGACTCGTATTTATCATCGTAGGAATATTGTTTGTAACAGGATACTTTGAAAAATGAAAGAAAAAATAGTATGTCATTTCGACGACGCAGGAGGAGAAATATAAGAATTATATCAATAAAATAAATCTGTAATACAAACAACTCCCCACAAAGGAGTTTTTTTATACATAAAAAATCCATACCATTTGCTACACAAATACATAGAATATAGAAAGGAATAGAATAAAAAAGATAGTTTAGTATTGATAATAAGATATGTCCCAACTCACTGACGACGTCCTATCCCGCATCGATATCGTTGACATTGTCAGCAAATATGTTCCTTTGAAAAAAGCAGGAAGCAATTTTTCTGGTCTCAGTCCTTTTCAAAAAGAAAAAACACCATCATTTATGGTCTCACCAACCAAGCAAATATTTAAAGACTTTAGTTCATGACTAGGATGAAATGCCATTACCTTTGTTATGGAGATAGAAAAAATTGACTTTCGAGATGCTATGAAAATCCTTGCACAAGAAGCTCGTGTTGATTTAAGTAAATACCAACAAAATCCTGAACAACATATCATCGCACAAGACGAAAAAGAAAAAATCAAACGCATCCACTCACTCGCACAACAATTTTTTGTTGCACAGTTAGAGAAAAACACACAAGCACAAGCATATCTTAGTGATAAAAGAAAAATATCCCCTGAACTACAGAAACAATTTGGTATAGGATATGCACCCGATAGCCATTATGATCTGATTCAATATTTGAAGTCCAAATGATTTTCAGATCCAGACATCATCGAAGCCTCACTTGCAAAAAAATGACAAAGTGGCGATAGTTATGCATTTTTTAGACATAGAATTACATTTCCTATTTATGATCATATGGGGAATGTTATTGCTTTTGGCGCAAGAGTCATAAACCCCGAAGACCAACCAAAATATCTCAATAGTGCAGACCACAAAGGATACGACAAATCCAAAACACTCTATGGAATAGATAAGGCAAAGCATACCATCAAAGATTTTCAATCACTCATCATCGTAGAATGATATATGGATGTTATCGCTCTGCATAGATTGTGATTTCCTATTGGACTAGCTACATGCGGAACAGCCATGACACACGAACATCTTAAGACTATCAAAAGATACACAGATACTGTCTACCTCCTGTTTGACACAGACAATGCTGGCGTGCAAGCAAGTATAAGAGCATTAAGTGTCTGCTATAGTCACGAGATATACCCAAAGATGCTGATCCTGCCAGACGATTGTAAAGATGTTGATGACTTAGCAAACAAAGAGAATGGAAAAGAAGTATTTCAACAAGCAATGGATAAAGCACAAGATGGATTTCTCCATACATTTTTGACAAGCAAAAAATCTGAAGACTGGACATCGCCAATCGGAAGACAAAAGGTTATCAATATGATGTTTGAGCTCGTGATGGCTATTACCAGTAGTGCAAGTATCCAAAAACATTACATAGAAATACTTTCCGATCAACTTGGGATGCATAGTAATATTATCGAAGCACAATACAGAGATTTTAGAAACAAAAATAAGTTTATTGTCCAAAAACATCATAAGGAACAAGAAGAAAAAACACTCTACCAGCCAGATAGAGAATTACTCTTTGCAGCATTACTCTACAAAGATTTTTACAATAACTATGTAGAAGATAGAGAGCTACGACAGGCATTCATAACATTTATCGAAAGCATGATAACCAATCTTGGTATCGATCATACATGCAATATCATCCTCCACGATCCATCCAGACAAACAGAATTGAACGAACTGCAAGTACGACGAGAAAAAGAACTTGATGTACTCAATAGTGAACAAGACAAGATAGAATTCATAAAAAAATCTATTCGTCCTATCATCCACGGATACATCAATCATATCCTCAAAGATAAAAAGATCGACCACGAAAAAAAACTCCAGCTCCAGAAGAGCATGAAGTCTGCTAAGTTGTAGCAATTAATTAATATCCAATAAAAAAAACACCACATTGGATGTTTTATATAAAGTAAAAAAATAATCAGAAAAATAACAAAAAATTATCACAATGACATAAAAGAGGGAAAAATAGAAGATAAGAAAATCTAGTACAAAATATTACTGAACCGTAGATACTATTTTTTTACAAGAGGAACCGAAGCACAGTAACGAGAAACCTGTAAAACTTCTTCTTTTGAATATGCATTATTAAAAAATCATTTTTGTGGTTGAAATTGATCATCAAGAAGGCATTTATCAATAACAAATCACATATCATCACAGATTTTTATAACAAATCATCATTTCCTAACATGTTGATAGAATTGGACATATTTCCCATTAGCATCTTCATAATATCATCTCGTTACACCCTGATTTTTAACAAGATCAATAATTGAGTTTTTGCGGGGATTGTCATAATTGGGTATATCATTAGGTTTGACTCATTTATCTTGGGCAACATAATAATCATCAGCCAAAACTTCTGATACTTCAATAGCCGTAGAATCTGCTACCTGTCAATGTGCAGTAGGTATACTCACAACAAACAAACCACCTAACAAAATATTTTTTATAGACACCATAATAAGAACAAAAACGATAAAGCAAGAAAATATTATATATATTTATTAACAAAATACAAGACTTGTAATACACAATAAAAACAATAGACATACAACATACATTTATCTATCAAAGATCAATGATCGGGATATTTGACAGCGGATTTGGTGGACTTCAAACCCTTGCATATTTTCAAGAGGTCTATCCTCAGTATGATTATATTTTCCTTGCAGATCAAGCACATTACCCCTTTGGAACAAAAACAGCAACACAGATACAACAATACACTTTTGATGGATTGAACCGATTATTTGATCAATGAGCAGTTATTGTGATCATCGC
>Ga0105052_10006357_pt1 | contig 12017 bp, 10 predicted proteins | sample FRY03_FD_78094 | JGI IMG/M metagenome (GOLD analysis project Ga0105052, IMG submission 78094) | Freshwater microbial communities from Lake Fryxell liftoff mats and glacier meltwater in Antarctica - FRY-03 | ecosystem: Environmental > Aquatic > Freshwater > Ice > Glacier meltwater ... | reverse complement strand
TGCGACACAAAAATAAGATTTTAAGCATAGAATCGTGTAAAAGTGTATGCTAATTTGAAATTAGGGGCATACACTAAAGCACATCACATCCGCGCCTAAAATTAAGAAAAAATGTTTAGGAAACCTGTCGAAATAAGACTTAATAGCCATATTCGTAAGATTTTATTCATTGTAGTAAGGTGAAATTTAATTCTTCACTAGACAAATAATATTAATAGGTCTTCTTTTTCTTTTCCTGCAGCAGAAAAGAAACAAAACGCCGCCGTTGTCACGCAACTTCGGGAATGCTTCCAAAGTTAGTGCGAAGGACTGTTCTATGTGACTCGTCCTGAAAAAAGTTTACAGATTGAATCCCGCAGGTGCGGTATTTCTTTTGGTCTTCAAACCTGAGCCGCCCTCAAGCGGCGAAAGCATGAACACCTTTAAAAACAATAAAAACTGGTGAATAACAAATTGTTCTTCCCGGCAATAGAGCTACCGTTTACTCACAAATATTTTTCTAATATAATCTAGATGCAAAATCGGGAATAATTAATTGCCTCCAGCTTTAACTAGAGGTATTTGATGGTTTTTGAATGGGCCTTAGCCCAAAAGATGAAATTTTACTCCAATTTCGGCTAAAGCCTATTCATATTTCATTGGAGAAAAAGGCTGAAGCCCCTTGCGCCCCTTGTAATTGATTAAACTCCAACTTGAATAAAGATATGAGAACACGGTAGGGCTATAGTCCAAAGGACTCGGAGAGCGAGGCAAGGTTAAAGGTGGGGCTCTTATTTCTAATTTAACTAAAACAACTTATTGAGAAGCCCTAATTTAGATATTGTGAATATACCCTACTATGCCCGGACAGGATTGGTTTTTATTTGTCTTTTGATTTTTCAGCTATCCATTCGGGTGCATACTGGGGTGCTACCAGATAGTTTATCAATTGATATTCAGATCTTTTAGCTGTAGATAAGTTCCATGGCTGATGAACAAAAGGACCATCTACTTTTGAAAGTTCAGGAATCCATAACCTAACGTATTCCCCATCCAGATCATACTCCATGGCCTGCTTTAGCACATTGAAATACCTATATTCTCTTGGGTCATTACCCACACCGGCAATATAAGCCCAATTTCCCCAGTTATTCGCAGGACAATAATCAATCAACTTTTCTTCAAAATAAGAAGCTCCCCACATCCAGTTTACCTTCAAATCCTTTACCAAAAAACTAGCCACATTCTGACGACCCCTATTGCTCATGAAGCCGGTTGCATTCAGTTCTCTCATATTGGCATCGATAAATGGAATTCCCGTTTCTGCATTTTTCCATAGTTCGAAAAGTTCCTGCTGATTCTCGCTTTCTTCAGGAGCAACACCCTTGAATCCAATTTTCTGAAAAAACTTATTTCCGTATTTTTTAAACATAAAGCGGAAATAATCACGCCATAATAACTCAAGATATAGGCTGTAGGTGGAATCACTTGTGCCATTATTATGATCATATTTTTGTATCTCCCAATAAACTTCCCTTGGTGAAAGGCATCCCAGAGCAATCCATGCTGAAAATTTAGAGGAATAATCAGAACCTAGGAGCCCATTACGAGTTTGCTTATAACTCTGAACAGCGTTAGTACCCCAGAAATAATCCTGCATTCGCTTCAAAGCTTCGGTTTCTCCACCATAGAATTTCATTACAGACCGGATATCAGCAGGTACATGTTCTTCAAATCCGAAATCAGATAGACTAGGTAGTGTGCTGCTTTCAAGATTTTCAGGAAAATTCATAATCCTAGGTGTTTCGTGACAAGGTCTTACAGAGGCATCACGTTCAACTTTCTTACGGAAACTGGTAAAGATATCGGGGATAATATTGATCGGAAAAGGAAGGTCTTCCTTGTGATACAGGGTATGGCCGATAAAATGTTTTAGATTGATTTTTAACTTCCAAAGTGCATTCTCCACATCGGCAGAGACCCGGGTTTCTTCAGATGCTACTTCCCGGTGATGATAGACTTCATTGACCTGATATTTAGAAACAAGTTCTGGAAGTATAATTTCAGGTTTGCCAATCTTAATAATCAGGTCGCCACCGGCCTTTTTAAAAGAGTCGCGGAGATCAGCTACACTTTCCAATAAAAAACGGGTACGTATCAGACCGGTTTTTCTGGTCTGGAATGAGGTCATTTCAAACTGACGGGGATCAAAACAATAAACAGGTACGATCCTGTCACCCTTACGGACTGCCTCTGTTAAAATCTCATTATCGTGAATCCGTAAATCTTTTCTAAACCAAACTAAAATGGTTTTACCGCTCATATCTATTAAAGCTCCCTCAGAATACCCTAAGGCATTTCCCTTTTAAAATAAAATTGAATCTTTCAGCAAATAACGTGCATAGAATTGACTTTATTGATCATTTTCATGTAAGATTATTATTAGAAATATAGAATTCTGGCAATGAATAATGAAAATAAATCATTCATAATTCCGAAAAGAAGCCCTTTAACGTGAGTTTGATATAAAATCTTGCTGGGGTAAGTTTGAATTGAATAATTTTCATTTATTTTAGAAAGCAAGGTCAGTGCTTCTTTGGTCGCGCCTTCCCGTGTTCTGCAGTAGTTTTTGCAGCATATTTAAAAGATATCATGAAATTCAATTGCCAAAAGCTACAGCTGCCACCCGGGTTTATTTCAAATGGCTTTGGATCTTTTGTCGGGCTGCTTCTCCCTATAAAATACCGCTTTGGGTAAAATAAACCTTGCCGCAGGAGGTAGCTTCCGGCTGCTGGTAATTTGAAAGGGAACGCTATTTCTGGCCGGAACTAACCTAAGGAAAGGGCTGAACCGACCTATAATACACAGGTATTGCTTTCAATAAGCAAATTAATTGGCTCCAAAGCTTTGTCTGACCAATTTTAACCGTATTAGTTTAACATTCATTGTATCTAACTCTGGTTTTTACCTATTTAATTACCAAAATTTCAAGATGCTAATAATTGAATATTTTACTATATTTATTTACCTATACTATCTGATTATGAAAACAGTAAGCAATATTTTCCTGAATAAATCCGCTTCGATTTATTCAGTTAGCCCAGATTCCTCAGTTTTGGATGCCCTGCAGATTATGATGTATAAAAACATTAGCGCTTTATTGGTAATAGAAAGGTTGCAGGACTGACAACGGATCGGGGTCCGGACTAACAATGGATCTGTTCATTACGGGCCTTAGTTCTTGCAAACGATAATTTGCACTTATAGGTTTGTCTCTTCGAAAAGTAATAAAATTAACTGCTAAAGCTTTTCAGATTACAGCAATGGAGTTACTTTACATCGGTAACATTAACTTCAAAATCTAAGCAAGAGAAAGCCGGTATTGCCGGGGAACTTCCCACAAAACCATAGGCGAGTGTTGAAGGAATAATCATTCGAATATTTCCACCTTGGTTGATCAGGGGAATAGCTAGTTGCCATCCTTTAATGACTGAAGAAAGCTTAAAAGTTGCCTCGCTTCCTGCAACCGACCGGTCAAATATAGTACCATTCAAAAGTTTACCAGTATAATTTGCAACAACCGTTGAATCTATAGTTATTGGGCTACCTGTTCCTTGCTGACCAATTTTATAATAAATTCCGCTGCTTGTTTTAGAAAAACCTGTCATTGCATTTTTTTCAAGGTATTTTATGATGGTAAAATCATCATATTGTGGTATTCTGCTTTTATCAAGAACACTAACAACAATGTCAAGGGAAGCATTACCCGGTATTTGTGAATTTCCATTTCTCCCAAAGGCCAAACGTGAGGGAACAATTACTCTGAGTGTTCCATTCGATTTTTTCAAGACCTCTTTAATACCAACTCGTACTGCTTCGGGATTAAAATATCCTAAGTAATTATAATACCTGTTACCACTACTGAAGGTATCAGCAGATACATATTTGCCATCCAATGATCGGATAGTAAGGATTGCAGGAGTGAGTTCTGAATACTGAACTTCAGGACCAAGTCCAGGACTAACAACCTGGTAATAAACACCTGTACCATTATATTCCTGTACGGATAATTTATTTTGCTGTATGTAATCCTTTACATTCCGATCATCAATAACATCTATAGTCTCATACTCCTTAACACAGGAAACAAGGATGCTCGACAAAAAAATAAGTGCAAGGGCATATCTAAAAAAATGCTTCATTTTGTATTTTTAATTTTGAACATCCACCAGTTCGATATCAAAATCGAGTACCGAATTTGCAGGGATCTGCCCTGATCCCTGGGGACCATATCCATAACCTGAAGGAATGATAAGTCTAATCTTACCTCCCTTTTGAATCAGGGGAACTCCAATCTGCCAGCCAACAATAACCTGTCCAAGTTTAAAAGCTACTGGTTGGGTAGCTGATTTATCAAAAACTTGTCCTGATAATAATCTACCGGTATAATTAGCCAAAACCGTAGTGTTAGCTGAATAGGTGATATTTCCAGCGCCTGATTGTATAATTTGATAATATAAGCCACTGGAATGCTTTATGGCAGTTATTTTATTGTCTGCTATAAATTTAACAATTGTTGCATCGTCCTTTTGAGCCTGAACCGTTGGATCAACGTAATCATCTTTTAGACATGAGCTTAATCCAAGCACCATGACAAAAGAGAATAGTAATAGGTGAATTTTCATATTGCAGCAAATTTATCCTTTTAAACGTTAAAAAGTAAGGATTAACATTTTTTAACAAAATAATTTAATTTATGAGATCCGAATCAAATCCAAAGACATAAATTAAGGATAAATATATGGTTATTTGACTTAAACAGCCACCTCCAAATGGGGATACCAGGTATCCGTTCTTACTTCTGCACCTAGATTCTGAAGCATATTATACAAACCAAAGTTTGTCCTGTTAACATAAATAAAGTGCTTTACGCCCCTAGCTTGTTTAAATTCAGGCATTTGAGCAACCTTCTCTCCAAAAGAATAGAGCTTATCAAAAAATCCAGCCTGGCTAAAATCAAATGTATTTGACATGTAAGGTTGGGCAAACAATTCGATCATTTCCTTATAAAGTCGATAAAAAAATTCAATCTGTGCCTCATCATCATTTTCCCTAATCATCTCCAACTGACGAAATGCCTTTATTGTCATTCCTTTATCTTTTAACATATCAGTAGAGGTCAGTGAAAAGAATGGATAGTAAAAATCATCCGGCAATTCTTTAATACATCCAAAATCAATAATTCCAAGTTTTCCATCAGGGGTGATCAAAAAATTTCCCGGGTGAGGATCTGCATGTACTGCCCTTAACTCGTGTTGCTGAAAATTATAAAAATCCCAAAGTGCTTGCCCAATTTTATTTCTGAGTTCCTGGGAAGGATTAGTATTCATAAATTCTTTCATGTGCTGACCCTCAATCCAATCCATGGTGATGATCCGTTTGGACGACAACTCAGGATAATAAGTGGGAAAAACGACATTGGCTATATCTCTGCAAGCTTCTGAAAACTCAATGGATCGCTTTATTTCGAGATCATAATCTGTTTCTTCAAGTAATCGATCTTCTACTTCAGTCATATAAACTTCCAGTTCTTTTTGACTCATTCCCAATAAACGGAATGCAAAAGGCTTTACCATTTTCAGATCTGAGGATATGCTATCACCAACCCCGGGATATTGAATTTTAACAGCTAACTTCTTTCCATTTAAGCTAGCCTGATGAACCTGTCCGATTGAAGCGGCATTTGTCGACCTAATATTAAATTCATCGTAGATTTCAGACGGGGCTTTACCAAAATATTTACTGAAGGTTCTAACTATCAGTGGTCCTGATAATGGCGGAGCATTATATTGAGAGAGTGAAAACTGATCTACATAGGCTTTAGGCAAAATATTTTTATCCATACTGAGCATCTGGGCTACCTTAAGGGCACTTCCCTTTAGCTCACTTAGAGATGCGTAAATGTCAGTGGCATTATCGAGATTTAATTCATCTTTACTTAGTGAAGGATTAAATAGTTTTTTGGAATAGTGTTTAATATAATTTCCGCCAACTTTAAGACCTGTTTTGACAAATTTTGCTGATCGCTCTGTTTTTGAAGTCGGAATACTGTCTTGTTCTTTCATTTACTAGTTAAAATTCTAATTTTTAGAGTGGATATTTAAAATTTGACATTTGGTTTCATGCCGCCATTATTCATCATGAACTTCCCATAATCAAACAAACTATCCAGAGGTGATTTGCCAAATAGATCGAAAGTAACATTGATTCCTTTTTCAATTGCTTCATCAGTCTTTTCAAAACCTGGGCTATTGTCTTTAACCCAAAAATTCAGAATAACACCAAATTGAATCCAAAGCGCATCTTTATATTTCGAGGTCAGAAATCGCCTGTTTGCCAGCTCTCCTGACTCTACACCCTGTTCTATCAGGCCAGAGGCAAATCCTTCAAAAAGAATTTTAACGCCCTTTAAAATAGAGGGAGTTCCGATTGTTTGTCCCGATTGTTTCAAACTATACAACACAAAACTCCGCTTGCTCTTCAACAACTCAATAAGTGCATAAAAAAATGCAAGAGTCTTCTCACGTGAAGAATATTGCTCCCATATTTCCTGATTTTGAACTTCAGTCATTGCTCTTTTGCAAAGCCCGGTCCATACCGAATCTTCAATTCCTTCAAAGGAAGAATATAGATTATAGAAATCCTCTTCGCTTATGTTATTTTCTTTAGCAAAGACATATACAGAGGCAGGTTTCATGCCCTTAGTTAATACATAATCTATATAGGCATTTTGAATTTCTTCAACAGTGTTCATCTCTTTATTCATCATCAATCATTTTATTTGACATTAAGAATTTTTCTTTGGCTTGCCTTGGTCAGAAACACGTAAGGGTATATAGATTAGCTGCTTTTTACTTGATTCCTGAGGATTAAGATCAGGAAGACAATCCTGAAGCTTCTCTTTTAGGGCTTTTAATTTGTCAATCAGTCCGGACATTTCAAGAGTTGCAATAGTGATTAAATTATTTAATTTCATAACGCTTTAACATTAAATTGCTTAATTCAGCAATCATATAAACGATATTTACATTCAAAGAGTTTGCCAGAAATCTTCCGAATAGTTTACATTTTGTCATATTTTGTTAAAATCTGTAGATATCATAAAATTTAATTTAGTAACAATACTTATTTGCCTCAATCAATTGCTTTGCGACACGTTGTCTTGTTTCCTTGATATTGAAGGGCTCTGATTTGGTAAAACGCCTCAGCCCGACCAGCATCATACGTAATTCATCACCTTCAGCGAATGAATACAGTGCTTCCTTACCAGCAACTGCAACTTTGTCCCCTGTTTGATAAAGGTAAATCCGCATCATATCCAGTTGCCCAGTGCAGGCTTCTTCACCCCTTAATTTCACCAGTTTTTCAACTCGGAGTATTGTTGATTCGGCAACATAGATATAACCGATTATGTCAGCAATATTCATCAGAATCTCCTGCTCTTTTGACAGGGTCATCATCAATTTCTGAACTGCGGCACCCGCTATCATCAAACCGGCCTTTTTCAGGTTCGCCAACTGGCGCTTCTCTGCTGCAAAGAGTGAATTATCTTCTTCAGCAAAATCAGGAATTGACATTAATTCGCCGGCAACTGCTTGTGCGGGAGTCATCAAATCCAGTTCACCTTTCATGGCACGTTTCAGGAGCATATCTAGAATAAGTATTCTGTTGATCTCATTGGTGCCCTCAAATATCCTGTTGATCCGGCTATCGCGATAAGCGCGTTCCATGGGTGCCTCTGCAGAATAACCCATGCCACCGTAGATTTGTAGACCTTCATCTACAATATAATCCAAAACCTCAGAACCCCAGACTTTAATAATTGCACATTCCACAGCGAATTGCTCAGTAGATTTTAGTTTGGCTTGCGCAGGCTCCATACCTTCTGCTACCAAAAAATCATAAGCATCATCAATATTCTGTCCGGCACGATAAGATGCACTTTCAAGAGCAAAATTCCGGGTAGCCATTTCGGCAAGTTTATATCGAATAGCACCGAACTTGGAAATTGGTAAACCGAACTGTACACGTTCATTTGAATAATTTATCGCCTGATTCAAAACCTTACGAGAAGAGCCGATTGCTGCAACACCAAGTTTAATTCGTCCGATATTCAGAATATTTACAGCTATTTTAAAACCATTTTCACGCTCTGAAAGCAGATTTGCAACCGGAACCGGGCAGTCAGTGAAAAATACCTGCCTTGTTGATGATCCTTTAATTCCCAGTTTATGTTCCTCGGGATTCATACTGATTCCACCGAAGTCTTTTTCTACGATGAATGCTGACAGGTTTTTATCCTCAGCAATTTTTGCAAAAACAATGAATATATCTGCAAAACCACCATTGGTAATCCACATTTTCTGACCAGTGATCAGGTAGTATGTGCCTTCTGAATTAAGTACAGCTTTTGTCCTTCCTGAATTAGCATCAGAACCTGAATTTGGCTCGGTCAGGCAATAGGAAGCTTTCCATTCGCCGGTTGCCAGTTTTGGAATGTATTTATCCTTCTGCTCTTTGTTACCATAATAAAGAATAGGTAATGTACCAATTCCAGTATGTGCAGAAAGAGCTACAGCAAAGGAACATCCCGCACCCACTGAATCTGCAACCAACATGGAGGTATTGAAGTTTTTACCAAATCCTCCATATTCCTCGGGGATAGAAACGGCCAGCAAACCAAGCTCACCAGCCTTATCCATTAGGTTGACCATTAATCCTTCTTCCTGATTATCGATCCTGTCGAGTTTAGGAAATACCTCTGATTCCAAAAAATCCTCACATGTTTTTTTAATCATCAATTGCTCTTCATCAAACTCTTCAGGGATGAAAATATCCTCACATGCCGTTTCGCGAATAATAAATTCTCCGCCTTTGATTGATTTGCTTTTTAATGTGCTCATAATATTATTATTAATAGATTAAGCAATGATGGATATGTCCTTGTTCTTCGCTCTTTATTTTTTATCCCCTTACTGTTGTCATCCTTGGCTACCGGCAGGCAGGCCGACACAGGAGGGACCTCATTGCTATATAAAATCAGTTTTCAATGGTCAAATTTCCTTCCTAGGTTAGAAGTTCCTTCGCTACACTCAGGATGACATTCTACTCCGAATGATTTCAATAGGCCTTGTTCTTTGCTCCAATTACATCATCTCAAATATCCCAGCTGCACCTTGCCCAGATCCAACACACATGGTAACCATTCCAAATTTCTTTTCTCTTCTTTTCAGTTCATTAAAAAGCTGAACAGACAGTTTTGAACCGGTACAACCAAGAGGATGACCAAGGGCAATTGCTCCTCCGTTAACATTTAATTTTTCCTGATCTAGTCCCAGTGTACGTATAATCGCTAATGATTGAGAAGCAAAAGCTTCATTTAATTCAATAAGATCTAAGTCTTGCTGTTTCATGCCGGCTTTTTTCAGGGCGATTGGAATAGCTTCTATCGGACCGATACCCATGATTCTTGGCGGAACGCCGGCAACACCATAGCTTACCAGACGCGCGATTGGCTGTACATTCAATTTCTTTAACATTCTTTCTGAAACCACCAGTACAAAGGCTGCACCATCAGATGTTTGAGATGAATTACCTGCAGTAACTGAACCACCAGCAGCAAATACAGGCTTTAGCGTGGCCAATTTATCAATACTGGTATCTGCTCTCGGACCTTCATCCGTATCGACTATGTACTCTCTGTATTTTTTCTTCAGATTTTCATCAAGATAATTTTCCTTTACCGTGATTGGAACGACTCCATCTTTCAGATCTCCGTTCTTAATTGCAGCAACAGCTTTCTGATGCGAGTTAAATGAAAATTCATCTTGGTCCTCACGGCTCACTTTATATTCCTTTGCAACTGCTTCAGCTGTAAGTCCCATACCCCAATACCATTCAGGATTATTTTTTGCCACATCTGCATTCGGAACTAGTTTCCATCCGCCGAAAGGCATACCTGACATCACTTCAACCCCTCCTGCAACAATACAATCGGCCATTCCCGACCTTATTTTTGCAGTTGCAATGGCTATAGTTTCCAATCCTGAAGCACAATAACGGTTAACAGTAACTCCGGGAACTTTTTCTGTATCCAATCCCATCAGAGAGATCATACGGGCAATATTCAAACCTTGCTCAGCCTCTGGAGTGGCATTTCCAACAATCACATCATCGATCTGATCCTTATCCAGATCAGGTACCGATGCCACCAGATGTCTGACTACTTCAGCCGCCAAATCATCAGCGCGAGTAAAACGAAATACACCACGTGGTGCCTTTCCAACTGCGGTTCTGTATGCGGCTATGATATATGCTTCTTCCATGGTAATAGTATTGAGTAGTTAGTACAAAGTATTTAGTACAAAGTTCTGGAGCTATGTACTCAAACCTTTTGCCTAAACTTTAATTGAATAGAGTAATTCATCTTTTGAACTTCTTCAATTTGTTCAGATAAATACTTTAGTTCTTCAATTGATATATAATTTAAATTCTTTGATATAATTAATTGTGTTTCCAATTCATATGATGATGCTTGAGCAATCGACAAAAATTGGATAAACTCCTTATCTGAATTTCTACCAGCTCCTTCAGCTATATTGGAAGGAATTGATACCGCAGATCGATTAATTTGAGAAACCAAGCCAAATTTCTCATCATTTGGAAAAGAACGAGTCAATAGATATACGGAAGTGACTAAATCAATTGACTTTTGCCACAATTTCAAATCCTTGTACTTGTGCATTTGCCCGGTTTTATGCGCTCTTATTTCTCAATACTCAATACTAATTACTAAATACTCTATCCTAATTCCTCAACGGCTTACCTTTAGTCAAAATACTCTGAATTCTTTCAAGTGTTTTCTTCTCTCCACAGAGTGATAAAAATACTTCCCGCTCCAGATCAAGCAGATATTGCTCCGAAACCAATGTTGGAGCAGATAGATCACCGCCGCAAAGTACATAACCCAGTTTTTCTGAGATTTTTTTATCGTGCTCCGAGATGAAATTTCCCGCGAACATGGAATTTGCTCCAGCATAAACGATACCCATTCCATGTTTACCCAATACCCGAATATCCTTGCGCTGTACAGGCTTAGTGTAGCCAGCATCAGCAAGTTCTAGTGCTTTTTCTTTAGCATCAATAATCAATCGGTTGCGATTCATACTTATGCCAAACTTATCCTTCTGAAGATAACCAAGTTCTACAGCCTCAACCGCTGAAGTAGAAACTTTGGCTTGTCCGATGGTTAAAAAACGCTCTCTGAGCGCTGCCTGCTCTATCTGACCCTCTCTAAATTCATCTGATAAACGAAGGGCAAATTCTTTGGTACCTCCACCGCCAGGTATCAATCCTACCCCAAATTCTACCAGTCCCATATAGGTTTCGGCATTAGCCTGAACAAAATCAGCATGTAGACACAACTCACAACCGCCACCTAATGTTAAGTTATGCGGAGCTGCAACAACCGGAATGCTTGAATAACGCATCCGCATCATGGTATTCTGAAACATCTTAATAGCTATATTGATCTCATCCCAATCCTGTTCAACAGCAGCCATAAATATCATTCCGATATTTGCACCGGCCGAAAAATTGGCACCATCATTTCCAACAACCAGGCCTCTGTAGTCTTTTTCAGCTAGATCAATCGCTTTATTTAATCCCTGAATGACTTCCCCGCCAATTGTATTCATTTTTGTGTGGAATTCAACATTCAGTATGCCGTCGCCCAAGTCGGTGATTGTAGTTCCTGAATTTTTCCAGATTGTATTTGTTGAACGAATATTATCCAGAATGATGAAGGATTCAGCCCCGGGAACAGGCTTATATGATTTTGACGGGATATCATAATATTTCTTTACCCCATTTTCTACCTTATAGAATGACTCATTTCCGGCCTTAAGCATCTCATGAACCCATGCAGATGCCTCATTACCATATTTTTTCATTCCTTCAAGAGCTTTTTTCAGTCCGAT
>Ga0105052_10006335_pt1 | contig 12044 bp, 12 predicted proteins | sample FRY03_FD_78094 | JGI IMG/M metagenome (GOLD analysis project Ga0105052, IMG submission 78094) | Freshwater microbial communities from Lake Fryxell liftoff mats and glacier meltwater in Antarctica - FRY-03 | ecosystem: Environmental > Aquatic > Freshwater > Ice > Glacier meltwater ... | reverse complement strand
GGCGATTTTTCGTTTTGCAAACCGTCGCGCGGACCGACATCAATGATTTTGACTCTGAATGGGTAGTTCATGCGTCTAGCATCCTTTTTTCAGATCAACCACACCGGCAATGCTGGAAACAGCCGCGCCGCCATGCAGCGCCTTGATCTTCCCTGCGATTTGCGCAATGCTCTCAAAGCGTAGCGTGCGAGCCGAGGTGTGTGGCGTCAGTTTAATTTTCGCGTGCTGCCAAAACGGGTGAGCAGGCGGCAACGGCTCCTGCCTGAAAACATCCAGCGTGGCACCTGCCAGATGCCCGCTGTCCAGCAGCGTTATCAAATCATCGTCCACCAGGTGCGCACCACGGGCGACGTTGATGACATAAGCGCTGGGCAACAGACGCGCCAGGTTGCTTTGGTTCAAAATATTTTCAGTCTCTGGCGTCAAGGGCAGCAAGCAGACCAGGATACGCGTGGCAGCCAGAAAGTCGTTGAAGCCGCCAACGCCCCCAACGCCATTGATGTCTGAAAAGCACTGCACACCGGCTATGCTTTTTGCAGATCGACTCCAGCCCAGCACGGGAAAGTCAAACTGCTTCAAGGCCAGACTGACACGAGCGCCCAGCACACCCAGACCCATCACTCCGACCGGGAAATCTGCACGCGACCGGGGCTTGCGGTAAGACCATTGGCCTTTCGCCACGTCTGCCTCATACGCTTCAAATTCCCTGAAGTGCCGAATGACCGCATGGCAGACATATTCAGCCATTTGTACTGACATACCCGCATCGTCCAGCCGCACAACAGGCACGCCCGCAGGCAAGCGCAACTTCATCAGCGCGTCAACGCCTGCACCAATATTGAAAACACCTTTAAGGGCGGTTTGTTCATCAAAAAAAGCCTGTGGCGGCGCCCACACCACAGCGTAATCAGCCGGGTTTGCGCCTGGTGACCAGAGCTCAACCTCAGCACCCGGCAAGGCAGCGCGCAAGCCTTCCAGCCAGGGCTGAGCCTTGGTGTCAGTGCAGCAGAACGTCACGCGCATGAATCAAACCCGCAGCTTGAGCAGCTCTGCGCCTTCAGTAACCTGATCACCCGGCGCATACAGCAGCTCCTCAACCACGCCGTCCAGCGGCGCGGCAATGGTGTGTTCCATCTTCATGGCTTCCATCACGGCCAGTGCCTGGCCCTTGCTGACTTTGTCACCGGCCTTGACGGCAAACGATACCACCTTGCCGGGCATGGGTGCTGTCAAGCGCCCACCTTCGGAGTGCGCCACACCAGCGTGGGCAAGCAGGTCAATTGCCATAATTTGAGTAGCGCCTTGCGCACAGAAAATATGCGTTACATCGTTATTTTGATACACATTTGCCGTCATGCGCTGCCCGGCAAACTGGACGTTGATGCAGCCAGATGCCTGCGTAAACGCCAGCACGCCAGCCGTACCTCCCACAGCCGTATCACCCACCGCCAAATGTAAAGCGCCATCGTGCAGGTAGGTCAGCTCGGCTTTTTGCAACGCCCCATGAAATTCAAACTCAAAGCGCCGCAGCGTTACACCGTGAGACTGCCAGCCATCGCGACGGCTAAAAGGGTCAGCCGTTTCATATGCCTTTTCATTGACAAGCGTTTGCACGACAGCGCAAGCCACAGCCATCGGCAAACCTATACGCTCCTGCTTGAAGAGCACCGCTTCTTCACGCGGGATCAGTGCCGTGTCAAGATTGGCATACGCAAACGATTCGCTTTGCAACACGTAGCGCAAAAACTGTACGTTAGTTTGCAACCCGACAATGTGCGTTTGCGCCAGCGCTGCATCCAGCCGGGCAAGCGCTTCCTGACGGGTTTTGCCATGCACGATGAGCTTGGCCACCATGGAGTCGTAAAACGGTGAAATCGCATCTCCTTGACGCACTCCATCATCAATGCGCACCAGACCACGCTCAAAAGATGTGGCCTCGGGCTTGGCGTATATGTGCAGTGTGCCGGTGGCAGGCAGAAAATTGTTGTCCGGGCTTTCGGCGCAAATGCGCGCTTCAATCGCATGGCCGTTGATTTTCAGGTCAGCCTGCTGCAAAGGCAACTTCTCACCACTGGCTACCAGCAGTTGCCACTCGACGAGATCAAGGCCTGTAATCGCTTCAGTGACAGGGTGTTCGACCTGAAGCCTTGTATTCATCTCCATAAAGTAAAACTTCATGTGGCCGTCGGCAAGCTGCTCGACGATGAACTCTACCGTACCCGCACCGACATAGCTCACGGCTCTTGCAGCCGCCACCGCCGCCTCGCCCATCTGCTGTCGCATCGCCTCACTCAAGCCGGGAGCAGGCGCTTCTTCCAGCACCTTCTGGTGGCGCCGCTGTACCGAACAATCCCGCTCAAACAAATACACATAGTTGCCGTACGTGTCACCAAACACCTGAATTTCAATATGCCTTGGACGCTGGGCGTACTTTTCAACCAGCACGTTGTCATTGCCAAAGCTGTTGGTGGCCTCGCGCTTGCACGATGCTAGAGCGTCGTCAAAATCTTCGGACTTTTCAACCGCCCGCATGCCTTTGCCGCCGCCGCCAGCGCTGGCTTTGATGAGTACCGGGTAGCCGATGCGGTCTGCTTCGCGCTTGAGCAACTCTGGCGACTGGTCTGCGCCGTGGTAGCCCGGTACCAGCGGCACCCCGGCTTTCTCCATCAATTGCTTGGACTCGGCTTTCAAGCCCATGGCTTTGATGGCTGATGGCGGTGGACCAATAAAAACCAGGCCGTTGTCTTTACAGGCCTGCGCGAACTCTTCGTTCTCGCTTAAAAAACCATAACCGGGGTGAACCGCCTCAGCACCCGTGGCCTTGGCCGCGTCAATGATTTTTTCCCAGCGCAGGTAACTGTCTTTGGGGGCGCTGCCGCCGATGTGTATGGCTTCGTCGCAAAAGCTGACATGCTTGGCGTCAGCATCCGCATCTGAATACACCGCCACGGTTTTGATGGCCATGCGCTTGGCGGTCGCCGCTACGCGGCAAGCTATTTCACCGCGATTGGCGATGAGGATCTTTTTAAACATGGTTAACTTTCGCGGTGAAATACCCTGCGCACGCTTCGCGTGCCATGCAATTTAGCTTCGCTGCTGCTCGGCTTTGTCGCTGGTCACCGCGATTGGCGATCAGTATTTTTTTAAACATTGTCGTTCTTTGAAAAAGGTAACTTCAACTTGAAGGCGGGCGACACACCGGGGTCTGGCTGGCCACTGAAAATGCGCGCCACTCTACCCAACAATTGTTTCAGGAAACGCCAGCAAACATAAATGAGCCACACGCTGAGTGCCAGCACCACCAACAGCATGGGTAAAAAAATAAACGGATGTGCAAACGCAGCCCATAGCCCAACCGGCACCAGCGTGTCCTCGACCAGCGACGCGCCTACGTTGCTAAAGGGTTCGGGCGATGTATTGATGGCAGCGCGTGAAGTGGCTTTTGCTGTGAAGCTGGTGGCAGCTAACGTACCGCCAAGTAACGCTGCAACCAGCGCCAAGGCGCCACTGTCGGCGCTAAACACACTGGCCGCAAGCGCAGCACCTGCGGGTATGCGAATCACACTGTGCACCACGTCCCACAATGAATCGAGGCCCGGAATTTTGTCAGCGAAAAATTCAATGAACACCATAAAACCGCTAGCGCCCAGCACCACCGGGTTGGCAAGCAAATGCAGGCCCTGCGGCAGATTGACCCAACCCATGAAGCCAGCCAGACCTGTCAGCAACACCACCAAGTACAAGCGAATGCCGCTGGCCCAGCCTAACGCGCCCGCCAGCGCAACGAGTTGAGCCGTATCAAGACTGGGCATCGGGCAACCAATTGGGTTTGCGTTTTTGCAAAAACGCTTGCACGCCCTCGCGGCCTTCAGCGCTGACGCGCACATCAGCAATGCTGGCTATCGTCATGTTGACCAGCTCGGGCGTGATGTCATGGCCAGCCACGTCCTGCAGCAATTTTTTGCAGAGTTTGACAGCAACAGGGCCTGCGTTGGCCAATGCATTCGACAGCCCGGCTACTTTGGCATCCAGTGCATCAGCCGCAACCATTTCGTGTACAAAACCGATGCGTAGCGCCTCTGCCGCACTGAAGCGTTCTGCCGTCAAAAAATAACGATGCGCCGCACGCGCACCCATGGCGCGAATCACGTAAGGGCTGATGGTCGACGGCACCAGGCCAAGCTTGACTTCACTCAGGCAAAAGTTTGCAGTGTCTACAGACACCGCCATGTCGCAGGCAGCTACCAGGCCCGTACCACCCGCATAGACATCACCCTGAATCCGCGCAATGGTCGGCTTGGGGCATTCATACACCGTACGCATCATCGCCGCCAGCCGACCTGCGTCTGTCAGGTTTTGCTCGCGCGTGTAGTCAGCCATGCTGCGCATCCAGTTCAGGTCTGCACCTGCACAAAATGCGGTGCCGTTGGCAGCCAGGACGATGCAGCGCACATCGTCCCGCCCGGCCAATGCGTTAAAAACTTCTGTGATTTCGGCAATCACCTCGTCGTTGAAGGCATTGCGTACTTCAGGGCGGTTCAGTGTCACGGTGGCCACCAGATTGGCGACTTGCAGTTGCAGGTGTTTCATGTTCGGGATGTTGTTAGTCAATAGCGCTTGGCCACTTCTTCCAGCATGACTTCAGTCGCCCCACCGCCTATACCCAGCACGCGGGCATCGCGCCATAGCCGTTCAATCGGTGTCTCGCGAATAAAACCCATGCCGCCGTGAAACTGCTGGCAGGTTTGCAGCACCTCATTGACCAGCTCGCCCGTCAAAGCCTTCAGCATCGACACCTCCTGAACGATGTCATGGCCTTGCGTCACTGACCAGGCACAGTGGTACATAAACTGCCGCGCAGCGCGGGTTTTGGCGTCCAGCATGGCGATGCGGTGGCGGATGGTTTGCTTATCCCACAGGGTTGCGCCGAAGGCCTGGCGCTGGCGCACGTGGTCCAGCGTGAGCTCCAGCGCCCGTGTGCAGTGGCCGACCGCCATGGCGCCCAGGGCAATGCGCTCGGTCTGGAAGTTCTTCATGACCGAGTAAAAGCCCTTGCCTTCTTCTCCCAGAAGGTTAGAGGCAGGAATGCGTACATTGTCAAAAATCAGCTCAGCCGTGTCTGACGACAGCCAGCCGGTCTTTTTCAGTGCGCGGCCCACGGTAAAACCGGGTGTGCCTTTTTCAACAATAAACATACTCATGTCGTGCCGCGCCGTGCCTGTTTTGGCCGCCACAAAATAAACGTTGGCATGCACGCCGTTGGTGATGAACATCTTGGTGCCGTTGATGACCCACTCGTCGCCATCGCGTTTGGCAGTGGTGCGCATACCCGCCACGTCAGAGCCTGCGCCGGGTTCACTGATACCAACGGCAGTGATCAACTCGCCACTGACGACTCCCGGCAAGTATTTGGACTTTTGCGCCGCACTGCCCGCATGGTGCAGGTGCGGGCTGGCCATGTCGGTATGCACCAGCACTGTGATGATGAAGCCACCAAAGGTCGATTGACTCAGCGCTTCGGCAAACACCAGATTGGTCAGCGCATCCGCCTCGCCACCGCCGTATTCAGATGCATACATCAGCCCCAGCAAACCAGCGTCGCCCATTTTGCGCAGCACCTCGCGCGGTACGCAACCTTCTTCTTCCCACGCCGCAGCATAGGGCTCGACTTCACGCGTGATAAAGCGGCTGATCTGCTCGCGCAGCAATTCGTGTTCAGGGGTGGTGTAGATATTGTTCATCGCACGTCACATTCTGAAAACACCAAACTTCGTCTCCGGTATTGGCCGGTTTTGCGTGGCTGACAAGCCCAGTGCCAGCACGCGGCGGGTATCTGCCGGGTCGATCACGCCGTCGTCCCAGAGCCGGGCGCTTGAATAGTAGGGGTGCGACTGGTGTGCAAACTGGTCGAGGATGGGCTGCTTGAAGGCCGCCTCTTCAGCGCCAGTCCATTGCCCACCACGCGCTTCAATACCGTCGCGCTTGACGGTAGCCAGCACACCTGCGGCCTGTTCGCCGCCCATCACGCAAATGCGCGCGTTAGGCCACATCCATAAAAAGCGCGGTGAAAACGCCCTGCCGCACATGCCGTAGTTGCCAGCGCCGTAGCTGCCGCCAATGATGATGGTGAACTTCGGAACACCAGCTGTTGCCACAGCGGTGACCATCTTGGCACCATTGCGGGCAATACCTTCATTTTCATATTTGCGACCGACCATGAAGCCGGTGATGTTTTGTAAAAACACCAGCGGTATCTTGCGCTGGCAGCACAGCTCAATAAAGTGCGTGGCTTTCAGCGCTGATTCACTGAACAAAATACCGTTGTTGGCAATGATGCCGACGGGCATGCCTTCAATCGCTGCAAAGCCGCACACCAGCGTGGTGCCGTAGCGCGCCTTGAACTCGTCAAACTCGCTGCCATCCACAATCCGGGCAATGATCTCGCGCACGTCGAAGGGCTTGCGGGTGTCAGTCGGTATCACGCCATAAAGCTCTTTTGCTTCGTATACCGGCGCTATATTTTTCGGAGCTACTTTCTCCCGTATTGTGTGGGCCGCAGGCTTATTCTTGTTCAGATTTTTGACCGCAGTACGGGCTAACTGCAAAGCGTGCATGTCGTTTTGCGCCAAATGGTCTGCCACGCCTGACAGCCGCGTATGTACATCACCGCCGCCCAGATCTTCAGCCGTGACGATCTCGCCCGTGGCGGCTTTGACCAGCGGCGGCCCGCCCAAAAAGATGGTGCCCTGCATGGCTACGATGATGCTTTCGTCGCTCATCGCGGGCATGTACGCGCCGCCCGCCGTGCAACTGCCCATGACGACGGCAATTTGCGCAATGCCCTCTGCGCTCATATTGGCCTGGTTGAAAAAGATGCGGCCAAAGTGGTCACGATCAGGAAACACGTCGTCCTGGTTCGGCAGATTGGCACCACCAGAATCCACCAGGTAGATGCACGGCAAGTTGTTTTGCTGCGCGATTTCCTGTGCCCGCACATGTTTTTTAACCGTCATCGGGTAGTAGGTACCGCCTTTGACAGTCGCGTCATTGCACACCACCATGCAGTCCACACCACTGACCCGGCCAATGCCGGTGATCAGCCCCGCACAGGGCGCCGCGCCGTCGTACATGGCGTGCGCCGCGAGGGGGGACAGTTCAAGAAACGGCGTGCCAGGGTCCAGCAGCATTTGCACCCGCTCGCGCGGCGGCAACTTGCCCCGCGCCACATGCTTGGCCCGAGCCGCTTCACCCCCACCAGCAGCCGACCTGGCCACCTCGCCCCGCAGGTGGTCCACCAGAGTTTGCATGGCAGCCACATTGGCCTGGAAGTCGGCCGTACGGGCGTTTAGTTTTGTCTCCAGAACAGGCATGCAGGTCTTTCTTTTGAAGAAGATTTGCTTGAAACGCTTGATTGACGTTTACGTAAACGTCAATTCTAGGCGGTTTTGAATAGCAACCTGATTTTGCACTCACGGTGGCTGAAACGATCAAACTCACTGAGACTGCGCCCCAAATGGCGAACACACAGCTTTTCATTCCAGCATTTTAAGGAAACAGTAGAATAACGTACCCACATTTGTAATCACATAAAACAAACCATGACCGCTCCCCAATACGAAGCCTCAGTCATTCAGGTTGGTAACAGCCGGGGCATGCGCCTGCCTGCCGGGTTCTTCCAGGCGCACCCGGAGTTCAAAGGCAAGGTCAGCCTCACGCCGGTGGGTGACGGCCAGGTGCTCATGTCTGCCAAAGTACCCGCAGCGCGCGGGGCAGCAGCAGAAACTGCAGACCCGGTGTTTGCAAGTTTTTTGAGCTTTCTGGAAAAGCAACTCACCAACCACCCCGAGCACATCGCACCAGCGAACGCAGCGCAGCTGGCTCGCATTGGCAAGCTGGTCAAAGGCGTGAGACTGGATGAAAGCGAATGAAGCTGGCCAACGGCTGGCAGCTGTATTACTTCAAAGCCTTTCAAGCCGCACTCGATGAACTGGAGGCCACCGTTACCCAACTGGCGGCCAAAGACCCTGCGGGTTACAAAACCCACCCCAAAACCAAGCTGCTGGCCTCGGTTTACCGCGCCGTTACGCAGCAAGTGCCAGCCAACCCTGACGCGCCTGAGTTTCGCCTGGGTAAAACGCTAGGGGCTGCAGCTACACACTGGCGGCGCGTTAAAAAAGGCCTGCCCGAGCGTTATCGCCTGTTCTTCAGATTCGCCTCCAGCCCCATCCAGATCATCATCTATGTGTGGTTTAACGACGAGAACACCTTGCGTAAAGCTGGGGCTAAGACGGATGTGTATGAGACCTTCAAGAGGATGCTGGCGCGGGGGCAGGTGCCTGGCAGCATTGAGGAGTTGTTGACTACTTCGATTTGAGTAAAGCCCCGCGCGCTGAAAATAGTTGACCCTTTCATCCTGTGCCCTTTTATCCTAGTACAGGTCTGCGTCTAAGGGCACAATTCATAAATCGCAAACTTGCGGGAGCAGCAATGGCCGAATCGAACATCGAGTGGACAGAACACACCTGGAACCCAGTGACGGGTTGCACCAAACTGTCTCCAGGTTGCAAAAACTGCTATGCCGAAACCATGTCGCATCGTCTAAAGGCGATGGGCGCAGTGGGATATGAGGACGGCTTCAAGTTAACCTTGCACCCCGAACGCCTCCAACAACCCGCGCTTCGAAAGAAGCCTACGACTTATTTCGTCAATTCGATGTCAGACCTTTTTCACGAAGAGGTTCCCGACGAATACATAGAAAAAGTGTTGGAGGTGTGTCGGATGACCCCTCATCACACATACCAGGTTCTTACAAAGCGAAGCGACCGACTTGAGAGCTTTTTCAGGCGGCGTAACTGCCCGTCGAATGTTTGGCTTGGTGTTTCTGTGGAGGATAAAAAATATGGGGTTCCCCGAATCGCCCACCTACGCAAAGTCAAGGCGGCGGTGCGGTTCTTGTCCATTGAGCCACTGCTAGAGGATGTCGGCAAACTAAACCTAAAGGACATTCACTGGGTAATTGTGGGAGGTGAGAGCGGTATGAAAGCCCGGATTATGAAACCAGAGTGGGCAGACAACGTACGGCTTCAGGCTCGATCCCAGGGAGTGGCCTTTTTCTTTAAACAATGGGGTGCATTTGGCGCTGATGGTGTACGTCGCGGCAAAAAGCTAAATGGAAGAGAGCTGAGTGGCAAACAATGGGATGAATTGCCTGTTCCTGCAATTGCTGCCTAGTCAAATAGCTCCCTGTTTTGATCCCTTGCGACGTCACCCCAAAGCTTTATCGGTAGCGGATGGCGCGCAAAGAAAACCAATTTGTATATTTCGTTCTGGCTGTTGTTAAAAATCGGATGCGCTTTTGCAAATTGAAAGTCCAGCGCTTCAATATTGGCGTACCAGTCACTGAAAAATGCCACAGGTAATGATGCGTTACTCACACCTGATAATCGGTCACGCCAGCCTGGGGAAACTTCGTCGAGTCGTGGATAGGCAGGGTTAGTAGCATTAGCGGTATTACGCAGCCAATCCATTGTTGAAAAATGAACTACAAAATCGACCTTTGGTAACTGCGCCAGCGTCTTTAACATTTCATAGGACAAAAGAGAAAGGTTGTACGGATCGATGTAAACCAAACACAACGATCGAGGTGGAACCTCTTTAATCATTCGACTGACAGTATCTTCAGCTTTACCGTGAAAGGCCTTCACCTTGCAGCCAGTTTCGACCAAACGAGTCTGACATGCGAGTACCTTCGACTCGTCAACATCGCCAATCAGCACCTGATCAAACGGCGCATTGCTAATTTTTGATTGCCGCCATGCAACCATTGCGCCACCAGGACGGGTGAAGCTTTCGTTACGCCCCTGCATGCGACCAGCCCCGCAAAACGGGTCGATATAGATCCAATTGGAAAATTTCTGGCTATTTGCAGCCGACCGTGCAGCGTCAATGTAGGTCGCTAGAAGGCGATGTTTCTCGCGCTATACCCAGTCGCGCACACCATCCTCATCTTTACCTCTGTCCAGCACAAGGTCGGGATGGGTGTCAGGTTCAACTGGCTGACTCAAGATTAGGCGGTTGTTTATTTTCATCGTACCCCCGTAATTACGTTTTTTCCTGCGAATCCACAACAAACCTCGCAGACAGCACCAGCTTGACCGTCCAGCAAAACTTCGCCAGATCTTAAGCCGGCTGCGCAGGAACAACCGCTGGTCGCCTGGCTTTCTTGACTTTCACATCGCCCTTTTTCTTAACCTGCCAAAGGTCATACTGACCCTGCATACGGAGCCATATGTCCGGGCAATTGCCGACCCACTTACCCACACGCAATGCCATCTCGGCAGTGATGGCAGAGCGACCGTTGATGACGCGGGACAGCGTGATGCGCGAGACGCCCAGTTGCTCTGCGGCTTCGTTCACGCTCAACTTTAATTCAGGCAAGACATCATCACGAATGATGAGGCCTGGATGGGTGGGGTTGCGCATGGTCAGACAGCAACTGCCTCAGCCACCCGCTCCACCAACCCAATCCGGTCCAGCGCTCCAGCAAGATTGGCCACCGTCTGGTCCACGTTGTGCCACTTGTCCAGCCCAAAAAGGCCCACTCGGAAGGTCATGAAATCCGGGCCTTCATCGCACTGCAGCGGAACCCCAGCAGCGGTTTGCAGGCCTTCGGCCAGGAATTTTTTACTGGACTGGATCTCTGGATCGGTGGTGTAGCTGACGACCACGCCGGGCGCTTTGAAACCTTCGGCGGCGACGCTTTTCAAGCCACGGCCTTCAAACAGCGTGCGTACTTTTTTACCCAGCAACTCTTGCTCGGCTTTGACCCTGGCAAAGCCGTAGGCTTGGGTCTCCTTCATGACTGCAGCCAAACGGGTCAGCGCGTCGGTGGGCAAAGTCGCGTGATAGGCATGGCCGCCTTTTTCATAGGTTTCCATGATTTGCAGCCACTTTTTCAAATCACAGGCAAAGCTGGAACTGGTGGTGCCGTCAATGGCGGCACGGGCGCGCTCACTGAGCATCACCATGGCGCAGCAGGGGGAGCTGCTCCAGCCTTTTTGTGGGGCCGATATCAACACGTCAACGCCCGTGGCTTGCATGTCTACCCACATCGCGCCGGATGCAATGCAGTCGAGCACAAACAAGCCACCGACGGCGTGTACCGCATCAGCCACCGCGCGCAGGTAGCTGTCAGGCAGCATCATGCCGGCGGATGTTTCGACGTGTGGGGCAAAAACCAGGGCTGGCTTTTCTTTGGCTATTAACGCTTGAACTTCGGCAATCGGTGCGGGTGCCCACGGTTCTTGTGCGCCTTTGCTGGCTTGGCGGGCTTTGAGCACCGTGTGCGACGCGGGGATGTTGCCCATGTCAAAAATTTGCGTCCAGCGGTAGCTGAACCAGCCATTGCGAATCACCATGACATGCTTGCCAGCGGCAAACTGCCTGGCCACGGCCTCCATGCCGTAAGTGCCGCTGCCGGGCACCAGCGCGACTGAAGGGGCGTGGTACACCTCTTTGAGCATGCTTGAAATGTCCGTCATCACATGCTGGAAGCTTTTGGACATGTGGTTCAGCGACCGGTCGGTGTAAACCACCGAGAATTCGAGCAGACCGTCAGGGTCAACGTTTGGCAGGAGTCCAGGCATGGTGTTGTCTCGCTTGTTTGCTGTATCGGTGTTTTAAAAGCCGGGCTGCAAGATTAGCACGGTGCAGAGTTTTAAGGGCGGCTGGTGTTTGCAGGCAGGCTTGCACTTTCAATTCACTGTCAATTCAGTTGAAAATCATGCCCATGACCCCAAACAACTCTTCAACCTGGCTGGATGCAGCCCGCGATCACTGGAACTGGCGCGGCCAGGCCCGGCCACCTTTTGCGACGGCACCCGGCCCCGGCCAGGTGTCGGTGTGGGACTTTCCGCGCCCGCCACGGCTGATGAATGACTCGCGTGAAGTCGTGATTTACTGGGATGGTACGCAAATAGCACGCACGACAGGCGCGGTGCTGGTACTGGAAACTGCCCACCCGCCCAGCTTTTACATCCCGTGGG
>Ga0105052_10006331_pt1 | contig 12050 bp, 6 predicted proteins | sample FRY03_FD_78094 | JGI IMG/M metagenome (GOLD analysis project Ga0105052, IMG submission 78094) | Freshwater microbial communities from Lake Fryxell liftoff mats and glacier meltwater in Antarctica - FRY-03 | ecosystem: Environmental > Aquatic > Freshwater > Ice > Glacier meltwater ... | reverse complement strand
GAAAACACTCGTCGATGCCTTGTTGCCCTACACTCAGCGGCACCTCCAGCGGTTGGAAGACAGTCTGCAGCGCAGTTACATGCTTGATTTCACTCTCCATGCCATGCAATCTTCCCTGGGTGGGGATGACGGCGACAGTGGCGATTTGGAGGGACATGCCGACAGTGAGCACTTGATTGCGGACATGCTCCCTTGGTCTATTGACGCTCCCTCTTCCCGCTCCACTGCTCCTGTTCATGATGCTGGGGCGGAGGCGGAGGTGAAGGAGGAGCAGGAGGCGTCGGCGGCGTCTGAGCAAGACTCAGACGACGAAGAAGAGGAAGTTGAAATAGAGAGATCTCGGCAGACAAGTGGACACAAACGACAGCGCTCAAACTCCTCTCTTGCTCCTACTCCTGCTCCAGCATCTAGTTTTACGTCAAAGAAGGTGTTGCACGCCAAGGGCACAACGTGGGTTGTGCAAGTGCCGCAGACTGAGACCAAGGGTAAGGGAAGCTTGAAAGACGTACGTCACAAGAAGCGCCTCAGTCTTTGACACCCACTACTCTTGTTGCCAGCTGCATGTTGGTAAGATATTTGTCTAGATTCTTTTTTGTGTGTATACTGTGTGAGAGAGAGGGCTCGTACAGGGGATGAGAGAAAGGTAGGACAGAGGGGACGAGAGGGAGATATGACAGGTTGCGGACGAGACGACGCGCTACATGCTACATAGCAAAACGACGCGCTACATGGCAAGTACTAGATGCCAAGGCTTTGGTGCACAGATGCAAAGGTTGATGCCGACAAGTTGCGGTGGATTGCAGTGCTAGTTGGTTACTGCTGCACATAATAGCCGACCCACTGGTTGGTGCGCGGCAGCACACGACATCACAATCCTGCACACAGCAGCACTCCGCAGAAGACAGGAAATCTGCACCGAAGGGTTGTGGTGTAGCTTGAAAAGGTAGGCAGTAGAGGATAGTGCAAAGGATGTTAGGCACTAGAGGATAGGCCAAAGGAACAACACGTCGAGGATGCGCCATAAGAGCCACAAGTCGAGGATGCGTGCAGACCAACCTGACTGCACGCGCTCGCACGTGGTAGAAAAGTGGGACTCGCACGCTACACTTGTGAAACCTTCTTCTTTTTCTTTCGGTTATGCGAAGGAGAACAAATACAACAAAGGACACGAGTGTAGTGGGTCTAGCCCTCCTGCCTTCAACCAGCGTCCCTCCGTTGCCTCTTGCTTCCTCTTTTGGATGGCTCCTGGTACACAGCGCGGAGGATCGTCAAATGAATGGCTCACATGTTTAAGACCTCATATATGTGTTGGTCTTTGAGCAACTTGTCTTTGCATCTTGAGCTTGTCTCGGTATGAGGTGCAGCGCCTGCACCTGTCTGGTGCTCTCGTTCCCATCTAGGGCTAGGGCTTGCAAGTTTGGGCAACTTGCGAGTCGGTCACACTGCCACCTTGCTTGCCTTGCACGCCCGCTTTCTTTACCTTTGTCTCGTTTTTGTGAGACAAAGGTCGTTTTTGTGCGCCTTTTCTGAGGGTGCGTCATATATATACATGTCATGGTGCTCATGGTGCGTCATAGTGCTGTTGGTGCGTCATGGTGCTGATGGTGCGTCATGTCTAGATGTGCAGCGTCAATGCAGTGTCAATGCAACGTCGATGCAGCGTGAAGGCACTTTGAATCCAGCGCCCGTATGTCAAGACCGACAAACTCAAGCAAGACATTGCACGAGAGGGCAGCACAAACTCGAGCAAGACACTACACGAGAAGACATCCACCAGAAGCCCTGCCTCCTTTGTGACACCACGAGGCACAGCGGGCAGCTGGTGTGCGCTCTGGTACCCTAACTCCTTTGACGACACCTCTTGTTTACGATCTCACTTGACTCCTTGCTAGCTACATTCTTGCTTGAAACTCCAAGTTGTAGGCGCACAGCATAGGGTGTAGTGTAGGCGCACAGCATAGGGTGTAGTGTAGGCGCATACGCTATACATGTCGAGGTGTAGTGTAGGCACATACCGTATACATGTCGAGCACCCTTGCTACCTACAGTCTTGCTTACCTATGTCAAAGAGTCTTAGTAGCTACAGTCTTGGTTACCCAAGACTACCTCTACACTTGAGGGCATCACCAACTCGTGATGATGCCCTCAAGTGTAGAGGTAACTCTCGTGGACATTGAGGCGACCATGTAGGGGTATGGACCATGCTGGCCTATCCACTTGCACCTCCAGCCAACTAGTTATTTGAGTCTCTTTGAGTCTCTTTGAGTCTCTTTGAGTCTCTTGTTTAAGTCGTCTCCAACCTCCCAACTCCAAATGCATATGGGTGTCCACCCTTCTCCATCTGCCTTTGATCTCTAGCTACGCCTATCGGCTTGGAGGTGGAACCAACTAGTCATCTGGGCCAGTCTTACTCGTACATTTTTTTTGTATGAACTCACAAGCAGAATGATCAGCGGTGTGTGTGTGTATGTGTGTGTGTGCGTGTGCGTGTGTGTGTGCGTGTGTGTGTGTGTGTGTGTGCTGTACTGTAGAGTTGAAATGGGAATGCGTTGTAATACAAGTTTTACATACAAGTACGTAAGAAAGATGTGGTCAAGAAGAAGTGGTCAACAAGACATGTCGTCAAGATGCATCTTGTAAACATACGCCTGTCGTCTGGCATCTCATCTCATGTGCTAATGCATCTCATGTGCTAATGCATCTCATCTGCCATCTCATCTGCCCATTGCATCTCCCATGATCTCTTGACCCGTTTGACATGTGCCACGAAGCAGCAGGCAGTGTCTTTTGTATGCAAGCTCTCGGTCGACATCGCTCGTAGTTGTGGGTGTAGGATGTGCAGGCTGCATGTGGGTGTAGGATGTGCACAATGCATGTCGTGGTGTCATGACCTTAATACCTTAATACCTTAATACCTTAGTCTTGAGTACAACCGTGCCCCACACATGAAGATGTGAGGTCTTTACAGATGTGAGGTCTGTACAGATGGAGACTAGAGGTCTTTGGGTCATTGTCTTCCTTTCAAGTTGGTGGTGGTAGGCACCTCTCGAGCACCTCTCGCGCCTTGCCTTGGTGGTAACGCACCGAGAGTTATATGTCTATCTCTATGAGAGTTATATGTCTATCTCTATGAGAGTTATATGTCTATCTCTATTGCCTTGGTGGTAACGCACCGAGAGTTCATGGACACGTGAGACAAGGACACTTTGGTCTTGGCATGTGCCAAGCGGGTGGGTCCGGTGCTCGAGACACCGCCTCTTGTTGCACTTGTTACAGACACTGCCTCCTGTTGCGCCTTTGTGGCAGGGTAGTAGGAACCTGAGGAACGGCAGTGCGGTGGGACAGAGAGTGTATGGCACAGAGACAAGACCCACTAGGGTGCGGCAGTGTATATGGCATAGAGGCATAGAGACACCTCACACAGACACCACACACTCTGTGTGCATATACCCTGAGGCTGCCACACCATAGTGAAACGCACCGTGATCTACTTGAGACAGGGCGTGTGACCTGACGACACGGAGGCCGCATCCCCCTAGACCGCTCTCCCAGGACTGGCACTCTGGTGTGTGTCTGTCTATAGAGACTGATAGGTATGTATGCGTAGAGACTGATGGGTAGGCATGCGTAGAGTGCTCGGTCCTGTGATGCCTAGAGGCACCTGACCCTATGCGATCTACATTGTGGCATACACGACGCGCGATGTAGCAAACAAGATCAACTGCCAACTGCCACTCGCTTGCTTCACCACCTTCCATTCACCCCACCCACAGATGTAGTAGGAGCGCATGCGTATGCGTCTCGACGGTAGACTAGACACGCCACAATACGGCCTGACCATCGCTGCTGCCACTCAAGGGTCATTCGCGTGGACTCGGAGATGGATATGAAGACGTGACCTGTTCGCTTTACATATAGAACACCTACGAGAAAGAAAGAATCCGTTACAGATTTCACGGCCCGATATATGGTGGTTCAGTTGTTTTTAAAGCACTTTGTAGTAGCGACAAGCCCAATCTAAGGGTGCGGTCTCGTTTAGAACTGTGGTCACGGGAGATGACATGACGCTCCAACTGTGTTACATGCTCACATGACACTCCAACCTCTATCTAGGTATACGTGGGTAAACCCCCTATCTGATGGGTATCAAGTGGCAACATGATTGAAAAGCACCTCTGGCAGTGGTCATGATACTGACATACTACCTTCCTCTTGTCTGCGTGCCTTGCGAACCTTACGCTTCTGCTTGGCCCAGGACGCCGCAGGATTCCCGGGCCGGCAAGCCTTGAAGCTCCCATGGTCAAATTAAGACCAAAAACCCCCCTCTGTGACAAAAAATGTCATGCTGAGTTTATTCAAGATATGTTGAAAATACAGGAAAATCACACAAAAAATGTGAAAAACCAAAAACCAGGTGAAAAAAAAAAAAGTTGTGACAATTGAAATTTCAAAAAAAACGACATCCATGTTAATTTGATAGTCGATTTGCTTGAATTCGAAATTGGCAGAATTCGGAGAATGTATGAAAGGTGCAAACAAATGTCACAAAAAATTGTGACATTTCGAATATCCAAAAAAATGAAACCTCTGATTTGTTGGTCAAATCGGTGAAATTTGAAATTCCCAGCATTCGGGAAAATGATAGAAATTCCAAGCAAAAGTCAAAAAAAATTGAGAATTCAAATGACAATTAATATGGAAACTGTGTCGATTTGTTTGCCAAATTGAATGAATCAACAAATTCCTGAATTCGCAGAATTGATGGAAATTCCAACTTGAAACAAAAGTCTTTGCCACTTCGCAACGGCTCGAGTTCGCGCTGCAGCACCGTGTGCTGGAATTCATGCCTGCGTTAGATCCCTCCGTCCTCACCCGTGTGGAGGAGCTTTGTTTCCTCAACGGCAAGATCCATGGAGACAATGGCGAGGAGACCGACGCCATTTATTGCGTGTCCGTGACAGTCACACACTAGGACCATGCGTAATTACCCCAGTGTATAAATGTTTTTTAAAACAAGTACGCGTCCCACTGCACTTTCGGTGTCTACTTTTTGTGTCGACAATACCATTGTCACAAAACAAGTGTGTGAATGATATCCGTAATCGATAAGTGTTGAATGATATCCGTAACAGACAAGTCCCTCTATTCCTCTTTGCGAGTCCACACCCCACCACCACTTCAAATTTCACACGTCACATCCAGTGTTTTTTTTTGGATTCTGGAGGTTTTTCAATGGTTCAAATGCCCAACTTCAGAGCGTATGGTAGACATGCGCAACTCGAGTCCCGGGGGTCCCTCACCATCGGACAGAGACTGAGTGGGCAGCACCCAATCTAGTGACATGAAGCAGGACATGTCACGCGATATCGTGACATCTCATGACATGTCACATGATATAGTGACATTCTTCACATGCAACACCCAGTTTTTTCCACACTTTGTCTCCCCCTTTATTTTTCAGAGTGTCGCAATTTTCCATATATGGCTACCCCGATGTTAGGGGTCTCGTTTCATCGGTCTCGTTTCATCTTTCGGTCAAATTCAACGTGCCCATCCCGATATTCTTGTTGCTATATTCAACATTTATGAATTTGATGAGTATGGCCATTATTTCTATACACGGTTGTGGTGACTTTTGTTACGTCACGGATTGCACTTCCTCTTTAAAGTTTTTTTTCCAGCACCATGTTGAACTTCGATGAATTCTTGCATTCCACCTGGTAATTGGTGGAATGACATGTGTACTATGTATTTGCAGATCAGACTTTCATTTTCACTTTTTCGTTTAAATCATTGGAGTTACTCATCTTTCATTTCAATTCAGTGAAATCTTGAATCGATCTATTGTTTCAGGCGTTTCAGGCCTGATTGTTTCAGGCCAACCCATGAATTGTTTCAGGCCTCAACCCATCTATTGTTTCAGGCGTCAACCCATTTTTCAACTCACCAAGTACACGTCTATGTCAAGTTACTTGTGTTGTCACATTCCTAAATTTCCAACAGTCTTGACAAGTCTTTCAAGTTTTTAAGTGATATCTCTACTCTGTTTTGAATTTTTCAACCCCGAAAAATAAAAAAATCATTATTGAATTTTTCTTTATCCAAATTTTCGCGAATTCTCTGACACTGGGAAATGAAGCATTCCATCGATTTCACTTTCCTATCAAATTTATGACTCTAATCACTATCAATTATGTTTTTCATTTGCTTTGTTATCTATATTTCACATTCCAATCGAATTTATGATTCTAATTGCAATCAATTTTCATTTGTCATTTTCACTTTTTTTATTGAATGTTTAATTTTTTTGAGTCTGCTTTTTGTGTATTTGAACAATGATTGTCGGATTGTTTGTCGGTCGCACATGTCTATGTAATTGGCTTAAACAACTCACTTGTTCACCTACTAGTAGGTGAACCAGTGAGTTGTTTGTTGATATTGAAGTAGAAGGGTGTATTGAGATAGGGGACTCCCCTAATTTGATTACACTCCCCTCATGTTTCTTCATGACTCTGGTCCGCTCCAGCGGGGAGCGCAGCATCTGCGCAGCAAAGCGCTCCGTCGCCGTGCGCCTCCGGGCGACTCCGCGTGCAGAAGGTGACCACGACGTTCTCGGTGTTCAACGACGTTAAATCACCGCGCCAGGGCAATCTTTCCATGATTGGTATGGAAAGGCTCTTTTTTGATCCGATCGCTCTCTCCCTGAGATAATCGTGGATAAGAGTTAATGAAAGTCGTGGATAAGAGCCTGAATATGCACAGAGAATCGTGGATAGGAGCCTGAACATACACAATACAGACTTGTTGCATGCACAATACAGACTTGTTTCCAGATCTGTCAACTTGTTTCAGGAACCGATGGGTCCCGGGCCATTCGCATACCCTATCTCGCCACACATTCGCACATGATATTCAAGAAACCCCATTTCAAAATTTCAGGTAGTGAAATGGAAGTGTTCAAGTTCATCTGTCCTTCATCTGACTCAACTTCATCTGTTGTTCATCTCTTGTTCATCTCTTGTTCATCTCTTGTTCATCTGTTGTTCATCTCTTGTTCATCTGACTCAACTTCATCTGTCCTTCATCTGACAAATGCTTTCCCATGCGGAATCGGAAACAGAGCGATCACGTGGGACACCAGAATTCTACAATTTTTGGTTTGCTTCCCAACCCTTGTGTGGAGGACCTCTTGTCAAAGAAAGTCTCAGGTTCGAGGTGTATGGCGGTGTGGTGTGCACTATCACCACACCCTTGTAGTGCACTATCACCACATCCTTGTCTTGGCATGTCACAATGCAATGGCCGCTTCGTCACTGTTGGGCACCACAGGTCGTGGCACCTCAAAGTGTGACAAGTGTAAGTTGAAGTTGACTCAGTCAAGTTGAATGCGAAGAGGGTGTAGCTGGTGTAATGTCAACGTGAATCAACTCCTCTTCAACTACCTTTGGAATATGTCACGTAGAAAGAGGCTCGGAGAAAGAGGCTCGGCGGAGGCTTGTGCGACGAGTGTCCCATGGCACCCTCAAATGTCCAAATCACGTCGCAGGGCTAATAGAATGGCATAATGTCGGAATCCTTAAAGTCAGACCAACCGCCCAAATGGACCACGAAACACTTGATTCGAGAGAAAACTTGATTCGAGAGCTAACTCTGGTTTTGACATCTGACTGCCGACAGCCGCCGGGCACCTGTACCCACCCTTGACACATAATGCACTGCGACATCAAGGTGCCAAATGTAGTGATGCGAGTCATGTACCGAGACTTGTCGCTCCACTGCCTTTTGTTTCAGTCTTTTTGTCCGCGCAACGAGGTGACCCATGGGGAGTGTGGATCATGTGGTTGATTATTAGGAATGCTTATTCACTTGAAAATGCTTGTTAATTTGAAAATGTCTTTGTTTCTTTTTTTCAATTCAATACTACCCGGATGGCACGCTCCGCCGCCGCGCGCCACCCATATGATTCTATAAATTGCAGGGGGTAACACATGTGTACAACTAAACGAATCTAAGTCTTACTAACTTGATATCATAAGTCTCAACAAATCTTAAGACTGTCTTTTTCCTGATGTTCTCGAAATTGCTGACACGGCGCGTCTAATCAACCACTCCCCACGGCAACTGCTCCTTGCTACTCTGTACCGCACTTTCATTTACCTCTTCATGCTTCCAGCTTGGTTGCGGCTAAATATGAATTTGGTTGTGCTTGTCAAGTGCTTGTTGTCTGGTGCATGTCATTGTCTGGTGCATGTCATTGTGTGGTGTAGGTCTAGGCCTTGGATGGATTACGCATAGCAAGCAATGCCTACACATTGCATGCATACCCTTGAAATGTCGTCGTCACATTTCTTGTGGGTTTAGAGGACGCGAACGTCTAACTCGATATTCGTCGGCCGCCAGGAGATTACAATGTTTACGCACCTGTTATTTGCGGCACTCTGCCTGTCATGCACCGAATCACAAAGTCGATGAACTATATTGATGAATTCTCTCTTTGTCTACAACTTGTCACACATCATTGAATCTCCTCGAGCATTTTCTGGTGATTCGCTATGAAGTCCTCTGACGAAGCCTGCCTAGAATCTCACAATCGACAACCTATCTTGTGCCCTGATAGTGTGCCCGAATGTTTGCCCGCCCGGATGTTGCCGGGTTTTTGTTTGCGCCGGGGTTTCAGACATCGGTATGGGCAATCGATTTTGAGATTCGGCAATGTTAACAGAGGACGATGTTAACAGAGGACAGACGCTGGAGACGATGCACATTGACATTGTCTGCTCCGACGATGCACATTGACATTGTCTGCTCCAGCCAAGCGCTCAGAAGGGGGGTTGAGAAACGCTCAGGATGAAATTCTGCAAACCCTACGCCGCCGCGCGCTCCCGCCGCCGCGCGTCTGGCAACACACTTTGCTGAGGGCAGGAGGCGGGAACAGGGAGCAGACGGCGGGTCGGGAGCGAGGGGAGGGAGGGCCAACTCGACACGGGAGGTGGGGCAAACACGTCATTGGGGAGGGGGGGCACAGACGTCATTCTCGATTTCGCGTTTGGGTTGGATGATTGCTATAAAACCTTCTGATGAAGCCTGCAGAGACCATTCAAACCCCCCCATTCCAACAATTGCAAGTCAGTTTCAAGAGTATGGTCACGTGCTACGTGTCAGTCCATTAGTCCCACTCACCAAAGTGCCAGGCGCCACATGCACACAAATCCCTTTCGGACATGCAACAGCGGTATACCGATGTGCAACACCGCTATACACCGCTATAATCAATCGTTCCAACTCACAAAGGCACATGCAACGGACCTTGCCGGCAACCTCTTTAAATGGGGCACTCTAACGTCAATACTTTCAGACTGAGTCAAGCTCAAGGCAACATTCTCCGGTAACATCTTTATGTCTGCAACATTTTCAAGTCTATCTACACATATCTTGATACACAAGCACAAGGGCAGCGGTGAGATGAGAGTGCACCTTAGTGTTAATGAGGTCGGGGAGGAGTTTGAGGCGGCTATTCATCTCTAGCAGATGCCCCTGAATGCCGCATCTCACTTTGATGCGCGTGCCGTCGTCACACACAAGGTCACACAGCCGTGATGTCTCCGTCAGAAATCTGCACCTCTGTCTGTCAGATATCTGCACATAAGACTGTGGGACACGTCGGCAGAGCACACCGGGCCTGTCGCAGTCATGTCGCATTCGCCAAACACCCACAACACTTTGTTCGAGCAGTGTGCAATCAAATTCTCGTGGATTGGAGCTTAACACCGATGGGGGGCTGCGAGTACCGTAACAGACAGACACGCCGCCAGCACTCAAATTCACATGTGTACGTATTAATCCTAGCAGCAATGCTTCTGACAAAGAGGGGCTGTAAGATAGAAGTGTGTACACCCTAAAAATAACAAACAAGCACAAACACACACGCATGAACATACGTTGCGCCAAGCTTCTTCTTGCCAGATGGCTTCTGTTCCTGCTTGTCGCCGCCCCGCCCCACATCGAAATCCACCTTTGTCACCTTGCGCCCCCCAGCAAAAGCGTTTGACGACGGCGCTATGCCCACCATACAGAGGGTGTTGAAGTGCTGGTAAACGTATTGGTCGGCGCCTGCTTCGCCGCCTACGTCCAGTGCAAAGTAGTGTGTGTAGTCGCGCTCCACTGCCAGAATCTTTTCACGCGTCCGCAGGCAGGCCGCCGTGCCCCCAGCATTTTTGGAAGCGCCTCCGTCGTCCCCTGCCGCAGGTGCATCGCTACCCTCGGCCTCGAGCTTCCTGCGCTTGGACGCGCTCTCCTCGGAGTCGCCCTGCATTGCTCACCTAGATATAAGATTAAAGTTGATAAAATGGTTCAATCAACTTTAATCTCATATCTAGGTGAGCAATGCAGGGCGACTCCGAGGCTCGCGATGCGGCGCTAGTGGCACTGCCCTACAGCGAGTATGCGCCCCAGGCCAGCCTCATGGACGACATGCGCACTCTCTCGGTGATGTGGTTTGGAAGCATCGCTGGGGACACTCACCAGGATCGCCTGGAATCCTTTTACAAGAACCAGGCCGAGCTTTACGATGGATATCGCGCGCGAATGCTGCACGCACGCAAGCCTATGATGACGCGACTCATGGTCCTGTGCCTGCCTCCCCGCCTTGTTTGTGTTCTCATGCTCTCGCGGCGCCCACCTCATGCTCTCGCGGCGCCCACCTCATGAGTTTATGTCACCTGGGCAGGTGGAACGCGATCGGAAGGGCGATGTGGTGTGGGTGGACCTGGGCGGGGGCACAGGAGCCAATGTCGAATTCATGGGTTCGGCGATCAAAGAGGGCTGGTTCAAGCAGATTGTGGTGCTAGACTTGGCTCCCAGTCTCTGCCAAGTTGCACGCAAACGTGCCGAGGATAAGTGGCCCGGGTCAGTGTCTTTTCTTCTGTGTGTGATTGTATGTGTGTGTCGTTGTGTGTTTGTGTGTGTCTCTCTCTTTCTCTCTCTCCCTTTCTATCTCTCTCTCTTTCTCTCTCTCTCTCTCTCTCTATCTCTCTCGCTCTCTTTGCCTGTTCGTGTGTCTGTGTATGCATATGTGCGTGTGTGTATGTGTGCGTGCGTGCGTGTGTGTGTGTGTGTGTGTGTGTACGTTTGTGTGATTCTTTCTCGCCCCACCCCCCCCCCCTCTCTCCCCCTCTCTCTTTTTATCTATGGCAAGACGTGATTGTGTGAGAGCGTGTACGGAGTGTAGAGGTGACACGCAAGAAACAGGGTGGTGTCAGTGGTTTGTGGTGACGCGTGCAACTCCACGGAAGAAGGGCTGCCCGATGGGGGGACATGCGATATAGTCACTATCTCCTACGCTCTAGTCATGATCCCTGACTGGAAAGCTGCGGTCTGCCCTCCCTCCCGCCCTCTCTTGCACTCCTGCAGTCTCTCGTAGATGTGGGGTCTCTTTCGTTGAGTCCCTCTCGCGTGCGCTCTCAATTGATGCCTCTCTATTGAAGCATCTCTATCGATGCCTCTCTATTGAAGCGTCTCTATTCATCTCTAATCATTGCTATCTATTCATCCTTGTCGGTCTTTTCATCACTCTCATACGCACACATATACATCTGATAGACACACAACGACAGTAGGACAATAGGTCGTTTCAGTAAGACAATAGGCCGAAACGACCGACACAGTAGCACAAGAGGTCGAAACGACGTCGAGACAACGACAGTAGGACAATAAGTCGTTTCAGTAAGACAATCGGCCGAAACGAAACAGCAGTCAATACGTCGTTTCAAGACACTAGTCAATAGGTCGTTTCAAGACGAGACTGTCGCCCCGCCTCCCTTGTTCCCTCACCCTCAGTGCGCGCATGTGTGTGTGCATTTGTGTACGGATATATGTTTGAATGTGTGTGTGTGCATGTGTGTGTGTGTGTGTGTATGTGTGTGTGTCAGTGTGTGTGTCTGTGTGTGTGTGTGTCTGTGTGTGCGTGTGTATGTGCGTGTTTATGAGTGTGTGTGTCTGTCTGTCTGTCTGTCTGTCTGTCTGTCTGTCTGTCTGTCTGTCTGTCTGTCTGT
>Ga0105052_10006328_pt1 | contig 12055 bp, 9 predicted proteins | sample FRY03_FD_78094 | JGI IMG/M metagenome (GOLD analysis project Ga0105052, IMG submission 78094) | Freshwater microbial communities from Lake Fryxell liftoff mats and glacier meltwater in Antarctica - FRY-03 | ecosystem: Environmental > Aquatic > Freshwater > Ice > Glacier meltwater ... | reverse complement strand
CGGGCGCGGGAGGCATGGGTGCGGGAATCACTGGCGCAGGAGGCGGAGTGACTGGCAGGGGAGTGGGGGCGACGATCTTTGTGGCGGCGGCGGGGCGCTTTATCTCCACCTCGCTCACGACGATACGATTTGTCGATTCGGGATTGAGCCGGGTGACTGATCTGATCGGGAGGAGATTGGGCGAGACCCAGATCTGGTCGAGGCGAAGGACGGGATATTCCGAAGGAAAGGTGTTGCCCCATCCCAGGCCTGCCTCGGCGTAGGTGTCGAGGAGACCGTTCGTCTCGAGCGGTCGGTAGACATCGTCGCCGGGCGGGGTGCCGAATCCGCCGCTGATGACACGACCGATATTAGATCTCGTGATCTCATTTTCCCCGAGACAGGCGCGGACGAGGCGGCGGTTGAGGACCCTGGCCTCGATGAGTTGTTTCCAGATGGCGGGACGCCACATCTCCAGAGTAGGGGCGCACCCCTCGAGGTCGAGATTGGTGACATCCACGATAAAGCCGTCAGCCCGTTTGATGCGGGCATGGAGAGTGGCGTTGTCGGGATCGGTGAATACTCCCATCAACTCGCCGCGGGCGAGGATGGCGTTGGTGAGGTGGGAGGAGACACTGCGGTCTACCCCGTAGAGTTGGTCGGCGACGGAATCGAGGACCGCCTTTCCCGGTGCGTCCTGTATTACGAGGATTTCGGGCTTTGACTCCATCGCGCGACGCAACGCAGCCTCGGATCCGCCGCAGTTCACATTGACGACACGTATCATCGACGGCCCGGGATCCGGAGACGCGGATTTCCCCCCTTTGACCGCGACGACGAGCTCGCGGGCGATCCCGAGAGTCTCTTCTGAAAAGAGGATCCCGGTAGCAAGGCAGAGGCAGAAGACGAGGAGCGAGGGCAGCCCGCGGCAGAGGATCCAGCAGAGCAGCGAGATCACCATACCAACCCCGGCCCAGAGCCAGACAGGGATCAAGGTCACCGCGACCATCGCGTCCCAGCGGTTGAGGAGACAGACCGCCACCGTCAGATAGACGAGGAGCAGCATCGCCGGGATAAACGTCGCCAGAGTCTTTTGAGTCTTACGCCACATGAGGTCGGGGGATGGGGAAGGATACCCACCGTAGCGCAGGAATCCTCCTTTTTCTTGGCGGAATTCTTTCCTTGCACCCCCGTCGTTCGCGGTTTCTTTCCATCCCATGCTGAGGGAATTGAAAGTGGAAGTGCTCGAGGCCAATCTGATGCTGGTCCGCGAAGGGCTGGTGCGACTTACCTGGGGTAATGTCTCGGGGATCGACCGGGAAAAAGGCCTCTTTGTGATCAAGCCCAGCGGCGTCGCCTACAGTGATCTCACGGTGGATGCCATGGTCGTGCTCGATCTTGAGGGGCAGGTCGTCGAGGGAACGCTGCGTCCGTCGTCGGACGCGCCGACCCATCGCATCCTCTACCGCGAGTTTCCCGCGATCGGCGGGGTGACGCACACTCACTCCGTCCACGCGACGATTTTTTCTCAGGCCGGAGTCGAACTGCCTTGCCAGGGGACGACCCATGCGGATCATTTTTACGGCCCGGTCCCGGTGGTGCGCGAGCTCACGCCGGAAGAAGTCGCGACCGACTACGAGGCCAATACCGGCCTCGCCATCGTCGAGTGCTTTCGGGAGCGCGGGATCGATCCGCTGGAGATGCCGGGGTGTTTCCAGAAGTTCCACGCGCCTTTCACCTGGGGAAAAAATGCCCTCGATTCGGTGAAAAACAGCGTCGCCCTCGAAGTCTGCTCCGAGATGGCTCTCGGCACCTGGCAGCTCAATGCGCAGCAGAGCGGTCTGCCCGGCTACCTCCTCGACAAGCACTACCTGCGCAAGCACGGTGCGGGGGCGTACTACGGGCAGGGGTGAGGTGATGATCGTTTTCGAATTTCTCTTCGATACCCTGTGCGGATGGGTTGGTCATGTGGTGGTGAAGGGGATAACGTTTGGAAAAATCGACCTCGAGTGGGGGAGTTCTTCCGAGTCTGTCGTCGCCGAATTTATCGGTCTGGGAATCCTGCTGGGTGCGGGCGCTCTGATTGCCCTGGTTGTGCGTTGAGGAAGGGATTTCCGCGTTCTTGATAGAATTCCGTCCAGGTGCTATCAATTGAGCATGCAAACAATCAGCTACACCGATGCCCGAAATCAATTGGCCGGGCTGATTGAGTCGGCTTCCCGTGACCGTGAGCCCATCACCATCAGTCGGAACGGGGAGGGGAAGGTCGCCCTGCTGGCTATCGAGGAGTACGAAGCGATGGAAACCACGCTGAACCTCCACTCCACCCGCGCGAACGTGTTTCAGATTCAGCATCTCAAAGGCTGGTGGTCGAGAAGAAGTACGCAGGAACACCGCCTCGTTTATCGGGTCGAAGGCGATAGCATCATCATGCAGAGCCGATTTCACCACGACGATTGACCTTGCGCCTCCGCTGACCCGCCCCTGTAGCCGGCCTCCGCGAGGCCGGGATAGGTTCACGAATAAACATGACGCCCTTTCTCACTTGATCATCCAACCCGGCCTCACAGAGGCCAGCGACAATCGAGCACTCGCACCCCCCTTGTAGCTGGCCTCTGCGAGGCCGGGATAGGCTCACGAATGAACACGACGCCCTTTCTCACTTGATCATCCAACCCGGCCTCACAGAGGCCAGCAACAATCGGGCACTCGCATGCCGAAGGGCTTACGAAACGCTACTTGATTGATGCTGCCTCGTCATCATCGGCCCCCTCGCTCCCGCGAAGACAAAAGGCCCGCAGCTCTTCGTAGACCTCCGTCGCCCCTATCGTTGCTCCATCAGCCAGGCCGGGGAAGGCCCCTATCATGACGGGATGATCGGCGCGATCTTTCGGGATACAGCCGTGTGACCCTTTCACGAGAGTTGCATCGAGGGGGATGAGATCCATCAGCATGCGGAAGCCGAGGAATTTTTTGGCGAGTCGCCAGATCACTTTCAGCTTCGGAAACCAGAACTTCGGGTTGATAAAAAGCTCCACCGGATCGTAGCCCGGCTTGCGGTGGATATCGACACAGCGGGCGTAGTCGGGCGCTTTGCGGTCGCTCTTCCAGTAGTAGTAGGTAAACCAACTCCGCTCGTCCGAGACGACGAGGAGATCGCCGCTGCGCTCGTGGAGGAGTCCCCGCGCGGCCTGTTCGTCCCGGGTGAAGACATCGGTGACCCCGTTGATTTTGCGCAGCATCGCCACGACCTCGTCGAGCAGGGCGGGCTCGTTCACATAGATATGGGCGACCTGATGATCGGGGATCGCAAAGGCCTTGCAGTTGCCGGGATCGAGCATCTCGCGCCCCAGTTCGTCGCGCCAGGAGAGCCAGCCCTTTTCCCGGAAAAGCCGATTGAGATGAATGGGGCGATCAACCGCCGTGATGCCATACTCGCTCAACAGGACGACGCGGACGCCGCGCTTTTCGAGGTAGACGACGAGGTCGGCGACGACCTTGTCAATCGCGGTGAGGTCCTCGCCGATCTTCGGTGAATCGGGCCCGAGTCGCTGCAGGTTGTAGTCGAGATGGGGCAGGTAGACGAGATTCAGACTGGGCGAATAGTGTTCTTCGAACCACTTTGCGGACTTGGCGATCCACTCGCTCGAGGCGATCCCGGCAGCGGGACCCCAGAAGGCGGGGAAGGGGAACGGGCCGAGCTTGCGCGTGACCTTTTTCGCCAGCTTCATCGGCCAGGTCTGCACGTCGAAGACCTTCTTCCCGTCCGCGCAATAAATGGGACGCGGCGTGATCTGGTAGTCGGCGGTGGAGTACATGTTGTTCCACCAGAAGACCTTCGCGCAGGTGTAGGCCGGATCATTCTCCTCGCGGATCTGCTCCCAGAGTTTGCGGCCCTCGACGAGGTGGTTGGACTGCTTCCAGCAGCGGTGCTCGCAGTAGGCCCGGTCATACCACATGTTCCCGACGATGCCGTGCTCCCCGGTGGAACGGCCCGTGAGAAAGGTCGCCTGCATCGTCGAGGTCACGGCGGGGAGTTGCGGCGTGATGTGGACGAGACGGTTTTCTTCGCGGGCGAGAAAGCGCCGGATGAAGGGCGTGTCGGGTCCGATATGGCGCGGGGTGAGACCGACGACATTGAGGATGGCGGTGCGGGGGAGGGAGGATGGAGTGGGTTTGCTCACGGCAGCGGGCGTATTTGCCGTGAGGATAAGTCGGGATATCCCGAAACGCCAGAGCCAAGGCACACCCCCGGTCACGCACGGATCTTCTGCCCGACGCGCTCCTGCAGCTTGCGCGCAAAGGGCAGGGCGACGTGGGGCGGCAGGGTGTGGTGCTCCTTGCGGAAGGTCAGGAAGAGGGTGCGGTGTTCGAAGATATTCAGGGCGGGGAGGATGAGAATAAGGGCGGCGGTGAGGGAAAAGACCGTGAAGAGCATGGAGGAAAAGTGAACCTCATTTGCCGCGTCGCTCAAGCTCCGAAGTTTGACGATTTTGTCAGGAAGTGAAGAGGGTCTGGTGACTGACCCGGGAGGCTCAGGTCTGAGATTTCGCCGAGTCTTTTTCCCGACCCTGGCGGCTGATCTCCCGGAGAGTGGAGATGACCCGCGGCGGGGTCGAGGGCAGGGGCAGCTCGATCTCGAGGTCGGGCCGGAGGCCGAAGGCGCGGAGGGCATCCCAGATCGCTTCGCGGACGCAGGCGGCGAGGATGACGGGGGCTTCGGCGCAGGGATCGCCGGGAGAGCCGAGGGCGTCTCCGTGCGGTCTCAGTCGATCGGTCACGACTTGCAGCGGTGCGTCGGCGAATCCGGGGACGCCCTCGGCTCCGGCGCTGTAGCCGTCTTCCCCTGACTCGGACGCGTCAATGCCCTCGGACAAGAGCCAGCCCACCCCGAGGGTGAAGGATCGCATCAACTGGGCGAAGTCGCGATCATTCTGCTCGGGCGAAGCCGAGCCCTCGTGAGCGATATCGACCCGTAGGATCTGGATCTCGCCGGTGAAGGTATCGATTTGCACCTCGGCGGCGGCGGCGGCGTAGGTGAAGGAGGAAAAGGGCCACCCCGCCCCGAGTTCGTGATCCCACCAGAGGTTGGGAGTGCGGTGGTAACCGGTCTCGACGAGATTGACCCGCTTGCGCCAGGCACCCTCGATCACTTCTTTGAAATGGAGAGGGCTGTTCGGCGAGATGTCGGGTCCGACGAGGCCCCGGGCAAAGCGGATCGATTCGATCTCGACCTCGGTCTGCCCGCGGGCGGCGAAGAGCTGCAGGGCGACTTCGCGGAGGCGGACGATGAGATTGCGACAGGCATCGGCGAGGGCGCGCAGGACGAGTCCGGCGGCATCGGTCCCGATCACGGGGGTGGAGCGCGGCAGCACCTCGAAGTCGTTGAGAATGACGCGGATCGCCTCTTTGTCGATGCCGAGGCGGGTCGCGACTTCTTCGCGGATCTGGCCGCGGAATCCGTCGTTCACATCGACGAGTCCGACCCGGACGAGGACGGAGCCATCGGCGAGGATCTGCACGAGCACGGCGGCAGCGTCCCGCTCGGGGCGCGGGTCACCAAGACCGAACTTCACCGGCACGACGGCGATGCCGCGCTTGTAGCAGGGATTGCGTTTGTTCCATTTCCCTATCGCGACGACGCGTTTTTCGAATTCGCTGCGCCGCATCACCTGGTGCCAGACGCGGTGAATGGCGGCGGCGTGGATAGTCTGGCCGTAGGGAGTGGTCTTGAGCTCGTGGCCCTCCTCGTAGAAATTGCTTTCTCTCACTTGATGCGTAGGCAGGCCAAGCGCTGCGGCGATGCGGCGGATGATCTCTTCGGCGGCCCAGGCACCCTGGGCGGAGCCTTCGGCCGGGAGGCTCGAGGAGGTGAGTCTGTTGGTGCGGCAGAGTCGCGAAGTGATCCGCAGATTCGGGATGCCGTAGACTGAGTCGGCATGCAGGGTGGCGCGGTCCATGACCGTGGCGGCGTCGGTCGCGTAGTAGCCACCATCGACGTGGAGCCTCAGGTCGAGACTATCGATCCTGCCTTTGCCGTCGTAACTGACATCGTAGTCGACTTTCACGCAGTGGCGTTCGCCGCGGACGAGAGGGGAATCGGCGCTTGCTACTTTTACGATGACGGCGGCTCCGCAGGTCATCGAGGCCCGGGTCGCGAGCATGGCGAGACGCACGGGTTCAAGTTCGAGGGCGTCGGTCACCCCGGCCAGCTCTATCGTCTCGATCTGCACATCCGACTCGGGGATGTCGGCGGTGCGGGCTACTGCGGTGCGAACGAGGGTAGGGGAGAGGGCGTGCGCCCTGACAGAGTAGCCGCGGCCCCCGTTCACAGGGGTCACTTTGACATCGGTGTTCCCGATGAGGTGTGCCTGCTGTGGCGGCAGGAAAAAGGTGCCGCTCTGCTGCCTCTGGTCGCTGCGGGGGCGCTCGGGCATTTTCCCTCGTTCACAGACACGCGGGGCCTCGTGAAAGGCGGTCATGGCAAGGGCATGGTCGATTGTGAGGATGCCGGGGGAGGGATGATAATCGATCTCGAGGAGCCTCGCGGCGGCACGGCAGCATTTCTCATCGCGACCGATGATGAGGGCAACGGGCTGGCCGCAATAATGGACTTCTTCCTCGGCGAGGAGAGGCTCCCCCGAGAACTCCTGCCCTAGCAAATTGCGAAAAGGCGGGATGTCGCGGGCGAAGAGGACGGCTTCGATGCCTTCGGCGGCGCAGGCTTCGGCACCATCCATACGAATGATCGCGGCAGCGGCGTGGGGACTTTCGATGACGAGGGCGGTGAGGACGCGGGCACGTGATTGCCACGAGGAGACGGTGCGCTCCTCGCTCCCCGAGGCGAGTTGGTCGCGTCGGCGTCGGAGTCTCTCGCCGAAGCTCTCTTTTGCCGGCTTCAGTGGATCGACGGGGAGACGGAAGGGCGTGATGTTGTCTTCGGTATCGCTCATCGGGCTGATCAGGAAGGGATCACGTCAAAAAAGGGTTCATCGAGTCTGGCAAACTCGCCGGTCGCGGTCAAGGACTCTGGCCGGACGCTGTCGGGCTGCGGGTGCTGGTAGAAGAATTTCTGGAAAAGGGTTCCAACGAGCTGTTTGCGATACTCGGGCTCTGCGGCGACTTGTCGGCGAGTACCGACTTCGACGGAGCGATTCAGCACCCCGAGTACCTGGATGAGGGTCTTTTCCTCCCAGGCTTTACCGGCAAGAAACTCCTCGGCCTCGCGGGCACGACCGGGTATATCCTCGATGCCCGAGTAGGCGAGCCATGCCTTTGCGATCTGGCGATCACGCAGCTCGATGGCGAAGGCACCTGTCGCATACGGCTCGCACGAGGTGCGGCGAGGGCCGACGGTGTAGACATCGCACAGCCGCGATGTGATGCCGCGGGCGGAGAGGGTGGTCTCGTTCGCCCGGGGGATGATGACGCTGCGGATGAGCTCGTGCGGCTGCAGGATAGTGCCGCCGTTTCCGTTGTAGAACTGGGAGACCGGCGCATCGCGCTCGCCGTCGGCGGAGAGCAGGATGACGCGGGCATTCAGCGCCATGAGGAGCGGCGCGAGCTGGCCCGAACTCCAGGCGGTCGCGAGGTAGCCCCCCAGAGTGGCGCGGTTGCGAACGGGGCGCGAGGCGAAGCGGCGCAGCACTTTGTTAAACGGGAGGCACTCGCGCCCGATGTGCTCGGCGACCTGGGTGAGCGAGACGGCGGCCCCGATTTCCCAGCCGTCTTCCGTTGTAAGAAAGGAGGAGAGTTCCTTTACTCCCTCGAGCGAGATGAGGTTCGCATACTCGACTTCCCCGCTGCGCCGGGCGATGGCAGTGCCGCCGGCGACAAAGACGGACTCGGGATATTCGCGCTTCAGGCGGAGCAACTCGACGAGGTTGTCCGGCTGGAAAAAGCGGCGCTTCGATCCATCGACATAGTGCAGGCCCTCTCTCTCCCCGAGGCGGAAGAGTTGCTTCGTGAAACGATCGCCGAAGATGTCCTTTTTCCCCGTCCAGACGGTGCGCTCCTGTCCGGATCGCTCGGCGCGCAGGGCGGCCTCGTGCCGGAGCTGCTCGGTCGAGGCGAAGACCTGGGTTACGGTCTCGCGCACTGCCGGGACATTGACGGTGCGACTGACGATGGCGTCGAACTGGTCATTGATCTGCCCCTGGCGCCGCAGGTCGGGCCGGTAGTAGCCCTCGAAGGTGAGCGCGACGAGCGCATCGACGCGCTCTTCCCCACACTCGAACTGCCGGTCCTGAAAAGCGAGGTTCAGGGGGTGCTCGGGTTCGGCGTTGCGGATACCCTCGGGCGTCCAGACCTGGCGGCCCGCCAGCATCGCGAGCATCATCAGCCCGGCATCGACGACGCGGAAGCGATGGCGGTCTCCCTCGAGGGTTCCCATCACGACGAGCCGCGGACAGCGACCGGCTCGGTCATCGGCGAAGTGAGAGAAGCAGGGATCGAGGCGACACAAGTACGCGGCGAGACTGCCGTGAGTGTCTTCTTTCTCCACCCGGCAGACTTCCCCATCCAGTTCAAAGCTATACCAACTCTGCATCTCTCCCGATTTCGGTGCCCTTCGCTAAGATTATCTTATTTCAAGGGACTCTGAAATTCACCGAAGGGGTGTTTTACCATAAAATTTCATTTGTCACATCCTTTTTCCCGAAGAGTTCATCCGGCACGGTTCCACTCGGTCGAACCGTAGCGGTCCGTTTCTCTGTTGACAGCATCGCAAGTCACCGTCTCGCGCCCCGCCGCGTCGAGGGCAGTTTGACGGCGGGAAAGGCGGCGGAGGAAATCCCCGATCCACTCCGCCCGCGGGTCGCGCGGCTCTGCGGGCAGCCGCACACTGCCCTGATGAATGACCGCGCCGCGAGAGCGTCGCTGGGCCCCGCCGCCGATTTTTGTTCCCGACTGCGGATCGCGCAGGTCCCACGGAACGGGATGGCGGAAGCACGGGCCGGGACTCGCGGAGAGGTGGGGCGGCTCCAGCGCGACGGGGAGACCTGTCGCCGCGAGAGCCCCGGCGAGTGCTTCGTGGATCCAGCGGTAGCGCGCCGAGCCCGCCGCCCGCGCTGCCTCGCTCCCTGCCGGTAGGGTCAGGACAAAGGTGAGATCCTCCCCGTGTTCGACGAGGCCACCCCCGGTAAAGCGCCGCACTGTCCCCACCGGGAGGGACAGGTCACCCGGACCGGGTCGGTGAAAATACCCCACGGTCACCGCAGGGGACTCCCAGTGGTAAAATCGGGCCGCCGCGAGTCCCGTCGTCGCAGACCAGTGAAAGAGCGCCTCATCCAGCGCCATCTGCCGCGCGGCGCAATGGAACTCTGGGTCGCGCCAGAAATGGATCTCGGATAGAGTCACGGGGTGTCGGGGTCAGGGGAGGGGAGGGTGAAAACCGGTCGCGGAACCTCTCTCTCATTCTGCCATGCGGCAAATAAAAGCGGTTGTCTTCACGACGTTCCCGTGTTTCTTAGGGGCTCGCTTTTAGACGCTGCTCACGTGGCGGAATTGGTAGACGCGCTAGATTCAGGTTCTAGTGGGGAGACCCGTGGAGGTTCGAGTCCTCTCGTGAGCATTTTTGTGAGCAATTTTTCACCCCCGGTTCCGTAGTCGCGGTCCGGGCGGCGTTAGGGAGAGCGGCGTTTCGGATGCCAGAGCAATCACAGGACCAGAACCCCGCCTTCGTTCACCGGGCCTTCTCCGCCATCGCGAGTCGTTACGTGCTCACCAACCACGTCCTCAGCCTCGGGATCGACATCCTCTGGCGCCGCCGCGTCGCCGCACTCGTGCGGGAAGTCAGTCCCGCCCGCGTCCTCGACGTCGCCACCGGGAGCGGCGACCTCGCCATGACCGTCGCCGCAGCCGTGCCGGATGCCCGCGTCATCGGTGCGGACTTCTGCGCCCCCATGCTCGCAGAGGCGAGGAAGCGGGGTCTCCCCGAACTCATGGTCTGCGACGGGCTCGCCCTTCCCTTTCCCGATGACAGCTTCGACGCCCTCACGATAGGCTACGGGCTGCGCAACATGGCCGACTGGGCCGCCGCCCTGCGGGAATTCTCCAGAGTCCTCAAGCCGGGCGGGCGACTCGTCGTCCTCGATTTTTCCCTCCCGACAAATCCACTGCTCAGAGTGCCCTACCGCTTTTACCTCCACTACGTCCTCCCCTTCCTCGCCGGAGCCCTCACCGGGAACCGCGAGGCCTACGCCTACCTGGGGGATTCCATCGAGCGTTTCCCCTCGGGAGACCGTATGTTAGCCCTCATCCGGGCGCAGGGATTCGACGAAGCGCGTTGGGAACCCCAGTTCGGGGGCATCAGCAGTGTGTATTCAGGAACCGCTCGTTCCTGATCGAGGAGTCACCAGTCGATTGATCCGGAAATCTTGAATTTCCAGAGCTGTGAGAGTCATTGGGAGGCGAGCTGTTCCGCTACGGAGAAAAAGGCAAAAAACCTGCCCTTTCGCGTGTCACGCTATTTGGCGGCACGACAATAATAATTGAAATTTGATCACTCCAATCGTGAAATTTGGATTTACAAGCGCTCACTATGCTGTCATCCCATTAGGGTTACGACCCTCGGGATGTAGGGTTGGGCAGATGTGATCCGCCTCTTTCCCCATCAGCTCCCTATTTTTATATGAAAAACATCGCGCCCAAACTTCGCCGGAGCCTCCTGCTCCAAGTGTTGATCATCGTGTCGCTCACGCCAGGTCTCATCCTCATGCCGGTGCAACTCAGTGCTAATCCGCACGGTCAGCAGGTCGTAGCCGGGAACGTGAATTTCCAGGGGCTCGGCAGTGCCAACCTCAACATCAATAACCTCTCTCAAAAGGCGATCATCAACTGGCAGTCTTTCTCGATTCAGAAGGGCGAGGTCACAAGGATCAATCAGGCCGGCAATGCGATCACTCTGAACCGGGTCGTCTCGGGCAACCCGACCGAGATCTACGGCCAACTCAAGGCGGCGAACGGCGGTGTCCTCGTCATCAACCCCAACGGGATTGTCGTTGGCAAGGGCGGCGCGATCGATGTCGCAGGCATGCTCACGATGTCCACCCTCGATGTGAACAACAAAGACTTCCTCAACGGCGGTGCGAATCGCTTCCGGGGGAATACTGCCGCCGGCATTCAAAACTACGGAACCATTGAGAGCCAGAATGGCGACGTTGTCCTCATGGGTAACTTCCTCCAGAACGCGGCGGATGGGCAAGTGAACGCCCCGCGTGGTGTGGTCGCTTTCGGGGCGGGTGGCGACATGGTCGTCGATCACGCCGGCGGAGCGACCATCTCTGTGAAATCCGGCGGAGCCGGCAAAGATGTCGGTATCGATAACTCCGGCACGGTCAATGCGGCGGCGGCGCAACTCTCCGCGCACGGCAATGTCTATGCCCTCGCGATCAGGAATGACGGCGTGGTGCGGGCGAGCGGCTACAATTTCCGCAGCGGCAAACTCACCCTGAGTGCCGGGTCGGGCGGCAGCATCGTCAATACCGGCACCCTCCAGGCCCGCAATGCCAATGGCTCCGGCGGTCAGGTCATGATTTCCGGCGGACAGGTCGACATCAATGCCGGATCGGTGGATGCCTCCGGCGCTCCCGGGCAGATCGGTGGCACTGTTTCCATCTCGGGCAGCGGGGTGAATGTTGCGGCAGGCGCTACCGTCACGGCGGTGGGTTCCACCGGCGGGACTGTTTCGATCGCCTCGACGGGCCTTACCTCTGTGGACGGCACCGTGGCGGCATCCGGCAGCAGTGCCGCTGGTGGTCGTGTCACTGTCGAGGGCAGCGAGGTGGCGGTTGGCAGCGAGGCGGTTGTGGATGTCTCCGGACAGACAGGTGGCGGTACCGCCATGATCGGTGGCGGCTTTCAGGGCAAAGATCCCGAAATGGCCAACGCCCGGAACCTCACTGTAGCCGCAGGATCTCTCATCATTGCCGACGCCGTCGGCAGCGGCAAGGGCGGCAATATTATTCTCTGGGCAGACGGGGACACGCTCTTCCAAGGCGATGTTTCCGCCCGGGGCATCAATGGAGGTGGTTTTGCCGAGATCTCCGGGAAGAGCACGCTCGAAGTGACAGGCGGG